>Ga0172377_10004936_pt1 | contig 13683 bp, 7 predicted proteins | sample Pumphouse3metaG_FD_119749 | JGI IMG/M metagenome (GOLD analysis project Ga0172377, IMG submission 119749) | Leachate microbial communities from a municipal landfill in Southern Ontario, Canada - Pumphouse #3 metaG | ecosystem: Engineered > Solid waste > Landfill > Unclassified | place: Canada... | reverse complement strand
TTCCCTTTTCCACGCCCAGCTAAAAAATCGTCCACTTTGGCCACGGTCCGGTTAAAAACAGCCACAGTATAGCCTTTACTTTCCATATTTAAGACCAGATTCTCACCCATCACGGCCAATCCGTTCAATCCAATATCTGCTTTTTCTTTCATTAATTTATATTTATTTGTTGTCAAGACACAAGAACCTAAATCAAATTGGCACAATGTCACATTGTCTCATTGAATGATCATCTCTTTACCCTGGCGTTGCCTTTCCAGATACTCCAGATTACATCCTCATCGGCTGGTTGTGCATAGTCGGTCAGGAATGTCGTGGCCAGAGCGCCGCTTGCCCAGGCAAACTGAATCCATTTCTCGGATGACATCTCTCTGAGGATGCTGTAGAGCAGACCCCCTACAAAGCCATCGCCTCCACCAATGCGATCCATCACATTGATGGTGCGCAAAGGAGCTTCGTGCCATGTGCCATTTTCGTAAACAATGGCCCCCCAGAGATGTTCATTGGCACTGATCACTTCACGGAGAGTATTTGCGAAGACCGATACATTCGGAAATGCCTGCTGTGCATTCAGGATCATCCCCTTGAAGGCATCCATGGTGTCTCCGATATTTTCACCTCCTGCTTTGGGACCTTCAATGCCAAGGCACAACTGAAAATCTTCTTCATTTCCAATGAGAATATCAGCAAGAGAGGCTATTTCGGTAAAGGCCTCGCGCAGTTCTCCCTCCCGTCCTTTCCAAAAAGTAGCTCTGTAATTGAGATCAAAAGAGATCAATGTGCCATGTTTTTTTGCATAGCGGGCGATCTCCAGACAGAAGTTACTGGTGTCGGGCGAAAGTGCGGCGATGAGTCCGGAGAGATGCACAATTTGTACACCCTCCACGCCGAAGATCCGTTCGAGATCGAAATCTTTTACATTCAATGTCCTGCCTACTTCACCGGCACGGTCATTCTGCACGCGGGGACCCCGTAGTCCGAAGCCACTGTCGGCGATATTGAACTGATGACGGAATCCCCAGGGACCACCCTGCGGCACTTCGGGACCTTCATAGTCCATGTGACGCGCCCGCAAATCAGCTTTAATAAAAGCTGCAATAGGGCTCTCCTTCACAAAGGTGGTCAGCACCTTTACTGGTAGCCCGAGGTAAGAGGAAATACTGGCCACATTGGTTTCGGCACTGGTAGCCTGCATCTGAAACAGGTTCGTACTCTGTACCGGCTGCGCGTTCACCGGTGTGATGCGTACCCCCATGCTGGTGGGGACGACCAGCGCATATTTGAAATCTTTCTTTAATTTTAATGACATACGAATGATGTGTTGATTTGATGATGTAATAGACGACAGCTAAATACTGAACGCATCAAAACCGCCATCGACGATGGCAACTGTACCAGTCACAAATTTGGACGCATCGCTCACCAGATAGTGCAACGTACCGAGCAGATCTTCCGGAATACCAAAGCGGCGGAAGGGTGTGTGCGCGATGATCGTGTTCCCGCGATCGGAATAGGATCCGTCGGGGTTGGTAAGCAATGTCCTATTTTGTTCAGTGATGAAGAAGCCGGGGCACAAAGCATTTACCCGAAAATTCTCACCAAACTTGGTAGCCAACTCTCCGGCCATGTATTTGGTAAAGTTTGTTACGGCTGCTTTAGCAGCTCCATAGCCGGCCACTCGTGTGAGGGGACGCAGGGCGGAGGCAGAAGAAATGTTCACAATATTCCCTTTTTTCGCTTTTACCATATATTCAGCAAAAACGACTGTGGGCATCACCGTACCCATCAGGTTCAAATCGACCACCTTGCGGAAATCATCTATCTTCAGGTCGAAAATGTTGCTGTTCGGTCCAATTGTTGCTCCCGGCATATTACCTCCGGCGCCATTGATCAACACATCAATGGTGCCATATTTCTCCGCAATCTCTTTGGCATTTTGTTTCAACACGGTCTCATTGGTTACATCTGTTTGAAGGAAAATCGCCTCTCCCCCATCTGCTTTCACCTGCTCTATGAGCTCATCTCCTTTTTGTTTGTTTCTTGCCAGCACAGCCACTTTGGCTCCATGCGCAGCCAGGTATTTCACCATCGACGTGCCCAGTACACCGGTCCCTCCCGTGATGGCAATTACTTTTCCTTTGATATCAAAAAAATCGTACATAATATATTTTTTTTAATGTTTGACGTGGACAAATATAAGTCGATTATCCGGTCGACTGGGAATAAATCACGTGAAACTCCTTTCATAAAACGAGAAATTGTCACAGATATCTGCGTGCCCATTCTATGATTTAAATCGCAAATAATCTTTTCAGATGTCTGTCGTAAATGTTCTCTTCCACACAGGATCCCACCACATCGGCATATTTCACCAGCAGGTCAGTATACTCCTTTCCCATTTCTGCAGCTACTTTGTAAGCCACATGAATCAACTGGCGGAAATTGGAATTGTAATCAGCATGGCCCGGAATATGACGGAGCGTATTGGCATACTTTTCACTCGACCAGCCTTTCACTTCCTCCACGGTGGGAAGTTTTGTGCCATCGATATCAATTACATCGGCGTAAGGAGCACACAACTCTTCCTGACGATTGTAGGAATTTTCATAAATTTTCTTTGCCAGATCAAGTCCTTCACCACCGGCAACAGCGAGGCCTATCACCTCCTCGAGCCAGGTAGTACCGGCCGTTTTCAAGTGCAGTCCCTTGTCATATTTGGCAATCACCTCTGCCATGATCGGGTAAATGGAAAATTTATCGCTCCCCGAGTGAACGCTCAGCTTAAGTTCTTCTGGCAGGCCGAATTCTTTCACCGCAAAATCAAGCACCAGTACATCCTCTTCGAATTCCTTGGCAAACTGTGCCAGGTCGCCCACGTAGTCTACTCCCTTGTTAAAACGCCCGGTAAACTTGGGAGCAATGGTTTGTGCAGGCACACCTTTGTTGGCAAGCATCTTCAGAATAAAGAGCATTTCCACCGGAGTCTGCGGGGTCTCCACCTCATCCATCGACACCTCGGTGATGAAATTACCTTCTCCTTTCTCTTTTTTCAGGTAAGCATAAATCTCAGAGGCATGTTGTGTGGCCGCCAGAAATTTACCGGCAGTCTTAGTCAACAACTCTTTGGTGATGTGCAAGGGTTCCTCCATACCAGGGATATGCAGTTCTCCGAGATATTTTTCACAGGAAGCCACAAAAGCATCCACCTCCTCTTTGCTGCTCTCCTTACCAATAAAGGAAGCCACATCAAGCGTAAAGAAATCAGACACCTCCACATATTTCGATACGGTAGTCAGGTTAATATGATCGGCATCCACAAAGTAAGCTCCGGTATGATTCAGTGCTTTAACCGCCTCATCAGCCTCCTTGCGGGTATCTACAGGAACAGTCCCCACATAAATATGTTCTCTGTTCGACTTGTTCCATACCGGTGTAATATTCAATCCTGTCTCATTGGCTTTCATGATTGCACGCAATTGCGCTTTTCCCTGATACGTAAAACGATCGCCCACACCGATGCTATACTTTCCTAGTTTCATTCTATTTGATTTTTAGAAATTAAAAAAATTGTTCGCATTGTGGTAGGATATATTTTCTACCATTTTGCCGAGGAAGTCCATCTCTGAGGAAGGCAATATGCCATGCTCTACATCATTGCCGATGAGGTTACAGAGAATGCGGCGGAAGTATTCATGCCGCGGATAGGAGAGGAAACTGCGCGAATCGGTGAGCATACCCACAAACCGGCTTAACAGCCCCAAGTTAGAGAGTGAGTTCATCTGGGCCTCCATTCCTGTTTTTTGATCAAGGAACCACCAGCCGGAGCCAAACTGAATTTTCCCAGCGACCGAGCCATCCTGAAAGTTCCCAATCATGGTTGCAATTAGTTCATTGTCTCGGGGGTTCAGATTATAGATGATGGTCTTGGCCAGCTTGTTATCTTTGTCAAGCTGATCGAAGAAACGGCTCATTGCTTTGGCGATGGTAAAATCGCCAATCGAATCGAATCCGGTATCCGGCCCCAGTTTGTTAAACAACCGCGTATTGTTGTTGCGAATGGCTCCATAATGGAATTGCTGTGCCCAGCCTTTTTCCCAATCCATGAGGGCTCCCTCATAGAGCATGGCCGATTTGAATTTCAGAATCTCCTCTTTGGTCAGCTCATACCCCCCATACACCTTATTGAAAATCTGTTCAATCTCAGTCAGCGTATAGGATTCGGCATAAAACTCCTCTATTCCATGATCTGAAAGCTTACAGCCTACTGAGGCAAAGAAATCGTGTCGTTTGCGCAATGCCTCTATCAAGTCGCTGAACTGACTGATGGTCTGACCCGAAACTTCCGACAACTTCTCCACGTAACCACGGTATGACTTGGGGTTCTCTACCGCCATCGCCTTATCGGGTCTCCACGTGGGCAGTACTTTCACTTCAAAGCGCTCTTTTTTTAATGTAAGATGATGCTCCAAACTATCCACCGGATCATCCGTAGTACATACCACCTTTACGTTGAACATTTTCATCAATCCACGTGCGCTATATTCCGGAGTACGAAGCTTCGCGGTACAGACATCGTAAATCTCCTTTGCACTCTCCGGATTGAGCAGTTTGTCCACTCCAAAAGCCCTTTTCAGCTCCAGATGTGTCCAGTGATACAAGGGGTTCCGCATTGTGTAGGGTACTGTTTCGGCCCACTTCATATATTTTTCCAGGTCGTTGGCATTCTTTCCTGTACAGTATTCCTCGTCGATGCCGTTGGTGCGCATAGCTCTCCACTTGTAATGATCACCCTCGAGCCATATCTCCCCCAGGTTGTCAAAGGTATGATCTTTCGCGATATATTCCGGATTGAGATGACAGTGATAATCGATGATCGGTTGATTTTTTGCATGGCCATGATACAACTCTTTTGCTGCATCTGTTTGGAGCAAAAAGTCATCGTGAATAAAACTTTTCATAGAATATGTATTTTTAAATTATGATCTATTCTTCATTATACTGTTCTCGAGCACACTGTGAGGCACACGACCTTTTGAATTTCAAAGTTAATCATTTTATTTTAATACTTCCAAACCCTGGGAAGCTAATTTATCATCCATCGTGGTCGAGCACAGTACACCCGACAAAAGGAGGTGACAGGAACAAACTAAGTCTGCATGCCTACCTCATTTGAGCATTTCATCTCGCAAAAATGTTTTTTTATATTCTGTAGGTGTCATATTGAATTTCTTTTTGAAACAGCGAGTAAAATATTTGGCATCGCTCATGCCCACCATATAGGAAATCTCCTTGATAGCATGGTCACCCTGCTCGAGAAGTTCTGCTGCATGCTGCATCAGCACATCCCGTACATATTCTATGGGAGCGAGCCCCGTGAGTCCTTTCAGCTTTTTAAAGAATACCGTACGGCTCATTCCCATCTCCACAGCCATATCTTCAATTACAAAATCACTGTTGCCAAGATGTGATTCAATAAATTCGTTTATAGCCCTTACAAAAGCGAGGTCTTTTTCGTTGAAAGGAGCGTCTGTTATTTCTTTTGCCCTGGATAAGGCTACCGGAGAAGAGTTCGTTCTGTTTCGGTAATAACGCTGTAATTCACTCCTGCGTTGCAACAGATTTTTGACCCGTGCCTTGAAATAGGAGACGCTGAAAGGTTTGGTAATGTACTCATCTGCTCCCTGTCCAAAGCCCTCCAATTTGCTGTCTAATGTAGTTTTTGCCGTGAGCAACAGAAAGAGAATATGGCTGGTATGGATATTGCTGCGCACCTTCTCAAGTAACTCAATGCCATCTACTTCCGGCATCATAATATCACTGACAATAAAATCGGGAATAAGCTCTAACGCCTTTTCGAGCCCCTCTTTTCCATTCGATGCTTCATGTACCTCATATTCATCTTCAAGTATAGAAAGAATAAACTGACGCAGATCTTCATCATCCTCCACCACCAATACCGATGGTTGGTCGTTGACCTCCTCTGACACAATGAGTGGAAGCTGATTCTCCTCTCCTCCCTCTTCGAGTTCGCGTACTGCCAACGGACTGAGGGAGTCATCAATGGTGACGTCGTTCCCAAAATGAGAAGTTCCTGTCCGGAAATAGACTGTAAATTTACTGCCCACCTGCTCTTCACTATCCACTTCGATCCTGGCGCGGTGCTTGTCGGCCATCTCTTTCACAATGGAGAGTCCGATACCGGTACTGGGTTTGCTGGCATCTTCGTTAAAAGACTCGAAACGACGGAACAAACGGCTCATTCTTTCTTTGTTGATGCCAATACCGGTATCTTTTACCTGCAGCGCCACCTCATCATTATTATGGGGAAACACTGAGACATGAACCGATTTCCCCGGGGGAGTATATTTGAATGCATTGGAAAGCAGGTTCACTACAATCTTCTCCACTGCTTCGGCATCGACCCATATCAGCTGATCTCCGACTTTGTTTTCAAAGCTGTACAAAATACTTTTCAGTGTTGCATTGTGTGTATAATTCTCATATAAATTTTCCACAAAAGGTCCTATGGCAATTTTACTCACGGTGAGTGGCGACTGTTCCATCTTCTGAAAATCGAGAATCTGATTCACCATGTTCAACAAGCGTTTGGTATTCTTTGAAACAAGCAAGAGCTGTTTTTTCACCGGTTCGGGAGTCGATGTACTTTGTATCAGGTTCTCAATGGGAGAAACGATCATCGTGAGCGGCGTGCGGATTTCATGAGAAATGTTGGTAAAGAACCGGGTTTTGATCTCTGACTCCTGTTTTTCCAACACGATTTTGTTTCTCATTTTGTAGAAAGCATACAATATCCTGAAGATAAAATACAATATCACTACAGCCAGGAGTGCATAGATGAGATATGCCCAGCCAGTGGCCCAGAAGGGGGGGAGTACCTCAATGGCAAGGGTGCGTTCGTTGTTGGTCCATACGCCGTCGCTATTGGTCGACTTCACCCGGAAAAGATATTTACCCCGCGACAAGTTGGTGTAATTGGCAATGCGCTGGTTACCAGAATAGATCCATTCCTTGTCAAACCCATCCAGTTTATAGGCATAAAGAATATTTTCAGTATCGGTATAGTCTAGTGCAGCAAACTCAATACTAAAAAAATTCTGATTGTGTTTAAGTTGAAGACGTTCAATCAAATCGATACTTTTATATAACGGCCCTTGGTCGGAGATCTGCAGGCTACGATTGAATAAACGGAACTGTACCAGTGCGAGATAAGGGTTGAAAGTATTATTCTTTACGTTCTCCGGGTCAAATACAAACATTCCGTGTGAATAACCGAACAACATGCTTCCATCACGCAAACAACAGCTTGAGTTTTCGGAGAAATTATGTCTTTTCATCATTCGCTTTATCTCGCTGAAGTTTTCAAAAGTTTCAGCTTGCCGGTTAAATTTGGTGAGGCCACCTTCACTACTTATCCAAAGATCACCTCTTTTATCTTCTTCAATGGAAAGAATGATATTTGAAGGTATACCCTGTGCTGCATTGTATGTTTCAAAACTGACCGGAAAACCACTTTCATCTGTTTCTTTGATTTTGCTTATTCCTCCTCCAAATGTTCCAATATATGTATCACCCGATCGCGTGGTACAGATGTCAATGATATCATTTGCCCCTATAGAATTATTATCAGTGTTGCTCCGTGTGAAAATTTTAAAATCTATTTCTTCGGGCGACTTGAAATCAGCATCAAACATCATGAAACCCAGTGTAGTGCCCACACAAATATGACCTTGCTTGTCGCTCGTGATGACTCTGACCTGATCTGCCTGGTTAAAAGGGTAATGGGTTAAATCGTTGAGATGATTCACAATTCTGCTATCCTCATCTCCAGAAGTAACCAGGTTTAATCCCCCTCCGAAAGTTCCGATCCAGATATTCTTGTTTTTGTCTTCAAAAATTGAATACACATTATTGTCACTCAGCGAATATTTATCATCTGGGTTATGTTTATAGCGGTATACCTGAAAACCATTCCCTTGTACTTTTCTTGTAAGCTTAACAGCCCCTTCTCCTTTTGTACCTATCCAGATATTTTGCTCAGAATCTTCTGTAATACAATATGCGATACCCTCAAGGGGGGCACCACTTCCTATCTCTCCGCGATGATTCACAATGCCCAGTTCTTTCATCTGTGCATCATAAACATAGACCCTTCCATCTTTTGTTGCTACCCATGTACGATGCTGCGAATCCTCGAAAATAGGACGTACTTCGTTACTGATCGTTGAGTTAACATTGACATGAAGTGGGATCGATTTAAATTTAGATTCATCATAAAAAATCACCTTCTCCAATCCGTTGGAACGTGTGCACATCCATAAATTACCCTGCCTGTCGGAATAGGCGGAATGCATCATATTGGAAAAAAGCCAATGTTGAGAGAAAGGTTCATTATAGAAGGGCAGGAGTTGATCACTCTCTTTGTCGTAAATTGAAAATCCACCCCCTCGGGGATGTACCCACAGCCGATCATTGCTGTCTTCGAAAATAAAAAAATTGGGAGGAAATACACTGGTTACCGTACTTTCAACAAAGGGCATAAAGTGCCTGTATTGACCGTTATAAGGATTAAACTTCACAACACCCAGCTGATCAGTTTCCATCCATATGTTCTTAGAACGATCCACATAACCCGTCATGATTTGACGGAATTTCATTTCAGGATTTGTCTCCGAATTATGCACCTCCATGCTCCCGTCGTGTGTATTATAAATAACAAAACCATTTAACTTGGAGAGGATAAGTATCTTTTCAGAAGAAAGTTCAATGATTGAAATAATATCTGAAGAGGTCCCCGTAGGGAGCTCTGAAAAGGTATCCTCTTTCAGATCATACTTCCAGATGATCCCCCTGTTTGAACCGAACCATATTGTGTTTTCCAACTCAAGAGCAGTAAAAAAAGGCACGGCCTCTGTATATCGGGCTGCTGAAAGGGGATGAAAATAAAAAACTGAAGCAGAGGTCCCCGCCGGCACAAGGGTAAGACCATTGTTCGTAAGAATCCAAGAATTTTGAGATTTGTCTTCGTAAATAGCATGCACACAATCATCCGTTAAATTATGATTGCGGGTACTGTACACATTGGTACTAAATAACGAGTCTGTTATGGAAATACATCCATGTTTCTCAGATAAAAGCCAGACTACACCGCTCTCCTTGGGTACTATCTGTGACACGGAAAAAGCATTCTCCCTGCAAGCTTCAATGGAATTTGGGCCCAAAAATGATGCGGTTTCTATGTTGAAACGATAAGCCTGATTGTCATACGTTAAAGCCCAAATATTATTGTATTTATCCTCATAGAGATTGTCAATGCGACTGCTTCTCGACTCAACCGTATTGCCCGAAGGCAGATGATAGGTGGTGAATGTATAACCGTCAAACTTACTCAACCCGTCCCAGGTGCTAAACCACATAAAACCTTTTTCATCCTGCAGAATATCCGTAACGGTATGCTGCGGTAGACCATTTTCGGTACCATAATGTTTGAAATAGGCCTCAGGTTGTCCAAACAATTGCAGTAACCCACAAAAATGATAAAAAATGAATATGTAAAATCTTATTTTCACCCAATTACCACTCCCTTTAACACTATTTTATTTGAAACAAATGTATATTTTTTTTTCATTCTTTTCTCATTTTTTTCGATGTATAACAATTCAACACCCAATAAAAACCAATTTATCCCCTTTATTCTCATGAATATGGAGTATTATTGTAAAAGGTCGCCTTGAAGTTTTTTTAAATCTTCGATACAATTATTTTTAACTTAAATAACATGAATAAAATGGATGAATTTAACATGAAAAAGAAAGTAACCATCGGTATGCTACTTTTCCTCTTTTTTTCTTTGTGCTTAACGGCTCAAGAGAAAACGATCCGCGGATCAGTAAAAGATACCTACGGTGAACCAGTCATTGGTGCAAACGTCATGGTGAAGGGAACCACCATTGGCGCAGCGACAGATATCGACGGAAATTACACACTTTCGGCACCAACATCAGCCACCACGCTCCACGTCTCTTATATTGGTATGAAAGAGATGGAGGTTGTTATTACAGGGAATGTAATGAATATTATCATGGTAGAAGATGTGTCAAGCCTCGATGAAGTCGTCGTCGTGGGATATGGCACCCAACGACGAAGAGACCTCACTGGATCGGTCACATCTGTGAATGCGGAAACGATTGCTGCAGTGCCAGTTGCTTCGGCAGTGGAGGCGATCACCGGAAAAATGGCAGGGGTACAGGTCCTCACCACAGAAGGATCACCTGACGCAGAGATGCGGATTCGTGTTCGCGGAGGCGGCTCTATCACACAGAGTAACGATCCTCTCTTTATCGTAGATGGTTTCCCTGTGAGCACCATCTCCGACATCCCTCCCACAGATATTGAATCGATCGACGTGTTGAAAGATGCTTCTTCCACTGCCATTTATGGATCCCGTGGCGCCAATGGCGTAGTCATCGTAACCACCAAATCGGGAAAAGCAGGCAAACTGCGACTCAGTTATAATGCCTATTTCGGCGTAAAAGAAATCGCCAAAACACTCGATGTGCTCTCTCCATACGATTATGCAACCTGGCAATATGAGCTGGCAGCACTGCAGGGAGACGATGCGCTCAGAAATTACAACTCCTTCTTCGGGAACTTTCAGGATTTGGATCTCTATCGCAATGTGCCCTATAACGACTGGCAAGATCTTACCTTTGGCCGCACCGGTACCTCCATGAACCACAGCTTGAGTCTGAACGGAGGGAGTGACAAGATGACCTATGCTTTCAACTTCTCTCATCTTTCCGACAAAGCGATTATGGAAGGATCTAACTACAAGAGAAACAGCATGAGCCTGAAATTAAATAACAAGCCCACTGATAAGATCTCACTCGATTTCTCAGCCCGATATACCGACACGCAGATAAACGGAGGCGGCGCAAATGATGCCGGAAGTACACTCGACACCGACAAAAGGTTGAAATATTCCGTCATTTATACGCCCATCCCGCTAAGAAATCTGGATGCTACTGCAGGTAGTGATGACGATGATCTGGGAAATCTTTACAATCCGTTAATCTCTATCTCCGACAATGCACGGGAGAAAACACAGAAGAGACTCAATCTGGCAGGAAGCGCCTCATGGGAGATAATCGACAACCTGCGCCTGCGATCAGAGGCAGGGTTGGATCACCAGGATGATGGTGATCAACAATATTGGGGATTGACCACCTATTATATAAAGAATTACCCCTCGGTAGAAAACCAAGGTAAACCTGCAATCCGTTTGGTAAACAGAGAAAGACAGACATTGCGAAATACCAATACGCTGAACTATGATTTTAAAAAAATCCTCGGTGAAGATCACAGCCTGAATTTGATGGCAGGACACGAGTACATCATCCGGAAAGGTCTTACGCTCACAGACGAGGTTCATGGATTTCCCACTACTTTCACCGCGGACGATGCATGGAGGCTCTCCTCACAGGGTGTACCCTACAACATCGACAACTATTACAACGAAGATGACAAACTACTCTCCTATTTTGGTCGTGCCAATTACGACTTCCAGGGTAAATATCTGCTGAGTGCGACCTTCCGTGCCGATGCCTCCTCAAAATTCAGCAAAGAGAACCGCTGGGGATATTTCCCCTCGGCGGCAGCAGCCTGGCGTATCTCGTCTGAACCATTTATGGAAAACACGAAAAGTTGGCTCGATGATCTGAAATTACGTGCCAGTTACGGAACAGCCGGCAACAACAATATTCCTTCCGGTCAGCTTGTACAGATGTTTGAGTCGAGGGCTACCTCATGGATCAACGGATTCACGAATTATTGGGCTCCATCGAAAGTCATGGCCAACCCCGATCTGAAATGGGAGACTACCGTGACAAGAAACGTGGGTCTCGACTTCACGCTGTTGGGAGGCAAACTCAGTGGAACTGTGGAAGCCTATCGCAATACGACCAGCGATCTGCTGATCGAGTTCCCGGTAGCCGGTACGGGATATGATACCCAATACCGCAACATGGGAGAAAACCAAAATGAGGGAATCGAAACTACGCTGAACTGGTATGCGGTAAATAATCAGAATTTCACCCTCAGTTTAAGCGGTAACATTGGTTTTAACCGGACAGAAATACGAAGTCTGGGCATCATGAACGATTTTGGATACGACACCTACTGGGCTTCCTCTGAAATTGGATATGACTACTGGATCGCAAAGGGGGGTGCTGTGGGTCAAATGTTCGGATATCGCTCCGATGGAAGGTACGAAGTATCTGACTTTACCGGATATAATGCTTCCACCAACCGATGGATTCTCAAGGAAGGGGTACCTGACGCTTCCGGCGTGGTCGGGAACATTCGTCCAGGTTCCATGAAGCTGAAAGATCTTGACGACAACGACATAGTGAATGTAGATGACCGGGAGATTATTGGGGATGCCAATCCCGTACATACAGGCGGTTTTACCATCAACTCCACTTTTTATGGATTTGACATTTCTGCCGCATTCAACTGGAGTTATGGCAACGACATCTACAACGCCAATAAGATTGAATTCTCTCACACCGGAAAATATCAGTATCGCAACATGACTACCACCATGGAGCCAGGCAAAAGATGGACCAACCTTCGGGAAGACGGGACCATCAGCAACGATCCGCAAGAGCTGACTACGATGAATGCAAATACAACCATGTGGTCCCCGTTAACCTCCCGCATGATATTCAGCGACTGGGCCGTGGAGGATGGAAGTTTCCTCCGGCTGAATACCCTTACCCTCGGTTATACACTTCCCAAAACTGTGCTCGCTAAAATGAAAATCGACCAGCTACGTTTTTATGTAACCGGTTACAATGTTTTCCTTTGGACCAACTACTCCGGATATGATCCGGAAGTATCGACCGTAAGAAGGACCAACCTCTCGCCGGGCGTAGATTACTCCGCCTACCCAAAAAGCCGTCAACTCGTATTTGGCGTAAATTTGAATTTTTAATCACAAAATAAGACCAGAATGAAAAATTTGATTTATATATACATGTTTATCTTATCACTCGGAGTGATTGTCACTTCGTGTGATCTGGATGCTCCCTCCAAATCGGCTGCTGAAGGATCGGTCGTACTGTCTATTGAAGCGCTGGCTGAAGGAGCAGTGATGGGAATTCATCAATCATTCGGGGAGACCAACTCCTATCGCGGACGTTTTCTTCCTTACTATGGCATCAACAGCGATGTAGAGTGGATCAATGGTATTGACCCCACACAGCTTAACGACGCCGGGAAGTATGAACTCTCCACTTATGCCGCCTCACCGGGAAACACACAAATGAACACCGATAACAATGCATGGGCTAAATTCTATGAAGGCATTGAACGTGCGAACAAAGCCATTGAGGGGTTGCGTGCTTACGGCAACGTGGCAGAAAATCCCAGAATGGCCCAACTGCTTGGCGAAGCGCTTACCCTGCGTGCAGTAATATACCTCGACCTGGTAAAAGCATGGGGTGATGTGCCGGCACGCTTTGAACCCATCACAACTGAGACACTTTACTTGCCGCGAAGCGATCGTGACGTGATCTATAAACAACTGCTGGCTGATCTCGATGAAGCCGAGGAACTGGTTGCATGGCCCAATGAGACCGACATCACCGCCAGCACCGAAAGGGT
>Ga0172377_10004935_pt1 | contig 13684 bp, 13 predicted proteins | sample Pumphouse3metaG_FD_119749 | JGI IMG/M metagenome (GOLD analysis project Ga0172377, IMG submission 119749) | Leachate microbial communities from a municipal landfill in Southern Ontario, Canada - Pumphouse #3 metaG | ecosystem: Engineered > Solid waste > Landfill > Unclassified | place: Canada... | reverse complement strand
TCAAAATAATATCATTATTATATAAGCAAAGGCTTAAAAAGTCAATAACTTATTACTACATATACAATTAAGTTGAAACTAATTTATAGATTAACTGGAATTTTTCTTAAGTTGTGAACATTGTTAATAAGTAACAGTACTTTTGCATCCAATGCAAAAATCACTTCAACAGTTGATAGAGATGAAGAATTATCAGTGCTAAAATTGGTTATCTGGGTGGTGTGCTATTGGGATAATACAGCGCTAACTTCACACCTGAATATACTCAATACCAGAGTCAGATAACAACATTTGGTAGTTACTCTTCAAATGGAATCATAAATTTTGATCAAGACGATTTAAGAAATAACAATGCTTACACAATGTTGAATGGCACTTTTTACTTGATGATAACAGGATTGAACGAATCAAACACGCTCTCAGATCGATTCTTTGATGTAATATTATATCCTGGAGAGTTCTATAAAATTAATAACGATGGAACAAAAACCTATACAGGAATTAAAGTTATTGGATATTCTACGAAATATCAGATAATGAGTGCAGAAAGTGATGGTTCTTATTTGTGCTCTGGTAGAACTTATACCTCGACATATGATAACACTCCTGTTTTACACTGGTATGTAGGGTAGCAAGGAAGCAAGGACCTTGAACCTGGGATATATCAAGCCGATATCAAATATAACATAATTGATCAATCATAAATAATTAAGGAAAACCAAATGCAAAAAAAAACTAACAATAACACTGACCTTAATATTTATAACATTGGCACAACTTTTTGCAGCAGAGGCCTCCAATGCAAATATATTAATTGGTTCAACAGGTTTGGGTCTAAGAACTGAAATAGAAGAAAAAGGAATGTCATTCAATATCTTTGGATATTGGTCCAATCGTGATTTCGGTACAACATTTAAATGGAATGTCGATATCTCAGATGATCCCAGTGTGACTTCATACTCAAATGAATTACAGTTTATTGGAACAGGTGATTGTGCAAATGATGAAGTTGTCAACTTTTATATAAGGACGGAGCCTTTTTATAGAATTAGCTCATCAGTATCAACATCCATAATTCCAGAACCCGATGTTTATTATACAGATTCCACCTACTCCATATCAGAGGTAACAACCGACGAAGAGAACACTTCAAAATATCAGATGATCATTCCATCAGGTTCTTATCCAAATGAGGTAGTGCTTATGAAATTCAAAATGAAATGGCAAGGCAGTGAAGAATTCAGTGCCGGATCATATGGTTCAACAGTAAGATTCACTTACGAAAGAGACTGATGATACAGAAAAATCAATACAATAGGACTTCAGATTAATTTCTGGAGTCTTTTTTTTACTCCATTCCTTATTTTTTTGATTTTACAGCACAATTTCAAAAAAAAGATCTCTTTTTTTCTAGTTTTTTCCATCATTTCTTCAACTATTTCCATAAATGTCATAAGTTTCAATTAAGTTGTACATATAAAATAATCATCAGAACAAGTTAAATATATTACTCATTTTTTAACATAAGTTACAATTAGAACTATATTATAAACATATTAAAACAAGGAGCAAACAAATGAAAAAATTTATTACACTATTTTTATTAACAACTGTACTTATTGCAGCAAGCTTTGCTTCTTCAGTTAATATCTTCTCAACAGTTGAAGAGACACCAATCACAGCATCAATTGCTTACAACAACACAAAGCTTCAAGACACTGAAGTTTTAAACATTGAAACAACTTACACATTGGACACTGAAATCGCACAATCAACTGATGAGTTCTCTGTTCTAGTTAACGGCAACACTTCAGACACAGAAACATTGAACATTGCAATCACAGCTTCCAGCTTCACAAACGAATATGACTTCGATTCTGGTGTGATTCCTGTTCCTATTGCAACTTCAGGAAATGCATTTGATTTTTCAAACTCAACTTTCACTCAGAGCATTGATCTTCCATCAGATGTTTATACAGACACAGTTGTTTCTACTTTCACTTTCAACTGGGATGGTAAATCTGAACTTCCAAACGGAACTTACACTTCAAGCATCACAATTGAAATCATCAATGCAAACTAATCAAACAAACAAAGATAAAACAGATGGCCATCAATCATAAGTTGATGGCCATTACAATCTCGATCAGTTCAACATAACGTACCTCCAGAACAATCTTTCAAAAAAAAGTACAGAAGATATCATATTGATAAAACATTCATCATATGCCATTACCTCAGCCTTCTGAGCAGATAATTACATATACTCTGACTTAAATTTTATTCAAAGAGAAAGATATGAATCATCTAAATTAAAAATTTTGAGAAGTTCAATAAAAAAATAACATCAATAATGTAAAATGTGCTGTCATAAGTTCTATTATATAAAGCAGAAAACAAGCCGTTTTTTCTGCATAATCAATAAATATTCATTGTAAAAGTGTGAAAGAGTGGTTAAATTATGAAATATTTTTATAATTTGAGATTAATTAAATGCAATTGTTGACATAAGATATGTATTTGAACTATATTGTAATCACGAAATAAAAAAACAGGAGTAAATAAAAAAATATGAAAAAATTAACTATCTTTATATTATTTGTAACAGTACTAAGTTCAAAACTATTTGCTTCAAACGGCAATGTTTACATCCAGAATTCAGTTGATGAAACAGCTCTTACAACTAGTATCAGATACAACAATTCAGAATCAACAGAAATAAATTCTTCCAATGATTCCATTTCAATTATTTATAATGATTCAGCATTAGATGACACAGATACAAAGACAACAAATATATTCGAAGTTTTAGCAAATGCAAATCTCAAAGAAGATGCTACAATTGACTTACAATTAGATTGTGGAGAATTCCTTTATGGAACAATTGAATCAGGAATATACCCTTATGTTTTAGATGAAAGTTCAAATAAGATTACAGCAAATTCATCTACAGCACATCAATATAATATTGATGGTATTGAGATTCCAAGCAACACAGTATTAAGTGACGAAGTTGTTTCCTCTTTCTATCTTGAATGGGTTGGTGCTACAGGTTTGGCAGCAGGTACCTATCAATCAACAATAACAGTCACTATTACAGATGCAAGTTAAATAATTACTGAATAACCAAAAAGCTTTTGCACAGATCAGCATTGATCTACTGGCAAAGGCTTTTTTTTACGCTTCAAGAGAATAATTTTTTCTGCTTTTTATTTCAAATAGATATAGCCCCACTTCTATTTCAATTTCATCCAATAAAACGAAATTATCAATATAAATATAATTCCATATCATCAAATGAAATATCTTTCATAGTGCATAGTAACTAGTCAAAAATATAAGAACCAATGTCAAAAAAACACTTGCATGGCTTATTAAATGTATTTAAAGTTAATTTATACGAGGTTATATTATGGAAAAGATAAAAAAATCATGGTTAGAGAGAAATATTTCTCTCCCGGTTTTAGTTCATCCTGAAGCGGAAAGAGAAAATTGGATTTCACATGCGATTCCATCAGTTGCTTCTGTTATAGGATTTATCTATATTCTGACACAGTTAAAGACTTTGTCATCAAAAGCTCTGCAAGTCGGAATGGTAATTTATGCGCTTACCAATATTTTGCTTTATACAGCATCTACCTTTTATCATTACCTTCCTAAAAATAATAAGAAGAGAATCTGTAGAATTTTAGATCACAGCAATATTTATTTCTTAATAGCAGGCACTTATACTCCAATTCTGACGTATGTAGGTACACCTAAAGCAATGTTGCTTGTAAAGGTAATTTGGTTGATAGCTTTCATCGGTATTGCTTTCACACTGGTTTTCTGGGGAAAGTTGAAACCAATGCATGTAGCACTTTACTTGATTATGGGTTGGATGATTGTATTTTTCTGGAATGATGTTATGGTTCACTGTCCCAAAGAACTTATAGGATACCTGCTATCTGGTGGTATTTTTTACACTGTCGGTGTTATTTTCTACGGTTTCAAGAAAATACCTCATGGACATCTTATATGGCACCTATTCACAATTGCAGGAAGTCTTGCTTTTTATATTGGCTTCTTGGTTGTACTTATTTAACAAATATTCATAAATAAAAAAATCTTCTGAATTTATTACTGTGTTCATATAATAGATAGGGACATATCCCACTATTATCATGATTCATAGTAAAAACCAGAAGTTTTTTAGTTTTGTGATGCATAGAAATGCATCATTTTTGTTTTTTAAAGCATGCTTTTGAGCTGATTTTCCAAAGTGGTTCTGTTAATAGAACCTTGATAACCCTGCACTACCTCACCATTTTTATCAAGAACTATGGTAATTGGAATGCTGTTTGTATTGAACAAATAGCTTATGTAACCAAGTTTATCTAAAATTATCAAAGTATCTTCATCAGTGAATGTTTTCTCAACATATTCTTTAATTGTTGAATCATTCTCTCTTGTGCCATCAAAACTATCAAAGAATGCAAATGTAACTTGATCTTTGTATTCATCTCGCAATTCAATAAAATCAGGCATTTCTTTTTGACATGGTGGACACCATGATGCAAACAAGTTGATTACAACAGGTTTTCCAAGTGGTATCTCACTCCAGAAAGTGGATTCAGCATTGGTTCCATACAAAATTATTGGAATATCAGGGAATACAGAAGAGCTCTGCTGCTCTTCTTCAGCTTCATTCTCTTCTTCATCAGCAGCTGTACTTTCATCTGCAGTGGTAGAAGCAGAGTCATCCACAACTGCATCATCATCCGCTTTTACATCAGCAGAAGCATCAACATTTTGGTTCTCCACTGCTACTACAGAGTTTTGAGTTGCATCTTTTGACTCATTCTCTATTTCAGTTACTTTATCTTGATTTATTGTAGGTACATACGATGCTACTGGAGCTTCACTTTTGAAGCTATTATATCCAATAGTTGCCAATACAAATACTGCCACGATAACTACAACCAATATGATTGTCTTTTTATTGTTATTATTCATTTTAAATCCTTATACAAACAGTTGTGCTGGAGAATATCCAAGAACCATGAATATACCCATAATAAGAAGTAGAATACCACTTATTAAATTTACCACTCTGTAGTGTTTTTTTATAAAACTGAAAGTTCCTTCCAATTGCTTCATCAGTACAGCAGAAAGCAGGAAAGGCACACCGAGTCCCATTGCATAGCAGAAAAGTGTAAATACACCTTGTTTCAAGGTATCACTATTAGCTGCCAACATAAGCGCTGAACCAAGGAATGGACCTGTACATGGTGACCATCCAATGGCAAATACTATTCCAAATAGCAGAGATGAAAATATTCCAAGTCCAGTTGTTTTCATTCTGAGTTTATGAGTGTTCTCCAAAAAAGGTAAAAACTTCAATCCAAGAAAACTTAGAGCAAATATAATCACAATCACACCACCGACTCTATTTATAACATCAAGGTGTTCGTTCAGATATGTACCCAGAAAACTTGCACTTGCGCCTAAAGCCACAAAGAATAAAGTAAATCCGAGCACAAACGAAATACTATTTTTAATCAAATTGTGATTTTCTTTTAATTCACCATCTTTGTCTGATAATGTTCCTCCCGCAAGATATCCTATATATAGTGGTATCATAGGTAATACACAAGGACTGATAAAACTTAACAGTCCTTCTAGAAATGCCGTAAAATATGCCATATAAACTCCTGTGTTTTTTATATTATCAACCTATCGTATAATATACACAGTGATATTGTCACATTAACTACCATGTAGGCAATCCACCAAAATTATGGATTTTCTATATAAAAACTTGATATATTTATAAAAATCAACGTATTAAATGCATAAAAGTTACAATAATGGAATATCCTACCACTTAACTCTGTATTTACTCACGATTTACCAATCAAAAAATCCATAATTAAGATATATTTGTTTTACAAATACATACAAAAAACAAAAAAGTGTGGGATAATACTAAAAAAAAGCATCAAGATTTATGATAATATCGTAAATATACGTGATAACGATGCTGTTATTAACATGGACATCGATTATGGTGCTTCTTTCTTAAACATGCTTGGCAATGCAATTACATATGGTATCTGGGCTCCATCTAAAGCTCATGTAACAGGTACAATTATTAAATACAAAGATAATGTTGCTATGTAAACATTTGGTGAAATTCACTTAGATGTAACAGACTATCTGTATGAGAAAATCATGCAGATAGTTTTTTTTGTCTTGCCATTAAATACAAATCTAAAACATAATCTTTAAATATTTATTGAGATGTACTTTCCTCCATTTTCAGAACACTTGCAATCTGCTTTTAGCTATTCAAATATATATCGCATTACTTACAAAAAATATGGTTTTATGCTATTCTTTTCCTATGGCAAAAACGAAAAAGAAAACTCTTCCTCCTATGGAACGGTTTGATAATTATTATATAAATTATTACAAAGACAGATGGCCTTCTTTAAAAGAAGCTCTTTTAAAGAAGTCAAATCCAATTGAACTCAAATCAGATTTAGTTGAACCTTACTATATGGATGAAGCTTCTATTATTTGTGCCAATTTATTGAATATAGAAGAAGGAGATGCAGTGCTTGATATGTGTGCTGCACCTGGTGGTAAAACTTTAATACTGGCGTCGAAACTCAAAGGAACAGGTTATCTTGTTAGCAATGATAGATCTTCAAAACGTAGAGCAAGACTCCACAGTGTTATCAATGATCATCTTATTGAAGAATACAGAGAGAACATCAAGGTCACAGCTCATGATTCCACAAAATGGGGAATATTTGAAAAGAATGTTTATGATAAAATTCTTCTTGATGCTCCATGTTCAAGTGAGAGACATGTTCTATCAACACCTTCAGCCCTTGAATTGTGGACAAGTAACAGGCCAAAACACCTATCCTACCAGCAGTTTGCTATGCTTGCCGCTGCTCTTGATGCAGTAAAACCTGGTGGATATGTTCTGTACTCAACATGCGCCATCACTCCTCAAGAAGATGAAGAAGTCATTGAGAAGCTTTTTAAGAAGCGGAAGGGAAAGTTTGAGTTAATTGATTTTGATGCTGAGTATTCTGAAAAGAAGAAATATGGTCAAATTATATTACCAGACACTGCTAATGGACGTGGACCATTATACTTTTGTTTGATAAAGAAAATGGAAGAAGTAGAGGAAGAAAATGAGTAAAGTCAGTATTATAAAATGTGAGAATTATGAAAAGAATGTTGTTTTTGAAGCTTTGAAAAAGGCCTGTGATTCTTCTGATTTCCCAAATATTGAAGGGAAGAGTGTTCTTATAAAACCAAATATTCTCTCAGATAGCAATGTAGATAAAGCCATCACTACAAATCCTGAAGTACTTCGCTCCATGATAAACTATGTGAAAGCAAAGAAACCAAAATCAATTATTGTAGGAGATTCACCTGCTCTTCATAAATCAGGGATGACTCCAACCAATTCAGGTATTTATCAGGTATGTGAAGAAGAAGGTGTTGAATGGGTCAATTTTCTAAAGGGCTCTTTTAAAGTAAAACTTCCAATTATAAATAAAAAGATCACACTGACTGATACCCTCAATGATATTGATGTATTGATCTCTCTTCCAAAATTCAAGACACATGAATTGATGATTGTTACCGGTGCACTTAAAAACCAATTTGGCCTTGTTCCAGGTTTCCATAAAAGCCCTCAGCATGTAAAATATCCAAACAAGGATAACTTTGCGAAGATGATATGTGGTATTCACACTCAAGCAAAGGTTGGATTTGCTCTTATGGATGCTGTAATTGGAATGGAAGGCGCAGGTCCAGGAAATGGTACACCAAGACAGGTAGGTGTTCTAATTGCAAGTAATGATTTACTTGCTGTTGATGTAGCACAGGCTACAATAATGGGTCACAGTCCTTTAGATATACCAATTATTAAATGTGCAATTCTAAATCAATTGACAGATACAAGAAAACTTGATGACATTGAATATACTGATATCAATCCAAATGATATGATTATTTCTGATTATAAGAGAATCGTAAAAAATAAAAAAAGTGAAAATGGACAGAGAGCTACTCCCACATTCATTCCAGAAAAGTGCATTCTTTGCAGAAAATGCGTTGAAGTTTGCCCTGCTTCTGCTTTGAGTGTTGTGGACAAAAAGATAGAACTCGACAAAAGTAAATGTGTAATGTGTTACTGCTGTCATGAAGTATGTCCTGCAAAAGCTATTGAAATTAGAAAATAATTAAGAAACAGCACTGCATTATCCGCCAAGGTATTTCCTTGGCGTTTTTTTATATCCAATAAATACTTACAGTTTTTTTTTAATATTTCGCTTTCTACACACTATATTGGTGTTTAGTTTAATTATGTTTTTTATTCTTCAATGCCTCAGATATTTTAGATTTTCAAAGTTTATTTTTTATATTTATGTTATAGTGCCTAAGACTTTTTATATTTTTGAGGTTGATACTAAGTGATAGATTTAAAGAAAGAATTAAACAAAGAACAATACCTAGCAGCATCAACAATTGAAGGACCTGTCCTTATTATTGCGGGTGCCGGTTCAGGTAAAACAAGAATGCTTACCTACAGAATTGCTCACATGCTTGAGATGGGCATTGACCCTAAAAATATTTTGGCTTTGACTTTTACAAATAAAGCAGCATCTGAAATGAGTGATAGAATTGAACAGCTTACAGGTTCAAAGCAAAAAAATCTCACAAGCACGACTTTCCACTCTTTTGGATTGGGATTATTGAAGCAACACATTCAACATTTAGACTGGAAGAACAACTTCACTATTTATGATAGCAATGATAAAACTGCTTTGATAAAGCAGATTGTCATCACATTAGGATTCCCTTTAGATTCTGTTGATGTAAGAGAGCTAGGTGAAATCATATCCAAAGTCAAAACAAAAAGGGCTATAATTTCGGATAAAACAGCCAACAATACAAAGTTGATAATAGATGAATATGAAAAGCATCTGAAAGCATTCAATGCTGTTGATTTTGATGATTTGATTGTCAAACCTCAGGTTATCTTTTCAAAATTTCCTAAAATTCTTGAAAAAACTCAAGCCAGATTTCAATATATCTTGGTTGATGAATTTCAGGATACATCAATCTCACAGTATGATATGATTAAATCCCTTGCTGTTGAATCTAGAAATTTATGCGTTGTTGGAGATGATGATCAGAGTATATATTCATGGCGTGGTGCAAACTATCAAAATATCATTAAATTTGAACAGGACTTTCCAGAAAGAAAAGAAATTATGCTGGAAAGGAACTATCGCTCAAGCAAGACAATTCTTGAGGCTGCCAACAATCTAATCATCAACAACAAAGAGCGAAAAGATAAAAAGCTATGGACAGAAGAGAACAAAGGATCTTCAATATATTTGATGCATCCAGCAAATGGAGAGATGGAAGCCGCATCTGTAACACAAGCTATTATTGACCAACACTTGAAGGAAGGTAGAAATCTCAGTGATTTTGCCATTCTCTCACGAACTAATTCTTTAATTCCTAATTTTGAAACAGCTCTTATGGAAAGAGATATAAGCACAAGAGTTACAGGTACTCAAAGCTTGTTTGATAGAAAAGAAATCAGAGATATTGTAAGCTATTTGAAGGTAATTGCAAATCCTGACGATGATGTAAATTTCTTGAGAATTATCAATACTCCCCGTAGAGGAATAGGTAGAGTTACTGTTGAAAAAATAAGGAAGGTAGCTGATGCTCATAACATGTCTCTCTACAGTGCTCTTTGCTATATGGCAACTTCCACAGATCCATCTTTGCGAGATAGTACAAAGAAATCCCTCACCCGTTTCATGGAGTTTATGGAGTACTATACAAATAAATTCGAAGAGGAAGAGGGACGAAGGAATCAAGTTCTAAGAAACTTGATTAAAGAAATAAATTACAGAGATTATTTGATTGAACTCAATGATACTGAAAAAGCTGTTAATTTCAAACTGAAAGGTATAGAGATACTCTGCAGCATGCTTGCAAAATGGGAAAGAAATCCTTTCAATGAAGGCAAAGATATGCAATCTTGGATCAATCGTATAGCTTTGAATGGTAAAGAGAACCAAGAAGACAATAAAGGCGCTGTAAATTTGATGACAATGCATGCAGCAAAAGGTCTGGAGTTTGATACTGTTTATTTAGTTGGAATTGAGGACCACATCATCCCAAATCAGAGAAGTTTGGAAGAAAACCCTCTAAACATTGACGAAGAGCGCAGACTTTTCTATGTTGCTATAACAAGAGCAAAAAGAAAATTGATCATCAGTTCTTGCCGAAAGAGACAAAAAGGCAAAGATCTGATGTTGAGTTTACCTTCAAGGTTTCTTGAAGAACTGCCTAAAGAGTTGATTGATGAGCAAGATCCTAATAAAATTGCAACAAAACAGGAAATAACTGGCAGTTTTGCTGCACTAAAAGCTAGACTTGCTAAAAAACAGCAGCCTTCTGAATAAAATAGATAAATATTTTTTGGAGAAAATAAATGAACAAACAATTAGTAGAAATTACTAACAAAGCATTGGATGCAAAAATCTGGGAATTCCTAGGTTCAAATGATATCTTTGCTGTAGAAAAAGACGGTGTAAGATATTACATCTACTGCTCAAATACAGAAATACCTCTATCCATCAGAGTTATGAAAGGTGAAAAGCAGCTTAAATCATTGACATCTCTTTTTGATTTTGATGATACACAGAAAACAGATATGGAAAATTTTGAAAACTTCATGACACTAGAATGCATGGAATTGAACCTTTTCTTGCCTGTTGATATGGAAGAAGATACCAAAAGAGAAATAGAGGCCCAAGGCTTCTCTATTAAGGACCAATCATACAGTCCTTTATTCTCAGTTGCAGAAAAGAACACTCTAAGACGTAATCTGGTCGCTGATGAAGAGATAACATTGACTGCAATATTGAATGCACTTATTGAATCTAAAAAATATTTCTCAGCTTTTGGAAAGACTTCAGCAACATCTTCTTTCCAATCTTGGTTCGATTCTTTGAATTTAAAAGATAGTGATAAAGTAGATTACATTCCTCTTGCTAAAATTGAAGGCAGTGAGGTTTCGTTTGTAGCAGAACCTTTTGATTGGTACAGCTTGGCTCCTTCAAAAAAGGATTTACCATTGATTGAAGTTCCAGCTCCAATGGTAGAAGAAGTTAAGAAGGCAAAGAAACTAAAAAGTGCAATCTATGATTTTGAAATATACTTATTACCAGCTCCATTCTCAGAGGATGAAAACAGCAAACCTCAATATCCATATGCTTTCTTGTTAACAGACAAAAAAACAAAAGAGATCATTGATTTGCAGTTGGAATTTGATCTGTTGAAAGAGATGAAAACTTACCCTGTTATAATTCTTGATGTATTTGCTAAAAATGGCAAACCTCAAGCAATTCATTGCTACAGTGAGAGATCTTACAATTACCTCAGTGGTGTATTAAAGGGCTGTGACATCAATATAATGCAAGAAAGCATGAGTGATGAGTACATGGATTTCGCTCTTCAATTACCACACTTACTTCAAGCAGGAGGAAAGACTCATGACCATTCAGAGCATGAAGGTCATGATTGTTCTTCAGAAGGTTGTGATGATTGCGGTTGCGGTTGTGATGATTGCCAATAATATAGAATAAAAATAGGCTGTTAAAATTACGTAAAATAGTTTTAACAGCTTTTTTTATAAGTCTAGAGAATAAATTGCACCTTCGTAAGCTTTTAAATCAATACCATTTTTATCAACCTCAGAAGCTGAATTCAAAGATCTAGTTGAAAAAATATATTTGTTTGTCATCAGCGGTAATCCTATATCAGCTAACTTTATATGCCTGTGATTTTTTGAGAAATTCAACATTATCAAAAGAGCATCATTTTCAGTTGTTCTTATATAACATATTATGTTCTCATCATGTACATCAACAAAGGTAATATCACCATTAACAAGGGCCTCATGTTCTTTCCTCAATTTTATGAATTCTTGATAATAATGAAGCATTGAAGCTTCTTTATTCTGCTGTGTCTGCACACTATTTGCTTCTTTATTGGCCAGAGGTAGATACGGTTTTACATTTGAAAAACCCGCATAGCTTTCTAAAGTCCAAAGCATTGGAGATCTTGCACCATCTCTACCTCTATTTCTGAACAGTCCCTTCTTTCCAACAATATCAAGAGCCTGAGATTTTGAAACTTTGGAATCTTCCATTCCAAGTTCCTCTCCATAATAAATGAAAGGAGTTCCTCTTTGTGTTAAATTGAACATTGCTGCCAATCTAGCTCTGGTTATATTGCCTTTGAATCTGGTTCTGAGTCTTGTTTTGAATTGATTTGATATGACCCAAGCTGGCCAACTGGTATCAGTTGCATTGTACCAACGTTGAGCCGCATCTATCCAAATTTTTGGTCGGAATTTTGTATTTATGAAGGTGTAATCAAAAACAAGATTCATCTCATCTTTCACTCGCCCACCATAATATGATGCTGCAAGTTCTGGTTCCCCCGGCATCTCAACAATTACCTCACCAAGCAATATCTTTTCTTCTCCCTCATATTCTTTACATATTTCTCTGAGCTCTTTTGCTCTTCTATGTGAGAAAGGTCGATTTCTATCAAATATATGCCGGTGTGAATGATATCCTCTGTTGAATAGACCCCCAGGATATTTTGGATTATCCCGTAAATCTTTATCCTTAACCACCATATTTATAGCATTGCAATTTATTCCATCAACTCCACGATTGAACCAAAAACGTAATATATCAGAGAACTCATCGATTACAGCTTGGTTTCTCCAGTTCAAATCTGGTTCTTCTTTTGAAAATGAATGCATGTAGTATTGCCCTCTACTTTCATTGAAAGTCCAAGCCTTACCACCATTTCTCGATAACCAATTATTAGGTATTTCATCAGCCCAAATATAATATTCACTTTTATCATTATCTTTACCGCTGCAGCTTTCTTTGAACCATGGATGAGCATGTGAGGTGAAATCAACAGGAATATCTATTATCAATTTCAACCCATTATCATGAACAGCTCTCACCAAAATGTCAAAATCTTCAATTGTTCCAACATATGGGTCCACCTTTTTAAAATCGACAACATCATAACCACTGTCAAGGAATTCAGTTTCAAAAAAAGGAGATAAACTGATTGCTCCAACACCAATAGATTTAACATAATCAAGTCGAGATGTGATACCATTTAAGTCCCCTATTCCATCTTCATTAGTATCTTGGAAACTTCGTGTAAAGATTTGATATATTACCTCTTTTTGCCACCATGCTAATTCCATCATTATACTCCAAATTGAATGTCTGTTTTTTGTTATTCATTATAGCATCAATATATAAAAAATAAAGAAATTTAAGAATCTATAAAAAGGAATATATAGTGAATTTTTATTACATTATCACTTTAAATCAAAATCTTTTATACCCAATTAGGTATACTATTGTGCATTTGTTTTATTTTTATTGCCCAAAAAAAAATGCTCCTAATATAGGAACATTCTTTGTAACATATACAAATATGAATTATTCGTTATCATCTTCAGTATTGAATTTAAAATTCTTTTGAAAATATTTAAGTGCAAATCTTAGTCCAGAAGCCCATCCAAGCCCCATTTCACCAAACTGAGATT
>Ga0172377_10004932_pt1 | contig 13686 bp, 10 predicted proteins | sample Pumphouse3metaG_FD_119749 | JGI IMG/M metagenome (GOLD analysis project Ga0172377, IMG submission 119749) | Leachate microbial communities from a municipal landfill in Southern Ontario, Canada - Pumphouse #3 metaG | ecosystem: Engineered > Solid waste > Landfill > Unclassified | place: Canada... | reverse complement strand
ATTCTTATTAGTTAAACTTGTTCAGGGCGATAGCATCTCCTGGCTCCAGGCTTTTTTCTATTCCGTTAATCTTAGAACTGCCGGGTTTACGACTTTTGATGTCGGCTCTAACATTACTTCCTCCAATGTCATCCTATCCTCCATATTGATGTTTATCGGTGGATCACCCTTATCAACAGCTGGTGGCATCAAGACGACGACTTTCTTTGTCATTCTACTATCCATTGGAAGCTTATTCACCGGTAAACAGCCCATCATCTATAAAAGACAGCTATCGATGAGCTGCATACGGAAAGCTTTGATTCTCTTTGCTGTCAGTTTATTCGGTGTCTTCTTAGGAATTTTCTTCATTGCCATCAACGAAGGCGACCGATTCTCCTTTGTGGAGGTCTTCTATGAATGCTTCTCGGCTTTTGGTACAGTAGGACTGTCAATGGGCATAACTCCTCAGTTATCGGTGTTATCTAAACTAGTGCTCTGTCTATTGATGTTCTTTGGCCGTTTAGGACCGGTTACTATCCTTACAGTCTGGAAACCTTTCTTCAAACATAAAGACGATGTCATCTCCTACTTAGAGACGGATATTGCAGTTGGCTAAAGAGGTAAACGCAAATGAAAAAGCTCATTGTTGTCATTGGGTTAGGAAGATTTGGCTTAGGACTTGTCAAAGCCTTTGCGGAAAAAGATGTGGACTTGATTGCTATCGACAGGGATAAGACTAATGTTTCGAAAGTCGGGAGCATCGTTGAAAACGCGGTCTGCTGTGATTCCACTAATGCAGATGCTCTTTTAGAAGCCGGTGTCGGTGAAGCTGATAATGCCATTATTGCCTTTGGTCAGGATACGCAAGCTAATTTAGCAACGACAATTCTGACAGCTGTGGCTTTAAAGAAAATAGGCGTTAAGAGAATCACCTGCCGTATTGATGACTTTGTCTATGAGGACTTAGTCAAACGATTAGGAGTGGATGCTGTCATTTCTCCTTTTGATGTGGCTTCTGAATCATTAGCTATGCGATTAAGCTCCGACAATGTCATGGATTATTTCAAGATTGCCGATGGCTACAACGTTTATGAACTTAACCTTCCTGAAGATACTAAGCCTTTGACTTTGAACGAGCTTAGTGCTCCTAGCCGGTTTGGAGTTAATATCATTCTGATTTCCAGGAAAGGCAAAACTTTTTTGCCGACCAAGGATTATCAATTGATGCCTGAAGATCATATCTTTACCTTTGGTAAAGAAAAAGGCATCTATCAATTAGAAGCCTTTTTAACCGGTAATGATAAGTAAACAACTTTAAAATTATAAATTAAAAACTTAATGCTGTTTGATAAAAGTCAACTAAAATGATTATCGCTATTAAATCGATTGTTGGTTTTCGTGTTCGTCTTTTACGGCTGGCTTTTTCTGAAGGAGAATAAAAAGGATAATACCGTAAATCAACATCAACCCGCCTCTGATGCCTTCAGCAATTGCTAAACCTGTTCCATTCAGATTGATGATTTTGGTTTCAAAGTCAAAAAGAAAATGGATCAGCATTAAGGGGAAGATGGTCTTAGTATGGTAGAGAAGACAAATAGCCATGAATCCGAAAATCAAAGCATTCAGGATGGTCATAACTGTTAACAATGGTCCCTCGCCATTAAAAGATGTAGCAATGTGCCCAATACCAAAGACCAAGGTTGAAATCCAGATAACTTGATTCTGTGAAAAGGTTTTTTTAAGAATTGAAGGAATAAGGCCTCGGAAGTAGATTTCTTCAACGATTCCCACAAATAAATATAAGAGAAAACATCCACCTAGATATCTAGCATCCTGAACTTTGAATCCCTGAACTAAGACGGGTATGAAAATCAAAATAACAGGTAGAAGGTAAAGATAATCTTTACCGTTTTTGTTGATTACTAAAGATAAATCTTCTTTTTTGATCTTACCTATCAATAAGAAAAGGATGATCACGACTAAAGGCAGGAAGATAAAGGCTGCTTGGATATATAAACTTTCCGGAATACCTATTTTTAGAATGGAAACCAAGAATCCGGAAGTCACTGCAAAAAGGATGACTATTAGAGCCACTAAGAGGGATTTTACGATAGCTAGGACTTTCGGTTTCATGTTTTTCCTCCTCATAATTTTTTTAAAGAAATCTTTAACATCTAAGATTTTACTTCATGTTAAAGTAATTACCTATATTTTTTTTCTGGGAAATACGAAAAAAATGGTTTTAGATGAGATTCAATTTTTTGAAAGCAAAAAGAACACTGACTTATTTTTCTATAAGAAACTAAGAATTAAAAGGCTTGTCAGTAATTCGGTTTGGATCTGCTCGGGCACTATCAAGGTCGATAAAGTATTTCTTGTTCACATTGGACTTATAGATATCAATCAGATAACCAACTTGAATACCGGATAAATCACCGAAGATATTGTGAGAGACAAATTTATCACTGCCGTTTTCACAATATATCTTCCAAGGATGTGAACCGCCAATAGCAAAATTGTTATTGCACACTAAGTGTGTGACTCGGTAGGTAACTTTGGTTCCTGTCTTTTTTAAGTTAGTCAAATCCTTGCTATTCAATGATATGAAGACAAAGATGCCAGCTGCTAATAACATAAAGCCGCTAAAGCAGTAGACAATGATCGGCCCGGTATTAGTAGTTGAAGCATCCGTGATTTTATTAGGGTCAGTTTTTAGATACCAGATATCAATTACTTGCCCTTCACTCATTCCGGCATAATAGGTTCCTAATTCATTATGATATGTAACACCATCGACACCATATTCCACCAAGACATAGTAATTAGTGGAATTTCCGGTCCTAGTGAATTGGATATCAGTGATAGTGGCCTGGGTTTTGATTCCGTTATCGATGAAGTTATTGTTACTTTTGGAATAGAAAATACCGCCTATCAATAATCCGATACTAGCCAGGAAGCAAACAATTATCTGAATGATGTAATTTCTTTTTTTGTGTTTCATAATTCCTATTCCTACCTTAATTTTATAACAAACCGGCGTTTATTCCTAACTATTTACGATTGTGGCAATGAGGTTTATTAGGTAATTGTCAACTTTAAAAAAAATCATTACTTCTTTTTGTTTTTAATTACTTATGGATCAATGACATCCTTGTAAGTGATCTCAGTTACTTTTTCATTAGTTTCTTTATAGTAAAGGTACCCTTCTTTATCGGTATAGAAAGTGGGATTATCAGAAGAAATAGTCAAAGAATAGATTGGTCGGAAGACTTCACTTTTTATTTTCCCATCTGAATCAGTATATTGACGATAGGTAACATCCATAATCACGTCTTGAAAATTCAAAAGATATTTTGGCAAAGTAATATTGAAGAAATAGTCATGAACGACTATTTCATCACCAAAGACTGAGGGATAAGTTCTTAAATAAGATTCAGAGGTAGAATATTTCTTACCCGTTTCCAAACAAAATGCGGAAATATTGAGGGAAACACAGAAAGAGCAAGGTACTCCTCTTCCAATAAATCCACCTAGGTCAACTATTCTTAAGCCATCATATTTATTAGGAAGAACGATATCTTGACTTTCACCTGGCTTAAAATGAATAGTACCAATGAAAGCTTCTTGAATTTTGGTATTATAACCAATATAAAGATTTCCGACTTCTTTCTCTTCATAAAAAGAGGAGCAACGATAAATAGTGAAACTATAAAGAAAAAGGCTAATGAACAATCGGAGCTTTGTCATAATGATTCCTCTTATAGGATGATTATAAGGTTTCTTATCGAAAAAACTTAAATTATGAAACAGCAAATTAAGTTTACTCTAAAATATCAATTGAAGTTGGTTATTTGAAAAAGGAGGGATTTTTTTTAAAAAACTAAATATTTAACTGTGAATAAATCATCCTATAAAAGTAGACTTAAAAACAAATCATCCATTATGAATGCTTTTTCATAGAAACGAAAAATTCTTAAAACCGGAGACTTGATTTGATGTTTGTTAAGCGGCTGAAGTAAACTCCAAAGAACAGGATGAAGCATCATTGCTAGTAACAGTGAAGGAATAGTCAAGTGAAGAGCCATCATTGAATTTGTTGCCGTTAGTCATATTGGCAGCATATTTATCCAGCGAGAAAGAAGCACTTCCGTATTTCTCTCCGACACCGAAGAGATTGTTCATTAAGCCAACGCTGCTCTTATAATCTTTGGTCATAAAGGAAGTTTTGCCATCAGCCGGGACTATTGAAATCAGGCAGTTAGAAGAACCAAGCGTGTTGTTATCAACATCATAGGAATAGTTGATGGTGTTGCTAGCAGCAATAAAAGAAGCCGTATGGTGATCACCTGTAGTAGCATCAATTGTTGTTTCATCATAGACAGCATCAACATATTTGACGGTATAACCGCTAGCACCGGTCGGATCGGCTTTAGGAGTAGTCATTTGGAAAAGTCTCGAGTCAATATGAAATACCTGTAAACCATAGGTTTCATAAGTACCGCCATGACCTAACTTGCTGGTCCATTCTGGATAACCAGTTGAGTCTTTCTCATTGATGCCAGTTGGTGTGTAATACTGCAGAAGGAGATATTCATCATAAGGCATACCATTCCAGGGGTCGGTCTTAGTGTCATGAAGAATTACGCATTCTCCTGTATCAGTGAAGGAATGCAGAGTCATAGAGAAAGACTTAGCGGTTCCATCAACCACTAAAGGATCAACCCATCCTAAGACCATTTTTGAATAAGCATCGTGGTCTCCGACATTGAAATCCATCATATCAATACCACCCGATGGACAAACTGCATAATCCCCTCCGGCGTAAGAGTAATAATCACTTAGTCCCATGGCATGGCCGGTTTCATGAATCAAAACATGAGTGTCAATTGAAGTGCCGCCATAGTTTCCTGGGCAAATCAAAGCATAGGGAGCCCAGAAATATCTTGCGGCAACAGGTTTGGTGACATCACCAGTCATATTTATTGATGATTTACCAGTCATAGCCCACCAAAAGGCATCTCCGCCTTGATTAAGCAAGGGTTGACCAGTTACATAAATCATTTCTACAACATCTATCAAACCATCAGCGTTGGAATCATAGTCTTTGGTATTGATTCCTAAAGATGAAGTAGCATAATCAACACAAGAATTAAGCAAAGGGGATAGAACATCTCCGCTTTTACTAGCTGTCTGAAAAGCAAGACTGGTCCTTGAATCCTTGTAGGCTTCAGTTATGGTTCCACTGATATGGAGCTTTCCATAACTTGATTTTTCATAATAGGAAGACAGAGATTCCCAGGAAGTATCACTAGCTTTTCCAAAGTAAGCTTTTTCAGTAACGGCTTTCTCTTCATCAGTAAATGAAGGATCAGTCTCCCCTGAAAAGCAGACTGGAATGACTAGAATCTTCACATTCCCAGTAGAAGGCATTCCTTTCTGGCGAAAACCATCAAGCGTTGGATGATTGATAACAGAATACTGGCTGACTGAAGCTTCATGATATCCTGTAATAGGACTAGAGCTAGAACTTGAAGTACCATGTTGACAAGACACTAAAAAGAAGGGAACGAAGAGAGCATTCAGCAATACTTTGGCCTTTTTCATAATACAATTTTCCTTTTTTTGCTACCTTAATCATAGAGGAAAATGGTGAAAATAGCAATTAGATGACTTAAAAACGGATAAGCAAAGTCTCTTGTTTATTCACTTTTTTCATTCCATCCATACAAAAAACTTTACGAAAGAATGAAAAAGAAATAGACAATGGTGATGAACAGCGAAATGATATTTATAACCAGAAGGATATAAATAGCCAATAAAGAAAAGAAATAGTTTTTTCCTCCATTGAAAGGTAAGATAACCCGGTGATTTTTTGTTAATAACCAAAAAACAAAAAAGAATCAAGGCTATTTGATAAAAGTAAAACCATTGAAAAAAGAATGAACTAAAAGCTTGCAATTTTTTAGCTTTCTAAGATTTCATTTTACCTTTTAGCTGAAATTATGAACCTTGCTTATCACTTCTGTTGCTTTTTAATCTGCCAATCAAAGAAGAGATTCCGGTAGTAATAGCTAATCCAAATATAGCTACCCCTATTGAAACAATAATAGTTTTGACTTTGGATTCATTTCTAACTAAAGCAACGAACATAAAGGCTAATCCGATTACGAGCATTGTTCCTTCAATATAAAGCTCGATCTGTTTGGTATTACTTTTATTTCTATAAATGGCGCTGAGGATTAAGCCAATGACAACCATACCTATAAAAACATACATCAGTATTTGAAACCAGATTGGGAAGGAACTAAAGGTATTAATGTCAGGAAAGACCGTTTCGGACATAATCATTTCAATACTTATGCCAAGCCCTCCAGCTCCCGAAAGAAAGAGTGACAAATAAGAAATAAATTTGCAATTTTTCATTTGCATTGACCCTTTCATTTTATGCTTGAATGAGATGATGTAATTCAAAAAAGAATTTATTTAGAATTATGTTCTAATTCATTCTTTGATGTTACATAAAATTTTATTTCTGGAAATGAAAGAAAATATTTTTGCTAAAAAACTTTATTAATTTATGACATATATAAAAATGTAGGCAAGAACTTTCTGAAAGAAAAAAACAAATATTTTGTTCCCAAAGTAGTTGACTATTTAAAAATATATGTATATAATACAATAAAACTGAAAGAGGGGTTAAAAATGAAAACAAAAATTGTTATCAATTTCTTTAGCATAATTTGTTTTTTCTTACTAGGGGCCAGCTCAAAATTTAATCAAAAATCAATCGACCTAGATTTAAATCCGAATACTCAATTAGTTAAACAATCCCATCATAGTCATCCTGAAATCGAAGGCTTTTCTTATTGTTTTGGCTATGAGGATCTTATGCAAAAAGATGAAACCACAGGTTATTTTACTTATAACACGGATTTTTTCTATTCTCCTTTTACTTCAACTTCCAACTTGTATATTTTAAGAGTTCAGGCTAGTTTTACGCCTGGTTATACAGGTAATCAAAATGGTAACACTTACTATGATCCCAATTATCTGCTTTGGAAAGGGTACATTCATTCTAAATCATATCAGGTAACTAAAAATGGTAAGACGTCATCAAAAATTCATTATGTTGCCAGTTGGCCTAAAAGCTCAGTAAGTAGTGTAACCGTAACAAAAGAAACGTCTTTTAGTCTTGGCTTTCTTTCGGGAAGAGAAATTGGTTTGACATATAATCTATCAACCGGTGCTGTTGGATTAAATTTAACATTAAATAACAGCTCATCTGTTACTTTTGGATTCAGTAAAAGCATTAGTATAACTGAACCTAACCCAACTCTTTCACACCAGATTTCAAATAATGAGGCGCAATGGAATTTTCAATATATTGAGTCCTCATCTGTCACTTATGATTTAGACACTTATTTTATGTTCGAAGCTGAAAAAAGCAACTCTGGATTTCAAGATTTCTCGTTTGGATATTCTGTAAAAATTAACCTTACTTGTGTGGCATGGGAAAATTATTTGTGGCGTCAAGAAAGAAACACCACTCTTGAAATAGATGATGGTGAATTCGGACTCTATTAATGAACGATTACCTTTGTTTGGCCTTAAAATCAAAATCCGTTAAAGGAAAAATACTTCTTAAAGATGTTAATATTAGTTTTCCTTCTCATGGCCTTTTTTTGATAAAAGGGCCAAATGGTGCTGGAAAAACAACGCTTCTTTCTATTTTGTCTGGATTGGATTCGTCTTTTGATGGAGAATTGATATTCTTAGGTAATAAAATAGATGTCAAAAACAAAAACTCTTATTTTGACGAACATGTTTCTTTTGTTCCCCAAAATAATTTGGTTTTTGATGATGTTAGTGTAGTAGATAATGTTTTTCTTTCTAATAATATTAAAGATAGGAAGAAGGCTATCGATGTTCTTAAAGACTTCGGATTAGAGAATAATATTAATCAAGGGGTATCATCTCTTTCTGATGGAGAAAAGCAAAGGCTATGTTTAGCAAGAGCATTTTATAATTTGAAGGATATTGTTCTTTTGGATGAAGTAACTGCTTTTTTGGACAAAGACACTCGTGAAATTATTTGGAAACAAATTGCCAAGATCAGTAAAGATCACCTTGTCCTTTTTGTTACTCAAGAAGTGATTGATAAGAAAACAGATGACATAAATGGCCTATTAGAAATCCAAAATCAGAATTGTAATTTTGTGCTCTATAAATCTGGACCAAAAATGATGGAAACTAGGGCTTTAGCTCCCAAGATTAAATCCAACCACACCTTTATTAATAATATAAAGATGTTTAATCCATATTACATCGTAATTCTCCTTTTTGCTTTTCTATTTTCTTTTGCTTCGATTCTTTTTGGAAACCTTTATTTTTCTTTGCCTGAGGAGCGATTATCGGAAATCACTTATCAAAACTATATAAATACCGCAAATGCCTATTATATAAGTCCAAAGCAAAAATCAAAATTTACTCAGACTCAATTTGGCCTTTCTATGACCTCTTTTTCAATTAAAGATGAAAATAATGATAACTACAGTATTGGCAATCAAGTCTTTGGAATTTTCACTTCTGATTCTTACGGAAATTCCAACATTAGGATGATCAAGGGAAAATATCCTAAAAGCAGTGATGAATTAATTATTTCCTCTTTTTGTTACGATGCTCTTGATAGGGGTGGAGAATTTTCTGAATTTTCAATTGATAATGGCATTACTCAATACCGTATTGTTGGTGTATACGAAGGCAAAAATTCCGAAAACTATCAAAAAATGATGACTCTTTTTGATGATGAAAAATATTCAACCCCAAGTAATATAAACTTACGTTATTGTTATACGTTTCTGGTTGAATCCGGTTTTTCATATGGAACAATAGAAGAAAATGAGGGAGCTTTTGTTTTGGCTTCTGATAACATAATTTCCGAATTGGATTATAAAGCAATCAAAGACACTTTTCTTTCATATCCTTATGTTTCTGTTGCCAATCTTTCTAATGACGGGACTCTTCCACTTGATTCAAATCTTTTCTATGCTGATAAAAGCTATTTGATTTTTGGGCTGTCTTTCTTAAGCTCCATTCTTGCTCTTTTTATTATTATTACTCTTTCTTTCTTTTTTAGAAATAACCGTCAGTTTATTTTATTTAGAATCACCGGTGTTCCCAGAAGAAGACTTACTTTGGATGTCTTTGTTTCATTTGCCTTAGTTTCTTTTATAAGTGTCTTTTTAGGAATGCTGGGTGCTATTTCAGCTACATTCATACTTCAATCCCATTATCAGTCTTTGATGAATCTTAAAACCATTTCTTTGTTCACCAATCACTATTTGTTCTTTATATTGACTCTTTTAGTTGTCATGGTAGGATTACTAGTTTTTGCCTTGATGCTTTTCAATTTCATTTCACCTAAGAACAATCAAAAGCAGTTAGAAGAAATTAAGAAAAAATGAAAGTAATTGATCTTACCAAGTCTTTTAATCATAGAATTCTTTTCTCTCACTTAAGTTTTAATGTTGAAAAAGGAATTGTTCTTATTGAAGGACCATCAGGTTGCGGTAAAAGCACTTTATTTAATATATTGATGGGTTTAGAAAAACCTGATGAAGGAAAAACTTCACCTTTATCGTCGTTTTCTTATGTTGGCCCCGAACCAAGTTTGTTCTATGATTTATCCTTAATTAAAAATACACAAGTCTTTAAGTCTATCGATAGAAAGACTTTCAATGAATTGGTTCAGCTTTTTCATTTTGAACCCTTCCTAAACAAAATCATGAATGAACTTTCCGGTGGTGAAAGACAAAAAGCAGAAATAATATTTTGCCTTTCAAAGATTACGGATACCTTCTTTTTGGATGAGCCTTTTTCCAATCTTGATAACGAATCTAGAAAGATATTAGTTGGTTATTTAAATCAGCTTTCTAAGGACAAAATCATTTTTTTAATTAATCATGATGAAAAACAAATCAGTATTTCTCCAGCCATAAGGATTCTTTTTAAGAATGATGGTGTTTCGGTTATTAATTATTCATTACAAAGAGATCAGGATCAAAATAAATTAGTTGGCAAAACCTTGTTTCGTCCTTGGCTTGCCGTTTCATCACTATTTCATAACAACTCTCTTGCTTTTATTATCCAATCAATTCTTATATTAGCCTTCTGTCTGCTTTTTGCTTTGGGGACTTCATATGTTAATCCGAAAGATAAATACGACACATATTCCGTTTCCTTGGAAGCTGATCCTTTTGCTTATCATTCGCTCCTAGGGAATAGTGATACTAAATTGACCTCGGATTTTTCTTCGAATTTGGTGTCTGGCAGTACAAAGCGACGTCTTTACCTTTCAACTAATGATTTGAACCGTGGCGGTGGTTATTTTTTTGACACTATCGACGATGGTTTGGACTTTACGATCTATTATTTTTCTCCAAATTCAAATCATTTATTTTTTGATGGTGAAACTATAACATTAACGGCTGTTGGCAATAACTATCTTTATACTGTTAAACTCATTGATCGTGATAATGAAATCATTACTAGTCACAAAGACATTCAATTTATTCAAGAAGCTATTGACGGAAAAGGCGAAAGCCAGCCAATTTGTTTTGTTAATCATCGCTTTATTGATGAGGTGTTGGAATATGATACTTCCTGTTTGAAACTGAATAAATTAAGCATCAATTTTGAGCCACTTTATTCCTTCAAATACGATCAAGGAAAACTATATCATTCTTCCTTTGCTGATTTAGAAATTCTTTCAAATGAAGGTTTTCATTTAGGCATTCCTAAAATCAGTAATGGAACCAAAATTAAAGTGGGTGATTCTACTCTTTATACCACTGAAGATGGTTCTTCTTTAACAAAGCCGTCTTTTAGTAAGGAAGCCTTAATTGACACCTTATTCCTGGTTGGTACGAAGGACAGAAGCACTTGCTATTTATCTGTCTTTTTGAATAAAGAAGCGGTTTTAATTACAGCCAAAGAATTTCATCTTACTATTGATGGAGTTATCAGAGATTATACTCAAGGCAACACCCAGTCTGTTTTGTATTATGCATTAAGCATCATTACTTTATTGTTTATAATAATTTTCCGTTTCTTATCATTCAAAGGAGAAAAAAGAAGTTTTGTTTCTTTAAAGAAAATTTTTGCATACAATCAGCTTTCTAGAAAAGGGGAAGAAACCGGTGTTGCCATTTTTGAATCGCTGAAAGTACTACCCGCCCTCTTGATAAGCATTGTTTTGTATCTCTTCTACTTTATTCCTTTAGCAAATTATTCCTTGATGGTTCAGTCTTTTCCTTCAATAATGCCAGGATATTATTACTATTCAATGGAACCAATTAATTCTTATTACGATTCGATTAATCAGCCTTTGACTTTCATTAGTTACAATTCTCTCATTCTAGTGCTTGTGGTCATTTGTATCATCTTGATTCTCATCTTTTTGATTCAAGACCTGCAAATGACGCAAGAAAAAACAGATAGATGTTAAAAAGTATTTTTCTAATTATTCACTTCTTTGTTTTGAAATAAACTATGCTTTAGTCTTTTTATCCTTCTTGTGGAATAAGGAAAGAAATTTATGGTAAAAATCAGGAATCTTCTTTCCAATTGCGAAAGCAAATGGTGAATACTTGATTAAGTAGTACAAAGCAACCCCTATTAAAATAGCAAATAAGGCTCCTCCAAAGGCATAACCAAAGCGCTGAATCGAATCAGGTGAATATTGACCTAATGAACGGTAAAAGTCCTTTAATATATAGTCCTTCCATAATCTTTGACTTAAATCCTGTTGCGTTGCTAAGATTACTAACGTCATTTGACCTAAAGTCGACATTACTTTATTGTCGATTGCTCTTGAAAGGAAAATTATTCCGAAAGAGGATAAGATGGAACTAGGAATAACTAAATAATACTTTTGGAACTGACCTCCCCAAGCTTCCAAATGCAAGTGAAAGAAATTCCAGTTAAGATAAGCTAAAGCCAAACCAGCTCCAAGGAAAACAACCGCCCAAGCTAGAGAAATAAGCCTCTTTGAAAGAAAAAAGTCACTTACTTTTTTGCATTGAGAGAAAAGCCAGCCAATAAACACCCAAAAAGACCCGAACATTGCAACATCAATGTTCCAGATCAGCCATTGAGGAGTATAGAAATTAAAGACAATTGCAAAAGTTAATTGGATTGAAGCCAATATACAAGCAATCCAAATTTTACCTTTAGAAGCTTTGAAAAAGAAATAGCAAAGGTTTACTGAAATGAATAAAGCCGGAACAAACCACAAAGAAAAATATCTTTTCTGATTGATACCTAGAACAAATTGATCCATGAACCATTTCCAGGTGATTGTATTACCATAACCTTCTTTGAAAGCAAAACAAATGAAAATGAGAATAATTAAGAAGTCCATACAGATAAGAGGAATAATATAACTTTTGAGTTTCCTGGTTAAAAATGAACCATAATTTTCATTTTCATCGATTCGTAAAGTCATGCCGGAAATAATAAAAAACAGAGCTAAGTGAAACGAATAAATGAAAGGAATGTCTTCCCCGACTTCTTTTATATGACAATAGGCGACTAAAAAAATTCCAATAAATTTAGCGACATCCAGGTAAGTTAAGCGTTTTTTATTAGACATTGAAGTTCCATTATTGGAAATAGAATTCAAAGTTAATTCTTTACTCATAAGTATAATTGTAATTAGAAATCTTCAGTAGTTCAATATAAATTATAGAATACCAATACAAAACTGCAAAATTATAATTCTTACCTAATGAGACAAACTTCATGAATAATAACGATTTTGCTCTTATTTAGAACCGGTTGAGAACGATAAAGTACAGCTTGAGGCATCATTAGCAGTGACAGCAAATGAATAATCGAGGGTGGAACCATCATCGAAGGAACCATCATTTGTGAAACTAGCAGCATAATCACTCATTGAGAAAGTACTTGATCCATAATCGCTACCTTTCCCAAAGAGATTATTAGTAAGGCCGACACTGGAATAATAATTTGAAGTCATGAACTTGGCATTCTTGTTTGCCGGAATAATGCTGATTTGGCGGTTGGAAGAACCTAAATCACCGGTGCTTACATTCCTGGACTTGGATTTGGTGTTACTGGCAGCGATAGTGGATGGCTCAATGAAGGTATGTTTCTCCTCATTTATGGTTTCTTCATCAAAGATGGTATCAACATAATTACGGCTAAAGGAGGTGGCTTTCATGGTCTCTGGGTCATAAGTACCACTTAGGCTATAAATTCTCGAATCAACGTGGAAGACCTGTAATCCATAAGTCTTATAGGTTCCACCCCATCCAGCCTTCCCCACCCATTCAGGATATCCAGTCGAATCTTTTTCATTTAGACTAGTAGGCGTGTAATACTGAAGAATAAGGTATTCATCATAGGGCATCCCGTTCCAAGGATCGTTTTTGGTATCTCGTAGAAGAATGAATTCGCCGGTTTCTGCAAAAGAGTGAAGAGTCATAGAGAAAGAATCCAGACTACCATCGATAACTAAGGGATTAGCCCAGCCAAGCACCATTTTGCTATAAGCGTTATGATCGCCAATGTTGAAGTCCATCATATCAACCCCACCAATTGGGCAGGAGGACTCATCACCTGAATCATATGAATAATAGTCATTAAGTCCCATAGCATGACCGGTTTCATGGACTAAGGTAT
>Ga0172377_10004931_pt1 | contig 13691 bp, 10 predicted proteins | sample Pumphouse3metaG_FD_119749 | JGI IMG/M metagenome (GOLD analysis project Ga0172377, IMG submission 119749) | Leachate microbial communities from a municipal landfill in Southern Ontario, Canada - Pumphouse #3 metaG | ecosystem: Engineered > Solid waste > Landfill > Unclassified | place: Canada... | reverse complement strand
GGTTACCAAGATAATCCCTCCTATGCCTTAGAGTGTTTAAATGCAGCAGCTGAGGCAGGCGCAGCCTCCCTCGTCCTCTGTGATACCCGTGGGGCATCGCTGCCCTCCTTTGTCCGCGAAGCGACGCGGGTAGTGGTAGAGACTTTTCCCAATATTGAGATAGGAATCCACTCCCATAACGACATCTCTTTTGCCGACGCCAACTCTATTGTGGCGGTAGAAGAGGGGGCTCGTCAGGTCCAAGGGACTCTCGCTGGCTTTGGAGAGAGGTGTGGAAACGCCTTCTTAGCCTCGATTATCCCAACACTGCAACTCAAAATGGGCTTCAGTGTGATTCCTGAAGAGTCGCTCTCCAAGTTGACCCTCATAGCCCACTCGGTGGCGGAGATTGCCAATAACCCCATTAGCCACGACAAGCCCTATGTGGGGCGGAGCGCCTTTGCCCACAAGGGGGGGATGCACATCGATGGAGTTGGAAAGAACCCCCGCTCCTTTGAACACATCGACCCGCTAAAGGTGGGTAACGAGCGGCGCCTTTTAATGAGTGAAGTCTCAGGCAGGGCCACAATCTTGAGGAGAATCCAAAAGTATGCCCCCGAGTTAGATAAAGACTCACCTGAAACCAAACAGATTATGGAGGAGCTCAAACGGATGGAATTTGATGGTTACCAATTTGAGGGAGCTGAGAGCTCCTTTGAGCTGGTGATTGCCAAATCCTTGGGTAAATACCAACCCTTCTTCACCCTCGACCACTACAAAACATTTGGGGAGCGCCCCTTAAAAGGGGATATCGATTCAAGCCACACCGCGGTGGTTAAGGTGGTGGTCAATGGCGAGTCGGCTATTGCTGTTGCCCAAGGAAATGGACCCGTCCACTCCCTCGACAAAGCGATTCGTAAAGTGTTGGAGAGTTTTTACCCCCTTTTATCAACCACCTACCTCACCGACTTTAAAGTGCGCGTACTAGATTCTAAACAGGCCTCAGCGGCCACCGTTAGGGTCTTAATTGAGACCTCCGATGGGCGCTATTCGTGGTCTACCGTGGGTGTTTCAAGCGATATCATCGAAGCTAGCTGGATGGCTATTGTCGATGCAATTGAATACAAACTGATGAAAGAGGGGGTCTCTCCCCCTAATTTAACTCTACAAGGAGAGGCAAAATGAGTATGACAATGAGCCAGAAGATTTTAGCTGCACACGCCGGTCTCGCCGAAGTGCGCCCTGGTCAGCTAATAATGGCCAATCTAGATTTAGTGCTGGGTAACGATATTACAGCCCCGGTGGCAATCAATGAGTTTGCCAAATTTGGGCTAAGTGAAGTTTTTGACAAGGCGAAGATTGCCCTTGTCCCCGACCACTTCACCCCCAATAAAGATATTAAAGCGGCCCAGCAGTGTAAGCAGATGAGAGAGTTTGCCTACTCTAAGGGGATTGAGAACTACTTTGAAATTGGGGAGATGGGGATTGAACACGCCCTCCTCCCCGAACAGGGGTTGGTCAACGCTGGCGATTTAATCATTGGAGCTGATAGCCACACCTGTACCTACGGCGCCCTTGGAGCCTTCTCCACCGGGGTTGGCAGTAGCGATATGGCGGGGGCGATGGCCACCGGCAAGGCGTGGTTTAAAGTCCCTTCAGCCCTAAAGTTTCACCTTACAGGGAGCCTCTCCCCTTGGGTGAGTGGCAAAGATTTAATCCTCCATATCATTGGTTTAATTGGCGTCGACGGTGCCCTCTACAAATCGATGGAGTTTGTGGGAGAGGGGGTTGCCTCTTTAAATATCGACGACCGCTTTACAGTCTGTAATATGGCGATAGAGGCGGGGGCTAAGAACGGGATCTTTGGCGTTGATGAAATTGCTTTAGCGTACCTAAAAGAGCACCACCAAGGGAGTCCCAAGATTTATGAAGCTGACAGCGATGCCCACTACGATGCGATCTACGAGATCGATTTAAGTCAAATCAGACCCACAGTCGCTTTCCCCCACCTCCCCTCAAATACCCGCACTATCGACGAAGTTGGGGAGATTGAAGTTGACCAGGTGGTGATAGGCTCATGTACCAACGGGCGTATTAGCGATTTACGAGTGGCCGCCAAAATCCTTAAGGGGAGGCGGGTTAACCGTAAGGTGAGAACAATCATCTTCCCCGCCACCCAGAGAATCTACCTCCAAGCGATGGAGGAGGGGTTATTAAGGACTTTTGTTGAGGCGGGAGCTATCGTCAGCACCCCCACCTGTGGTCCATGTCTAGGGGGACACATGGGGATCTTAGCTGAAGGGGAGCGGGCTGTTGCCACCACCAACCGCAACTTTGTGGGGCGGATGGGCCACCCTAAGAGCGAGGTCTACCTCGCCAGCCCTGCTGTCGCGGCTGCTTCAGCTTTAACTGGAAGAATTAGTAACCCTGAGAAGGTAGAGGAGCTGTAAGATGAAGATTGAAGGTAAAGTTTTTAAGTATGGCAGTAACGTCGATACTGACGTTATCATCCCAGCGCGCTACCTAAATACCAGCGATGCTAAAGAGTTGGCTAGCCACTGTATGGAAGATATCGATGCCACCTTTGCCCAAAAGGTGGAGCCAGGTGACCTGATCGTGGCTGAAGACAACTTTGGGTGCGGCTCCTCGAGAGAGCACGCCCCCCTTGCTATTAAGACCGCTGGGGTAAGCTGTGTAATTGCCGCCTCTTTTGCTAGAATCTTCTACCGCAACTCTATCAACATAGGACTCCCCATTTTAGAGAGCCCCGAGGCGGTTAAGGGGATAAAAAATGGGGACGTAGTCTCGGTAGACTTCTCCCAAGGGGTGATTACCAACGAGACAACCGGTGAAAAGTTTAACAGCGAACCCTTCCCCCCCTTCATTCAAGAGATGGTGGCTAAAGATGGGTTAATCAACTACCTAAAAGAGGAGGTGTTGGGATGAGGATGAAAATAGCAGTTATCCCCGGCGATGGGATTGGTGGTGATATTGTAGCTGAAGCGCTAAGGGTGATGGGAGCAGTTGGTGAGAAGTTTGGCCACAAGTTCGATTTCTCCTTCTACCTAATGGGTGGTCAAGCCATTGACACGATGGGGACGCCTTTGCCTGAATCGACTCTTCTAGGGTGCCTCGATGCAGAGGCGGTTCTCTTAGGCGCGGTTGGTGGTGCTAAATGGGACCACCTAAAAGGGGACCAGCGCCCCGAAAAGGGGCTCCTTGGAATCCGCAGTGGTCTCAATCTTTTCTGCAATCTTCGCCCCGCCATCCTCTATGCGCAACTCTCGGGAGCGTGTCCCCTCAAAGAAGAGATTATTGAGGGGGGGCTCGATGTGATGGTGGTGCGTGAGCTGACAGGGGGAATCTACTTTGGCCCTAAAGCAATTAGCGAAGATGGGGAGAGCGCCTACGACACGATGCTCTATTCTCGCAGTGAAGTTGAGAGAATTGCCATTAAAGCTTTCGAACTGGCTATGAAACGGAGTAAGAAGTTAACCAGTGTCGATAAGGCTAACGTCCTTGAGTCGTCCCGTTTGTGGCGCTCTGTCGTCAATGAGGTGGCTAAGCGCTACCGGGAGGTGAAGCTCAACCATATGTATGTCGACAACGCTGCGATGCAACTGGTGCGTAACCCTAAACAGTTTGATGTGATTGTCACCTCCAATATGTTTGGTGATATCTTGAGTGATGAAGCTAGTATGATAACCGGCTCCATCGGGATGCTCCCCTCAGCCAGTTTAAGAGAAGATAACTTTGGCCTCTACGAGCCAATTCACGGCTCAGCCCCTGATATCGCGGGGCTAGACCGGGCCAACCCCTTGGCCACCATCCTCTCGGTAGCGATGATGTTCCGCCACACCTTCAACTTAGAGGAGGAGGCGCTCGCTGTTGAGGGGGCCGTAGAAGAGGTGCTCAGTGCTGGATGGCGCACTGAAGATATTATGAGTGAAGGGATGCGTCTCATTGGGACGAAAGAGATGGGAACATTAGTTGCCCAAGCAATAGCAGGAAATAAGGAGTAGGCTATGAGTGAACAAATTGTATATTTAGAGGGGCAATACCTCCCAATGAGTGAGGCTAAAATTCCAGTCTTAGACCATGGAGTTTTGTATGGTGATGGGATCTTTGAAGGGATCAGAGCTTACGATGGGCGGGTCTTCAAATTGGCCCAACATATGGAACGTTTTGAGAGTGCTGCTAAGGCTATCAACCTTGAGCTTCCCCTCCCAATTGGGGAGATAAGTGAAATAGTATTGGAAACTTGCCGACGCAACGCCCTTTCTAGCGGTTATATCCGCCTAGTGTGTACCCGCGGAGCCGATGGATTGGGGCTCTACCCCCATCCTTCGACCCATCCTCCTCGACTCTTTTGTATCGCAGGACAAGTTGCCCTCTACAGTGATGAGGCTTATAGAAGGGGACTCAAGGTGATCACTAGCCATCTGCGCCGCAACAATGCGACGATTGTTAACCCACAGATTAAGAGCCTCAACTACCTCAATAACATCTTAGCTTCGATTGAGGCGCGTCGCTACGGAGCCGATGAAGCTATACTCCTAAACAGTGAGGGGTTGGTTACTGAGTGTACTGGCGACAACATCTTCATCGTTAAGAGGGGAGTAATCTGTACCCCTCCCATCTGGCTGGGAACCCTCGATGGGATTACCCGCATGGTGGTCTTAGAGATCGCCCAAAAAATGGGCTACACCGTTAAAGAGGTCCCCTTTACCCACTTTGATGTGTTGAACGCCGATGAGGCCTTCTTAACGGGTACAGCGGCTGAGATTATTGCGTTGACCGAGCTCGACGGGCAACCAATTGCCGATGGGGTGGCGGGGGAGATAACTCTCGCTTTGCTCCAAGAGTTTAGAAAATATACTAAATTGGAAGAGAGTGGGGCCAAAATATGAGAAGCGATGAGATGAAGAGTGGCGCAAGTCGTGCGCCCCACCGCTCACTCCTAAAAGCGTTAGGGTTGAGCGACCGTGAGATTGCCTCTCCCTTAATTGGGATTGTCAACTCTGCCAATACTATCATCCCCGGCCATGTCCACCTCGAGAGGATTGTTGAGGCTGTTAAAGCGGGGGTGAGGAGCGCCGGAGGGACTCCCATGGAGTTCTCGGTAATCGGGGTGTGTGATGGCTTAGCAATGGGGCATAAGGGGATGAAATACTCGCTGGCAAGTCGTGAACTGATTGCCGATTCAATTGAGGTGATGGCGATGGCCCACCCCTTTGATGCTTTGGTAATGGTCCCCAACTGCGATAAAATTGTCCCGGCTATGTTGATGGCTGCCGCGCGGATTAATATCCCCACCATTGTCGTTTCGGGGGGGGCGATGTTGGCTGGTAAAGTCCCCGGTAAAGGGGGTGCTATCGATTTAACCACCGTCTTTGAGGCTGTTGGAGCCCACAGTAGCGGTATGATGAGCGATGCAGAACTGTTGGAATGTGAGGACAAAGCTTGCCCTACCTGTGGTTCTTGCTCCGGTATGTTTACTGCTAACAGTATGAACTGTCTCACTGAAGCCCTAGGGATGGCCCTGCCTGGTAACGGCACCATTCCAGCTGTCTATAGTGAACGCGACCGCCTCGCCAAAGAGAGCGGTTATAAGATTATGGAGCTCTATGAGAAGCAACTTAAACCCCTCGATATTATGAATGAGGCGGCTTTTGAGAACGCCCTAGCCGTTGATATGGCTTTGGGGTGCTCCACCAACAGCATGCTCCACCTCCCGGCAATCGCCCACGAGGCTAAAGTTAAGTTAGATATCTTCATGGCCAACGAGGTGAGTAAGCGCACTCCCAATCTCTGCTCCCTTGCCCCTGCAGGACCCCACCACATTGAGGACCTCTACCAAGCGGGAGGGGTGATGGCGGTGATGAAAGAGCTGAACAAAAAGAACCTTATCAGGAAAGAGGCTATTACAGTGGGAGGGACAACGATTGGGAAGCAGGTCGAAAAGGCCCAAAACTACAATCAAAGTGTAATTCGTCCCATAGATCACCCCTACAGCACAACGGGGGGGATAGCGGTCTTAAAGGGGAACTTAGCCCCCAATGGCGCCGTTGTCAAACGCTCAGCAGTCGACCCTGAGATGCTCAAACATACCGGCCCGGCGCGAGTCTTTGAGTCGGAAGAGGAGGTCTCCCAAGCAATCTACAGCCAACAAATCAAGAAGGGTGATGTCGTTGTAATTCGCTATGAGGGGCCCAAGGGGGGACCCGGAATGAGGGAGATGTTGGGACCCACTTCAGCCATTGCTGGAATGGGGCTCGACAAAGAGGTGGCTCTCATTACCGATGGACGTTTCAGCGGAGCTACCCGTGGCGCCTCAATTGGACACATCTCGCCTGAAGCAGCTGAAGGGGGACCCATTGCCTTCGTTAGAGAGGGGGATCTGATTGAGATTGATATCGATGGGGGAGAGATCAACCTCTTGGTTGATGAAGCGACTCTGGCTAAACGGAGAGAGGGGTTCAAAGCCCCCGAACCCCCCATTAAGGAGGGGTATCTGGGTCGCTATGCCCGTCAAGTAACTAGTGCATCGACAGGAGCTGTTTTTAAAGAGTAGAGGAGAAGTTGGATGAAGATAAATGGAGCTGAAATTATTGTTGCTTGTTTGAAAGAGCAGGGAGTCGATACCGTCTTTGGTTTTCCGGGGGGCGCTGTTCTCAACATCTACGACGCCCTATACAAACACCGCGATTCCATTCGCCATATCTTGACAAGTCACGAGCAGGGAGCCTCCCATGCGGCTGACGGCTATGCCCGTTCAACCGGGAAGGTGGGGGTGGTCTTTGCCACTAGCGGTCCGGGAGCCACTAACTTGGTAACCGGTCTGGCCACCGCCTATATGGACTCGGTGCCGATGGTGGCTATAACCGGTAACGTGTCAACTGACCTCTTGGGGAGGGATAGCTTCCAAGAGGTCGATATCAGTGGGATTACGATGCCCATCACCAAACACAACTACATTGTCAAAGATGTTAATAATTTAGCAGCGACCATTCGTAACGCCTTCTTCATAGCCCGCGAAGGGCGTCCAGGTCCCGTCTTAATCGATGTCCCTAAGGATGTGACTGCGGCAATGGGGGAGTATTCTCCCATCGAGGTGCGCTGGCCCAAACGGACCGGAGAGCACCTCAAAAATGGGGCAATTGGCCAGTTGATTACCCTCTTGAGAGAGTCTAAAAAGCCGATGCTTTACGTTGGCGGCGGGGTAATTCGCTCCCAAGCAGAGGAGGAGTTGGCAGAATTTATCGAGAAGATTGATGCTCCATTAGGGGTCTCTTTGATGGGCAATGGAGCGATTGACTCAAACAGTGAACGCTTCACCGGGATGATTGGGATGCACGGGACACGTCTCTCTAACATTGCTGTCAACAATTGCGACCTTCTATTGGTGATTGGAGCCCGCTTTAGTGACCGCGTAGTGAGTAAGGCGAGCGCCTTTGCTAAGCGAGCCAAGATTGTCCACATCGATGTCGATCCGGCTGAAATCAATAAGAACATCTCCACCTACTACCACGTCATAGGGGATAGCAAGGTGATCCTCTCTAAAGTAAATGCCCAACTTAGCGAGCCAATCTTACACACCGAATGGATGGAGCAGATTGCCCATTGGAGGGAGCTCTACCCCTTTAAAATTAATGGGGAGACTCGGCGTCCCTCCCAAATCTTAATGACCCTCTCGGCTTTGATGGAGGATGATGCGGTGTTGGTAACTGAAGTTGGTCAACACCAAATGTGGGCTGCTCAATTTTGTCGACACACCCCTAAGAAGCGATTTTTAACAAGTGGGGGGTTGGGGACGATGGGGTATGGCACAGGTGCCGCTATTGGGGCCCAGGTTGGTAACCCTAACCGTCGGGTAGTCAATGTTGCTGGAGATGGCTCTTTTAGGATGAACTGTAACGAGTTGGCTACAATCGCCCGCTACCGCCTACCGGTAATTATCTTGGTGATGAACAACCGCACCTTAGGGATGGTACGTCAGTGGCAAACCCTCTTCTACGAAGAGCGCTACAGCGAAACTACGTTAGATACCGATGTTGATTGGATCACTTTGGCCAAGGCCTACGGGGTCCATGGGATGCATCTCACCAAAGATGATGACCCCGAAGCAGTCCTTAGAGAAGCTTTTGCCTACGGTGGCCCTGTCTTGGTCGATTGTGAAATACCACTCGACAACATGGTCTACCCGATGGTAGCTCCAGGTGCTTCAATAGAGGAGATGATCGACTAATTAGTTCTTAGAATTGGGGGATAGTAGTGCTGCGACGATTCCCCATCAGCTAACTGATGAGGGGTAATAGGTTTCGGCGAAGATTACTATATCGGAAACTCGCATGTTTAACACAGTGGCGATTTTTTCCATTGTCTCAATTCTAGGAACACATCTTCCCGACTCAATAAAATAGAGTTGGCTACGAGAAATTCCACACTCTTTAACCAATTTGTCTTGTGAGAACCCGGCTCTCATCCTTAAGTCGCGAATCGCTTTTCCAATATCCATGTTATAACAATAAACACGATTTTAAATAAAGTAAAGGGAGTTTATAAAAAAAATTGGAGAGAAAATAGTGGTGTACATTGGGGCATAGATGGAAAAGAGGGTAAGAACCTTAAACAGCTTTTTACCAAACGGGGGGCAAAGTGGAATTTACCATATCACCCCAAATAGAACCCTTTGCTAGGAGCAATTGGTTCACGCTTAACGGGGCTGATCTGGCCTTGGAGGGTGTACTTTCAGTATGGTCTCTCAGCGATTACCCCTAGCTATTTAAAAGAGATAGGAGAGCGCTATTATCATACAATTATGAGCTAGAAGAGCTGGATTTAGGCTCTCTTCTGTGTTAAAGGGGCCGATGCCGTAGATGGCGATAATGTCACTCACAGCTCCCTTCTCTCCCTTAGGTGGTAAGGTTGCATCTCCCGATAGGCAGCTGGGGTGAGACCGGCAATGCGTTTAAAGACCTTGTTGAAGTAGTCGTAGTCGTTAAAACCTACTAGAGGGACAATCTCCTTAATTGGCATATCGGTGCTGGTTAGGAGGCGCTTCCCCTCATCAATCCGCACCTCGTTGAGGTAGTTAGTGAAGGTGGTGCGGGTAATCTCTTTGAAGATTGAGCTGAAGTAGTTGGGAGAGAGGTAGACTGCTTTAGCCACATCTTCAACTGAGAGAGATTGGGCATAGTAGCGTCTAATCATCTCTTCCGCCCGCCTGACAATCAAGATCTTTCGGTTTTGCTTATGGTTGGGGCGAGGGGACTCGTTCTTGGTGAAAACTCGATCTTCTAAGACACTAATTTGCAACTTTTGGAGGGTGTTTTGAATCTTCATCTGTCGGTTCTCAAACTGAAGAAGCTCCTCTTCTCGTTTGAAGATCTCTCCTTGGAGGAGAAGTTCATTCTCCCGCGATATAATATAGTTGCTCATAAAGACTATTAATCTAGTGGCTAATAAAAGTTGATCTTTATCGAAGTGTTTAACTTGGAGGTAGCTGTTGTAGAGGGTGCGCTTTTGAGGAGGGGTGAGGTCTAGATGTTTCGTTTTATGCTCAAAGGACTCTTTTGAATGGGGTTCGCTAACCAGTTGACCTGTAAACATTGCCCCTAATATTTGCCCCTTCAAAGTGAGGGGGACAGCAATATTTAAGAGTCCGGCATGGCAAGTGTAGAGGCAGTGGCTACCGCTACGAGTCGCTCTTCCTAAAGCCTCTTGGTCGCTCTTAATACACGGTCCAGTCCCTAAAAACGATTGGATGAGGCGACAGTAGTTGTTCTTCTCCGAGGTGGGGTAAAAGTCGTATTGGTTAGTTTCGTTGTAGTATAAGGAGAGGCCTAAGCCGGTAGTTTCATAAAAAAGGCGTTGCACATCTTCCAGAATTGACAAGTTTTTTATTGTCCCTTGCGTTTTGAGTGGAAATAGTACTTCCATCACTTTCCCCCTTTCGTGATAGTATAATACCATGATACTATAAAAATGTAAATTTAACTAAACTCCTATCTGTATAAGAAAATAGAGCCATTAAGGTGTCACTAAATTTACAGAGACCTAATAGATTTTTACAGTTACAGATGGTATGAGCTGTGTTATCGTGAATGTATCTGGACCTAATGGTTTAATGGAGGAGGTGTTTTATGGGCAAATATGTTGAACTTTCGGGTACACTTAAAAAGCGCCTTTGGGGTTACTACTCTTTGCCAGGCTTAGAGGGAATTATCCCCAACGTTGAGGTTGAAACTTTAGCAACCGTCAAGGAGGATGGATTTTTCGCCTCGAAGGTCTCTTTCTCAACCATCTCGGGGACCTATGTCGAAGCAGGCTCTCATATCTTAGAAGAGGGGCGGATGCTCGACTCCTATTTTCTAGACGATTTTATTAAGCCGGTAACTATTATTAAATTGCCCCCACAAGAGCCCCACGCTGTCATTCGACGCCAACTACTAGAGCAGTATGCCGTTGAGACCAAGGCGGGTGAGGCGCTGATTATCGATACAGGTTGGGGGGCTATGTGGGATAAAGAGGGGTATGTCCTCAGTTGTCCCACCTACGCCAACGATGCGATTGCTTGGGTCTTAGAGCAGAAACCCTCAATCTTTGGTGTCGATGTGCCGTGTATCGAGTCGTCGTGGAGTGAGGACGATGATGAGGAGAAGGGGGGGTTATTGGGGGAACTTTTTGTGAAAGAGTCTCTCTTGGTAGCACCACTAATTAATCTTGAACAGATTGAGGGGTCGCGAGGCACCCTCTACTGCATACCCCTTTCGGTTGAAGGGACTTCCGGAGCACCAGCAAGGGTGTTCATCGAATTAGAATAATGATTTCATATAGATAGGTAAGGAGGAAATCAATGTCTGAGAAGAAGAAAGCTTCTGATTTTAGGTACAATACTGGAGAGACAAGGGTCCCTTGGGCCGCTGTTGGTGAGAACTACAACGTCGAAGACATTATGGCGCTGTTGGGTTTCTTAATCCAAAAAGATGGCGACGGATACAATGAGGCCCTTAAAGAGGTTGAAAAAGCGGTTACTGAACTCAATAAGTATGGTAGACCTCCTGGGAAACTCTCCCTTTCCAGCAACGTAGCCAAGTTGGAGGAGATCGTTGCTGAATACTTAGAGACCAAATATGTCTCTTTTGTAACCAACGCCACCCACGGCTTTGAGATGGCTTTTAAGTGGGCCAACTTAGGTCCTGGCGATGAGGTTATTGTCCCCTCTATCACCTTTGCAGCAACTATGCTCTACCCCCTAGGTGTGGGTGCTAAGGTTGTCTTTGCCGACGTCGATCCCCGTACAATCAACATGTGTCCCAAAGATGTTGAGCGGAAGATTACCAAGAGGACCAAGGCGATAGTCCCCGTCCATATTGGTGGTTGGCCCGTCGACATGGACCCCATCATGGAGTTGGCTCGCAAGCACGATATCATGGTTCTTGAAGATGCCGCCCACGGGTTTGGTGGAGTCTACAAGGGGAAGAAACTGGGCACAATCGGTGATTTCGGAGCCTACAGTTTCCACGAAGTTAAGAACATCACCAGTTTTGGTGAGGGTGGAATCGTAGTTTGTACCAACAACTACGGTGAGTACCTCCCCACAGCCCGTTTCTGTGGTCTCGACTTCTCCCGCAAGATTGAGAACTGGTTGTACGATGTGGCAGCTCTGCCAGGGAAGTATGGCTGGTTTGCCACCGGGAACTACTCAACTACCGAAATCCAGGCTCTCGGCTTAATTAGCCAGATGAAGAGGGTTGATGGGATTATTGAGGAGAGGCGCAAAAATGCAGAGTATCTGACAGGCAGGTTTGCTGAAAATGATGCTATTATTCCACAGCTGTTAGATACCGATGAGATTAAGGGAACGCACCACCTCTACCTCTTACAGATTGATCCTGCTAAGGCTGGTGGTAATATCCAAACCCTTAAGAAGAAACTTGAAGATCGTGGTGTAACTCAAATTCCACACTTTGGTCCTCTTTATAAGTTTGATGTCTTAAAGAAACTGGGTTACGATACAAAGGCTATCGAGAAAACTTGCCCCAACACTGAAGAGGTCTTCAATAACCGCTTTACCCACCTTCCGGTTTACGGTTTGACTAAAGACCAACTCGAATACATGGCTGATGCAGTTCTCGATGCAGTGAGAGAGATGCAAGCTGGTAAATAGTAGTGGCTAATCTTGGGGAGTGGTGAACTACTATTCCCCATTAGTAATTTTAGGGTAGCAGTGAGCTACTTAAACAAAATGGAGGAAAAAGATGAAAAAAGGGTTGATTCTATTTGTGGCTTTCATTGTAGTTGCCACAACTCTGTTCGGTGCTGGTGCACGCGAAGTAAAAGATGAGAAACTCACTTTTGCAGTTATTCCGATGTTTGTCGGGCACCCCTGGTTTGAGCGCTGTGAATATGGTGCTAAATTAGCCGCCGACGACTTAGGCATTAACCTTGTCTATCTTGGTCCCGAGAAGGCCGATGCTGCTCGTCAGCTCGACATTTTCCAAGACCAAGTCAACAAGGGCGTTGACGCGATTCTCGTCGCCGTTTCAGAAGCTGAGATGTGGGAAGGCCCAATTGCCAGTGCAATTGCCCAAGGGATTCCCGTATTTGGTTTCGACATTGGTGGACCTGGAACACTCTGGCTTGCCTCGGGCTGGGAGCCGGCTGCTAGTGGTAAGGCAATCGGAGAAGGGGTAGTCAAAGACATTAATGGCAAAGGAAAAGTTGCTATCCTAACCGGTAGCTTAGGTTCTCCTCTTTTGGCCGCTCGTGAAGATGCAATGCGGGCTGTCTTTGCTAAATATCCTGGCATCCAAGTTATCGGAACATTCCCCACCGAGGACGACTATGAGAGAGCCCTCAGTGTGAGTGAGTCGATTCTTCAAGCTAACCCCGACTTGGCAGCTTTTGCCAGTACCGTTACAACCAACGTTCCAGCTGCCGCAAGGGCAACTGAGAGTGCCGGTCTTGGTGGCGGGAAAGTCTCGATTTGGGGTGTTGCCATGGGTGAGCAAAACGCCGAATACGTCAAACGTGGAACCGTCAAGGGTGGATTAATTCTCGACTCCGGTAAAATGACCTACTTGGCAATGCAGATTGCACACGACTATGTTACCAAAGGGGTTCTCCCCAAGGGTGGCGAGTCTTATGGTTGGGCCGGTGAGCCAGTTACAATCGTAGCTGAGAAAGCATCCTATGCACCCGACGTCTTGTTAACAGTCGATAATATCGATGAGTTTAACTTCTAATATAGTTTACTTCTAAGTAGGGGGTCTCTGCCTCCGTTGGTAGAGATCCCCATTTTTGGTGGAAAAAGATGATAGCAGTACATAATGTGTCTAAAGAGTTTCCCGGTGTCAGAGCCTTAGATGAGGTCTCTTTCAACGTTAAACGGGGAGAAGTGCACGGTCTAGTTGGTGAAAATGGGGCTGGAAAGAGCACCATTGTTAAGATTCTTTCGGGGATTTACACCGATTACGACGGAGAGATTTTGGTAAACGGTAACCCAATAGCGTTCCATTCGGTGCGGGACGCACAAGATAGTGGGATCGCTACAGTTTTCCAAGAGCTTTCGGTGGTGAAAGATCTCAACGTAACTGAAAATATATTTTTAGGGCGGGAGCCGTTAAAGAGGGGGGGGATTATTGATCGCACCCTGATGAACCAACGGACCCTAGAGGTGATGGAGTTCCTCGATGAGCCAATGCCGG
>Ga0172377_10004930_pt1 | contig 13692 bp, 13 predicted proteins | sample Pumphouse3metaG_FD_119749 | JGI IMG/M metagenome (GOLD analysis project Ga0172377, IMG submission 119749) | Leachate microbial communities from a municipal landfill in Southern Ontario, Canada - Pumphouse #3 metaG | ecosystem: Engineered > Solid waste > Landfill > Unclassified | place: Canada... | reverse complement strand
AGGACGAGGATGAACAGTTATTCCTTCTGCACCAAAACGTTCACAATCTAAAGCAACTTTAACAACATCAGGATTATTACCACCACGTGCATTACGAATAGTCGCAACTTTATTAATATTAACACTTAACCTTGTCATATTCTATTTTTTTCTGCAAAGATACTACCGAAAACTAATTAATTACTAATTTTGCGAGAGAAACTAATTACAAATACATATTATTATGATAAGTTTTACTGTAGCTATTATTATTTTAATTCTTGGGTACATTTTTTATGGAGCCTTTGTTGAAAAAGTTTTTGGGGCAAATAATAAAATAGAAACTCCAGCAATTGCAAATCCTGATGGGGTTGATTATGTTCCTATGTCGTGGTGGAGAATTTTCTTAATTCAATTTCTTAATATTGCAGGCTTAGGACCAATATTTGGAGCAATTATGGGTATTATGTTTGGTCCTGCTGCTTTTCTTTGGATAGTAATTGGATCAATTTTTGGTGGGGCCGTTCATGACTATGTTTCAGGAATGCTTTCAATACGTCAAAATGGAGCTTCACTTCCTGAAATTATAGGTTCACAATTAGGCATAGGAGTAAAACAAGTTATGAGAGTTTTCTCAGTATTTCTATTAATTTTAGTCGGGGCTGTTTTTGTTTCAGGTCCTGCTGGCATTCTTAACAGTATGATGCCTCAATTATCTGTTATATGGTGGGCAATAATTGTATTTGCATATTATGTTTTAGCAACTCTTTTACCTGTAGATAAATTAATAGGAAGGTTTTATCCTATTTTTGGATTTTGCTTATTCTTTATGGCAGCAGGAATAGTTGTTGCTCTTTATGCTAATTCAGCTCAAGTTCCAGAAATATGGAATGGAATAGCAAACCAAGATCCTAATCATTTACCTATATTTCCAATGATGTTTGTTTCAATCGCTTGTGGGGCTATCTCAGGTTTCCATGCAACTCAATCTCCTCTTATGGCAAGATGTATAAAAAATGAAAAAACAGGCAGAAGAATATTTTATGGAGCAATGATAGCTGAAGGTATAGTTGCATTAATTTGGGCAGCAGCAGGAAGTAGTTTCTATGGCTCAATTCAAGGACTTCAAGAATATGTTGCAACACTTCCACCAACAGCAAATAAAGCAGCAATAGTGGTGAAAGCTATATCAGATAATTGGCTTGGAGTATTTGGAGGTTTTATAGCAATGCTTGGAGTAGTAGCAGCACCAATAACATCAGGAGATACAGCACTTCGTTCTGCCAGACTAACAATTGCTGATTTTTTAAAATTTGATCAAAAACCAATAAAAAATCGTTTACTAATATCTGTACCTATATTTATAGCAACATTCTTTTTATTGCAAGTACATTTTGATATTCTATGGCGATACTTTGCTTGGAGTAACCAAACTTTATCCGTATTCACTTTATGGGCATGCACTGTTTATTTAATGAAAGATAAAAGGAATTACTTTATAACTCTATTGCCTGCAATGTTTATGACCGCTGTATGTACAACTTATATATTCTATGCTCCAGAAGGATTGAGATTACCATACATTCTATCTGTAATAGCAGGAATATTGACATCAATAATATTCTTATTTATATTTATAAACACAACAAAGAAATTTAGAAGAGCATTAGGAAAAATATAGTTTGATTGTCTTATAACGTATTTTGTATCTGATTAAAAATGTGAACTCATAAACAAATTAATTCCTTATAAAGAAATCTTATCCTTGTATTTCTTTTGAATTAGGGAATATAGATAAATTATTATGCAACCGATTAAGATTCCTAATAAGCCTCCACATATTACATCTCCTGGATAGTGGACCCCGCAATAGACACGAGAATAGGCTACTAATATTGCCCATAGGAAAATTAGAGGAGGAAAAAGTTTATATTTCTTTCCTAAGAGAGAGAATATTGTTGCTAAAGAAAAAGCATTGGCAGCATGGGAGGAAACAAAACCATATTGACCTCCTTTGTAATCGTAAATTAAGTGCCAAGAACTAAGCTTTACTAAGTTTACATTTTCTAAAGCATGACTTGGACGAAGGCGTTCAAATACGTCTTTAAAAAATATAACTGATATTCTGTCAGCTAATAGAAATGAAATGGCTACTAAAAGGATTAGTATCCAAAAGTTTTTCTTGTATTTTTTTATTGAAAGGAAAATAACAGCAGCAAGAATTGCTATTACAAAACTAAGGTTATGACTAAGAAAAGCAAATAAACAGTCAAAAAAATCACTTCTATGACTGTTTATTATGTAGAATAGTTCTGTGTCTTTATTTAATAGCGCTTTCATTATTAAGCGTTTGCCATATTAAATCTTTTAATTCCATTAAACCCATGCCTGCAACAGAAGAGATAAACACTGTCTTAATTCCTTTTGGGATAAGTTTCTTCATTTGTTTTATCATTTCTTCGTCCAACATATCACATTTTGTTATTGCAAGTATTCTGTCTTTATCCATTAGTTCTGGATTAAAGTTCTGAAGTTCATTAAGTAGAATTTTATATTCTTTCTTTATATCGCCAGTATCACATGGTATCATAAATAATAGAAGCGAGTTTCTTTCTATATGACGAAGGAAACGTAATCCTAAGCCTTTTCCTTCTGAAGCTCCTTCAATTATTCCTGGAATATCAGCCATAATAAATGATCTTTCATCACGATATTTTACTATTCCAAGATTAGGAACAATTGTTGTGAATGGATAATCGGCTATTTCTGGTTTTGCTGCTGAAATAACACTAAGTAAAGTACTCTTTCCTGCATTAGGAAATCCTACTAAACCAACATCAGCTAATATTTTTAATTCAATTACTTTCCAAACGTCTGTTCCTTCTTCACCTGGTTGAGCAAAACGTGGTGTTTGAAAAGTTGAACTCTTAAAATGGTCGTTTCCTAATCCTCCTTGACCTCCATGAGCAATAATTTCCATTTGACCATCTTCTATTATCTCACAATCTATTTCCCCTGTTTCTGCATCACGACATATTGTTCCAAGAGGTACATCAACTATAATATCTTCACCATTGGCTCCATGCAAACGACTTCTTCCTCCGCCTCCACCTCCTTGAGCTATAAGGTGCTTAGTATATTTTAAGTGTAAAAGAGTCCAGTATTGTTTATTTCCTCTTAAAATAATATGACCTCCTCTTCCTCCATCTCCACCATCTGGACCACCTTTAGCAGTAGCACGTGTTCGTAAAAGATGAGTTGAACCTGCTCCACCTTTCCCACTACGACAGTTTATCTTTACATAATCTACAAAGTTTGAACGCATATTATTTATTTTATTTTTCTTTTATGTACAAGGCAATTGCTGCCTTTACTTATTTATTTATACCTTTTTTAAAGCAATATCTACAGTTTTGCATAATGTTTCAAATACTACATCAACAGGACCATCAGAATTTACACTATAATGTTTATTCTTTTTTTGATAATATGACCTAACATTTGCAGCTGATTGTTCATAGCTTTCAAGACGATGGATAATAATTTCTGGATCCATATCATATACTCTACGACTTTCTGTTTTGCTTCTTTGAGTTAATCTTTTAATACATTGTAAAGTATTAGATTGAAGTTCAATCATACAAGTTACTGAAGTATGTTTTTTTTCTAAGATTCCATCCATAATATATGCTTGTACATAAGATGATGGGAAACCTTTAAATAAGAAACCTTTTGAATTTGTATTTTCTTCTATCTTTCTTTCTATAAGTTTTATTGCTACAAGATCAGGAACGTTATCTCCCCTTTCTATGTATGGTTTACTTATTTTTCCTAATTCTGTTCCTGCTGCTATTTCTTCTCTAATCATTGCTCCTGTTGAAACGTAAACTAAGTCATATTCTTTTGCAAGATGTTTAGCTTGTGTTCCTCTTCCTGAACCTGGAGCTCCAAATACAATAATATTACGATAAGCGTTTTCAAGAGTTTTATCAATAATATTTTCTAATCGAGAAAATACTTCTTCAACAGTTCCTGTTCCATCAATAGGACAATAAATGCCTTTTTCTTTATAGAATTCAGCAACTGGAATTGTTTTATTATCATATTCTTTAAAACGATTGAGAATTACTGCTTCTTTATCGTCTTCTCTTCCTTCAATTGCTGCACGATTAAGCATACGTTCAATTAACATATCACGTGGAACTTCTAAAGAAAGCATACATAATAAACGAGTATTCATCCTATGTAATAATCCTTCTAAGATATAAGCTTGAACAACCGTACGAGGAAAACCATCAAATAATATTCCTCCATTTCTTGATTTCTCAATTATCTTTTCAATAATTTGAACTATTAACTCATCGGAAACAAGTCCACCTTTATTTATTATATCTTTTGCTTGAAGACCAATTTCTGTCCCTTCGGCAATTTCTTGTCTTAATATATCTCCTGTTGAAATATATGTAAGGTTATATTTCTCAACTAAAAGTTTTGATTGAGTTCCTTTTCCTGACCCTGGAGCTCCAAATAATACAATACTTAGCATAGTAAATCTATTTTTTGTTTTGCTTATTTCTTACCAACTACTTTATTTTTAGCTGATAAATATCTTTAAGGTTTCTGCCATATCCATCATAATCAAATCCATATCCAATAACAAATTCATCACTTATTTCTTTACCAATATATTTTATTGGAAATTCTTTCTGAAATGCATTTGGCTTAAACATAAGAGTACAGATTTCCATAGAAGAAGGTCTTTTCGCTCTAAGCATTTTAAGCAAACCTTCCATTGTATTGCCTGTATCTACTATGTCTTCAATAATTATAATATGTTTATTTTTTATATCTTCATTTAGTCCTATCAATTCGTTCACTTCTCCACCTGAAGAAAGTCCAGAATATGATGATATTTTAATAAAATTAATTTGAGGAAAGCCTTCAATGTTTTTTAGAAGGTCAGCAGCAAATATAAAAGCTCCATTCAAAACAACCAAGAAGTATATCTCTTTATTGTGATAATCTTCATTAATTCTTTTGCTTAAAGTTATAACTATTGAAGCTATTTCTTCATTTGTTATATACTTTTCAAAGTTTTTCCCTTTTATAGTTACTATTTCCAAAAAAAATTATTATTTATTTGCAAAGGTAAATCAAAAAGATGAATTACTCTGACATTAAGGAATAAATTGCTAAATAAGCAGTAATCCCCATAGCATTTTTCAAGCATTTTTCATCAACATCAAATTTAGAAGTGTGAAGGTTGGTTATAGGTTCTCCCTTCTTTCTTGTACCAACTCTATAATAACAACTTGGAGCTTTTTGTGAGAAATAAGAAAAATCTTCAGCCGTCATTCTTGCATCTAAACTTAATACCTTATCTTCTCCAAAATAATCTTTTGATAGTTCAACTGCTTTTTGAGTTAGTGAAGGGTCATTATAAACATAAGGATAACCATGATCAATAAATACTTTTGCTTCAGCTCCAAATGCTTTTGCTGTTTGAGTAGATATTCTTTCAATTAAAGAATGACATTCTTTTCGCCAATTTTCATCAAAAGTCCTAATTATTCCTTCCATGTGAACAGTATTTGGAATTACATTTGTTCTTCCATCTGCAATAAACTTTCCTATTGAAAAAGTTGTTGGTATTGTTGGATTTGCATTACGAGAAACAATTGTTTGAAGAGCAATAACAACATGAGAAGCAACAACAATTGGGTCTATATTTAAATCAGGTGTTGCACCATGACCTCCTTTACCTATTATATCAATATATATTTCATCTGTTGAAGCCATACATTTGCCTTCTTTCATTCCAATATATCCACAATCTATTTCAGGAGTTGCATGATAAGCAAATATATTTGATGGAGTAACCTCATCAAATATCCCTTCTCTTAACATCTTCAAAGCTCCTCCTGGATAAAATTCTTCAGAGGGTTGAAAAATAAACATTACCTTTCCTTCAAACTTATCTTTTAACTCATTTAATATCTTTATTGCTCCTAATTGAGAAGACATATGAACATCATGACCACAAGCGTGCATAACTCCTTCGTTCTTTGACTTAAAGGGAAGAGATGTTTCTTCTTTAATTGGCAAAGCGTCCATATCAGCTCTTATTGCAACACATTTCTTTTCAGGATTCTTTCCTTCAATAAATCCAAATATGCCATAGCCACCTACATCTTTTTTATACTTTAATCCTATTTCATCTAACTTGGAACAAATAAAATTAGCCGTGTTTTGTTCAAAAGTAGAAAGCTCTGGGTTTTGATGAAGATGACGACGATACTCAACAATTTCATTATAAAACTTTTCGGCAAGAAGTTTTATATCTTCTTTAATAGATTTATCCTTAATCATTTTATGGAGTATAAATTATATATATGATGTTTTATTTTTAAGCCACAAAGATAAATAGTTTTTTAGTTTATTCTCTTTTTCACAATAAGATATTTTCCATTTAATTTATCTTATATGAGAATAATTATCTATCTTCGCTTTCTAAATCAATGGTGATAAACGAACTTATTAAAGTAATAAAATGAAACAAAAGACATTCTTATTAATTATAATTTTTGCCCTTACCTTAACTATAAATGCTTGCAAAAACAATAATGATAAAATAGTTGGGAAGTGGCAACATATACTAATTGTTGCCGAACATCATGAAGGTAATGATACATTGGATATGACAAAATATCCTCCAACGTTTAATATTTTTAGAGACGATAGCACCCTTCTTGTTACAAATGGGCAGAAAGAAGTTAATGTTCGCTACTATGTTAGCAATAATAAACTTTATTCGTACCAACTCGGTGCTTCTGATACATCAAAAATGGATATTAAGAAACTTACTAAAGACGAATTAATCCTTCAAGTAACTATAATGGATCAAGAACAACATAAAGAGAAATTGTATTACAAAAAAGTAAAATAAAGAAAATACTTGAAGATTAGTTAGAACAAATAAATGAAATTAAATCAAGTATAAATGGGAAAAGAGTTCATATAAATTCAGAAAGAGTTGCTTTAATTCCAAAAAGAGTTTATATAAATCCAGAAAGAGTTGCTTTAATTCCAATTACTTATAATGTTTTCAGCCTACTTTTAAAGCATTGCTACTTTTTCATAAGATAACTATGAAGTATGTTGAAAAAGGGTTTAAAATTTGCGTACATATTCATTTTAGTGTACCTTTGCAAGCTACAATTCAAATTAGTGTTTAATAAATAATTGAAAACATGTCAATTAACAGTAAGACACAAGAGCTGAAAGCCAGAATGCAATCATTGCTTCAAGGCGGTGGAGAGAAGGCGGTTGAAAAACAAAAAGCCACTGGCAAGCTTACGGCAAGAGAAAGAATCTTAGAACTATTGGACGAAGGTACTTTCCATGAATATGACCTTTTTATCCAACATTCAGGTAAAGATTTTAATATGGATAAGAAAATTCTTCCTGGCGATGGTGTAATTACCGGAACAGGAACAATTAACGGTTATCCTATTTGTATTTATGCTCAAGACTTCACCGTTGCTGGTGGTTCTTTGGGTTACATGCATGCAAAGAAAATATGTAAGATTATGGATCACGCCATGAAGTTAAAGGTTCCTATCATAGGAATTAATGACTCTGGTGGTGCACGTATTCAGGAAGGAGTGAATGCTTTGGCCGGTTATGGTGAAATATTTTATCGTAATACAATGGCCTCAGGAGTTATTCCTCAGATTTCAGTAATTTTAGGTCCTTGTGCAGGAGGTGCAGTTTATTCCCCTGCTCTTACAGACTTTGTTTTTGTGGTAGATAAAATTTCTAAAATGTTTATCACAGGTCCAGATGTAATTAAAACAGTATTAGGAGAGGAAATTACACAAGAAGATCTTGGAGGTGCAAGAGTACATGCAGAGATTTCAGGTAATGCCAATTTTTTTGCAGAAAGTGAATTGGAATGTTTTGAACAAATAAAATCATTGTTTACTTATATTCCTTGGAACAATACAAAGAAAGCAGAAAGTTTTCCTGTTAAAAAACCAAAATCGAAAGAATATAAGATTAATCAAGTATTCCCTACTGATCCTTCAAAACCTTACGACATAAGAAATATTATTAAGTCAATATCTGATAACTCTGATTTTTTAGAAGTTCATCAATTATTTGCACCTAATATAGTTGTCGGGTTTGCTCGTATTAATGGAGATACTGTTGGTTTTGTTGCTAATCAACCTATAGCTTTGGCAGGAGTATTAGATTGTAACTCTTCCGACAAGGCAGCAAGATTTATTCGTTTCTGTGATGCATTCCAAATTCCTTTAGTAACTTTAGAAGACCTTCCTGGATATCTACCTGGAGTAGATCAAGAACATGCAGGTGTTATTCGTCATGGAGCTAAGATCCTTTATGCTTTTTCTGAAGCAACAGTTCCAAAAATTACAATTATTCTTCGTAAAGCTTATGGTGGTGGATACATTGCAATGTGTTCAAGTCACTTAAATGCTGATTTTGTTTTTGCATGGCCAACTGCAGAAATTGCAGTAATGGGACCAGAAGGAGCAGCTAATATTATATTCAAGAATGATATAATGTCAGCAGAAAATCCAGAAGAAATGCGTAAAATAAAGATACAAGAATATAAAGAAAAGTTTGCTAATCCTTATGTTGCCGCATCTTATGGTTATGTTGATGCAGTTATTCAACCAACTGAAACTCGTCAATATATAATTCATGCTCTTGACATGACCAAGAACAAGGAAGTTATAAATCCAAAGAAAAAACATGGAATTCCTCCATTCTAAAAAATAAAGGATTTAAAACGAGGAAATAAACAAAAAACGTTTAACAATAATAAATAAATATTATGCCAGATAAGCAAGAACATAGGACTTATTATCGCCAGCTCTATATTAAGATTGAGCCTGGACAGATATATGCATTTATTCCTGGAACAATTATTGATATTTTTGTAAAAAAAGGGCAGAAAGTAACGAAAGGTCAAGCTTTATGTTCTCTTCACGCAATGAAGATGGACAATGAAATTTGTTCAACAATTGATGGAACAATTAATTCTATCAATATAAAAAGAGGTCAGATTGTTAGCAAAAACGATGTATTAATAGAAGTTGTACCTATTATAAACGAACCTAAAGAAGCTAAAACGTCGAAAGAACATAAAGCAACTAAAGATTCTAAAGAAAAATAGTTTGAAGTTATTTTGAAATAATTTCTTTCACTTTTAACACTAAGCTATGTGGGTCTAACCTGCATAGCTTTTGTAGTTCTTGGATACTACCCTGTTCAACAAAATTATCTTTTAAACCTATTCTGTATATATTATTCTTATATTTTTTATCAATTGCATACTCAGCAACAGCAGATCCGAATCCTCCAATCTCAACACCATCTTCTATAGTAATTATGTTTTTGAAGCCATTCAACACCTCCTCCAATAAAGAAGTATCCATAGGTTTTAAGAATCGCATATTATAAATAGAGACTTCAATTCCTTCTTCTGATAATTCTTTTGCCGCAATAAGTGCATTATTACCTATGGTTCCTAATGAAAGAATTGCAATATCTTTACCATCACGAATTTTTTCACCCTTACCTATTTCTATTTCTTCAAAGTCTTTTCTCCATTCGTTTAAATAACCTCTCCCTCTTGGATAACGAATAACTAATGGAGAATGTATATTTTTTTGAGCAGTATATAATATGTTACGTAGTTCTATTTCATTTAAAGGAGCAAAGATTGTAAGATTTGGCACTAAGCGTAAAAAGCTTAAATCAAACATTCCATGATGAGTTGCACCATCTTCTCCAACCAAACCCGCACGGTCTAAGCATATAATAACAGGTAGATTTTGTAAGGCAACATCGTGAATAACTTGGTCGTATGCTCTTTGCATAAAAGAAGAATAAATATTACAGAAAGGAATTAACCCTTTTGCAGCCATTGCAGCAGAAAGAGTAACAGCATGTTGTTCTGCAATCCCTACATCAAAAGTTCTTTCAGGGAAAACTTCCATTAACTTATTCATTGAACAGCCTGAGAGCATAGCAGGAGTAATTCCAACAATTTTATCATTAACCTTTGCAAGTTCAACCAATGTTTCACCAAATACATCTTGAAATTTTGTAGGAGTTGATTCTTTTAAATTACCCTTTTCTATTTCCCCTGTTTTTGGATTAAAATAACCTGGAGCATGATAAGTTGTTGGATTTTCTTCAGCCTCTTTCATTCCCTTACCTTTCTTAGTTATTATATGAAGAATTTTTGGTCCATTAATCTTCTTTAAATCCTCAAAAGTTTTAATTAAAGAAAGGACATTATCTCCAATAATAGGTCCAAAATATCTAATTCTTAAAGCTTCGAAGAAATTACTTTTACCTGAAAACATTGATTTTAAAGCAAAAGTTGAACGACTAACTAAAGTCTTATGTTTTGAATATGAAGGAGTATTTCCTCCCAACATATTCCAAATTTTATTCTTAATTCTATTATAAGTAGCAGAAGTAGTTATAGCAGTAAAATACTCACTCATAGCTCCAACCTTCTTATCAATTGAAATACCATTATCATTTAAGATAATAAGTAAATTAGCATCAGTATCACCAGCATGATTAAGAGCTTCAAAAGCCATACCACCTGTCATTGAACCATCACCAATAACAGCAATATGTTCATTATTTTTATTCCCTTTTAGTTTATCAGCAATAGCCATACCCAAAGCCGCAGAAATAGAAGTAGAAGAGTGCCCTGTACCAAAACAATCATATTTACTTTCAGATGTTTTTGGGAAACCACTAATACCATTTAATTTTCTTATAGTTTGAAAATCATCTTTTCTCCCTGTTAAAACCTTATGAGAATAAGCTTGATGTCCAACATCCCAAATCAAAGAATCATTAGGGACATCAAAAACATAATGTAAAGCAACCGTTAATTCAACAGTACCTAAAGAAGAGCCGAGATGTCCTGGATTTTTTGCCAAAACCTCAATAATATATTCTCTAACCTCATCACATAATTGAGGTAGCTTATCTTTAGATAACTTCTTTAAATCCTCTGGAAAGTTAATATTTTTAAGTAATTCCCCTTGGTTATAGTCATTCATATCTTTTTCTCCTAACAAAAGTGCAAATATACACAAAATTATTGTGGGGATATAACTAACATAGAGAATCAAAATTAAGTTTATTATATAAGGGGAAAACAATGTTCATAAATTTTTCTAAATTCATACATCATCTTTCTCTTATTTTTATTAATTGAATTTTATTATTAATATCTTCTGTATACAATAACACTGAAAAATATACTTTATTTTAATTCAGTCAATGGGTTAATCATTATGTTATTTTATTTCTTGTTTTGTGATTAGTGGCATTTATTTTTATAATTTTGCACCTTGAAATTATGATTTTATAGATAAAATATTTTCTTATGGATAATATTAATGACAATGGTTATACTAAAATAGAACGTTATAATGCTGAAACTCTTGAAAAATTAGCTTATCACTATAAAGAGATTTTGGATTTAATTGGGGAAAACTCTAAACGTGAAGGTTTAATTGATACTCCCATGCGAGTTGCTAAGGCTATGCAGTTCTTTACTCATGGTTATGATGAAAACCCTGAAGAAATTCTTCGTTCTGCAACTTTCAATGAAGACTTCAAACAAATGGTTATTGTAAAAGATATTGAAATATATTCTTTATGTGAACATCATATGGTTCCTATGGTAGGGAAGGCTCATGTTGGATATATTCCTAATGGAAAAATTGTTGGTATTAGTAAGATTCCACGTGTTGTTGAATGTTATGCACGTCGTTTACAAGTTCAAGAAAGACTTACTAAACAAATAAAAGAATGTATTCAAAACACTTTAAATCCTCTTGGAGTTATTGTTGTAATTGAAGCTCGTCATTTATGTATGTCTATGCGTGGAGTTCAAAAACAAAATTCTGTTACCACTACTTCTGATTTCACTGGTGCTTTTCTTAGGAATGAAACAAGAGAAGAATTCCTTCATTTAATTAGTTCAAAACTTTCATAATAGAAAAAGTAATTTGATTATATAAATCAAAAGTTGGCAATAATTATTTATTCTTATTGCCAACTTTTATTTTTTTCTAAAGACAAATCTTTTTACTTCTTTTCTAACTCTTTTATCTTCTTTTCAAGTTCTTTTATTCTTTCTGCAAGTTCTGGTAATTTATGGAAATATGCATAACTCTTCATATAAGGTCTTGCTTCTAATGCAGGAGAACCCATTATTGTTGCGTTATCTTCTAAATTTGACATAACACCTGATTGAGCCCCTATTTTTACTTGATTTCCTACTGTTATATGTCCTGAGAATCCAACTTGACCTCCAATAAAACAATTCTTACCAATTTTTGTTGAGCCTGCAGCTCCTGATTGTGCAGCCATTACTGTATTATCTCCTATTGATACATTATGCCCTATTTGAATAAGGTTATCTAATTTTACTCCTTTATGTATAACAGTACTACCCATTGTAGCCCTATCTATTGTTGTATTTGCCCCTATTTCAACATTATCTTCTATAACAACATTACCTATTTGAGCTATTTTCTTAAATGTACCATCTTCAAGTGGTGCAAAACCAAATCCATCAGCTCCTATCACTGCTCCAGAATTAATATTACAATTATTCCCTATTACGCAAGAATGATAAATTCTTGCTCCAGAGAATAAAGTTACATTATCTCCTAATTGTACATTATCTCCAATATAAACGTGAGGGTATATTTTTGCTCCCTTGCCTATTTTTACATTTTCTCCAATAAAAGCGAACTCTCCAACATAAGGTTCTCCTTCTATTTTTGCAGACTTTGAAATAAACGAAAGTGATGAAATCCCTGTCTTATTTAAGATATATTCATTATATATATCCAATACTTTTGCAAAACAAGCATAAGCGTCATCAACCTTAATAATAGTTGTCTTTATTTCTTGTTCTGCAACAAAACTTTTGTTTACAATTACAACAGAAGCATTTGTATTATAAATATAATGTTCATATTTTGGATTTGAAAGAAAAGACATTCCTTTTTCTATACCTTCTTCAATTTTACAAAGAGTGTTAATAACAGCATTTTCATTTCCAATAACTTCTCCACCTAAGAGTTGTGCTATTTGTCCAGCAGTAAATTCCATATTGATTAGTTTTATTCTTGCAAATATACATGATTTTTCGCAATCACCCATACAGATAAAAATCAAACAAGCCTGCTACAATTTACGCAAAAATCGCAACAAGAATTGATGTGCACAAAGATACAATCTTTTGTGGAATTCGCAATGGAGTAAAAGAATTTTCCACACTAACCTATGATTCATAATTTAGTGGAATATGTAAGAAGTTTACGAGAACATAAAATTGCTATGGAGAGTATAGGTATTTTTACCTTAGAGCTATTATTGTACAGATTGCTTGGGTGGCAACAAAAACAAAAAGTTCGTATTCCAAAGAAAAGTTTAATAAATTAGTATGAGTAAAGAAAAGAAAAAGTTCTCATTGCTATAGCAAGAAAAATTGCAGTAGTAATTTGGAATATAGGCTCAATGTAAAATTTCGGTGGAATAAGAATTAATTATTGAAATTAGATTAAACCTTTTTGAATTTATATTTAATCTATTTGAGAAAAGATTAAACCTTTTTGGATTTATATTTAATCTATT
>Ga0172377_10004929_pt1 | contig 13692 bp, 17 predicted proteins | sample Pumphouse3metaG_FD_119749 | JGI IMG/M metagenome (GOLD analysis project Ga0172377, IMG submission 119749) | Leachate microbial communities from a municipal landfill in Southern Ontario, Canada - Pumphouse #3 metaG | ecosystem: Engineered > Solid waste > Landfill > Unclassified | place: Canada... | reverse complement strand
CAGCGTCTACCATAACTGATTTCGATACCGAAGTCAGCAACAACACAGACGTAGCGGCCAATACCTCTGCCAGACACACACATTCAAACAGTGCCGTACTTGATGCAACCACTGCTAGTTCCTGGTAGACGATGAGACTAAACTCGATGGTATAGAAGCCTTAGCTGATGTCACAGATGCAACTAATGTCGCGGCTGCCGGTGCAGTCATGACGAGTGGTGATCAGACAGTCAACGGGGTCAAGACATTCGGAAGCTTCCCTGTGACTCCCAGTAGTGCTCCTACTGCTGATTATGAGGTTGCTAACAAGAAGTATGTTGATGATAATGCCGGTGGCTTCGACATAACGGAGTATAGGAACCAAGCAGTGACTAATGGTGTTGCTGGTATTTATAATCCCTGTAAGACCCTGGTAGATGAACATATCCCATCCTGTGTGGTCCACTATGAATTCTTTGGCAGTGTTCTTGATGGCAGTTACAACCCAGATAGCTGGTATCCAATTAATGGCAATGGATCAGTGAGCTATAATTCAAGAGTTCTCTCATATTCAACCCTGACCGGGGTATCAGCCTCGGCGAGGACGGTTATTGATCAAGAGCAGTTTTCCATGAGCAGGAACTATCTGAGCTTCACAGTAAAGATTGACTCAATGGCCACAGGGGCGGGAGGTACAAGAAATACTGCCATTGGATTCCAGCCAGCATTCAGCTCCTTCTACTCAACTAACCGTGCCACTTTCTTCCAGGATAGTAGCGGTAATTGGTACTGTGGCTATACTGGGGGATCAACACTCGTCTCATCACTATCAATAGGAAGAAACTTACAATCAGGAGATGTGATTGAGGTAAGGTTGTGTAGGGTAGAGGGCAGTAACAATATCGACAAGGTTTGCTTCTATGTTAACAATGTCAAACAGCTTGAGATGGGGTCTGCATACATCCCAACTTCATCCTGTTATGCCGGGATTGGGGTCTATGGTGATACCTCAGTAACGACTGCCAGAACACTAGGAGTGAAGTATGTAGCTTTTATGATGAAGTTCTAAGGAGGTGGAAAAATGACCGGAGAGTTTGGAACATATGAGTTTGGATTATGTGAATTTATGAATGTATCCTGTACAGGATCTTCTGATATCACTTATCCTTTCGATACTACTTTACCTGCTCTCACCAATGGGGCCTCTCCCAGTACTTTAACTAATGAGGCTTCTCTTAGTACTTTAACTAATGAGGCCTCTCCTAGTACCTTAACTAATGAGGCTTCCATTCCTTCTAGGATAAATTCTACAGGAACAATAACCACAAGGTGAGAAGATGATCATAAAGCCAGATAGAGAATTTACTCAAGGCACCACAGGCATAGAGGATAACGTTCCCCTAACTACTAATGGAGTGGCTATTGCTAATCTCAGTACGGCCACTTCCATTACGCTTATTTTGCAAGGAGAGGGAGTAACGTATGAAATACCATGTACTGTTCCTGATGCCGGAGCTGGAATCGTAAGATATACCATGACCTCTACCCATACGGCAGTAGCTGGTATGTTTTATGGACAATTTAAAATAGTATGGAGTGATATAACTATATACGTACCTGATCCAGGATATCTAATCTATCATATCCAAGAATCCTTAAGGACTGCATCTTACTGCACCCCTTATGATGTCTATCGGAGATGTGGAGTAGATGATGAAGTAGCAACCTGGTCTGACGTAGAAAACTTTATCACAGCAGCTGATGCTAGGATTGATTCCATCTTTAAGAAGTCATTCAAGTCTGGTCAATCATGCACAGAATGGATTGATATAGAAGACCTGGATGATTATGATGTAATCAATACCATCTTCCTCAGTAATTATCCCGTGAGTTCGATTACCTCATTGGAGTCCTATGATGCCACGAGTAGCACCACCCCTGTGAAAATCTGGACCGCAAGTGATTATTGGTTAGATTCGGATATAGGACGCATAAGGCTAAAAACGGACGAATTCGCTCATCAGGATAATAGAGTGAAGGTTGTCTATCTTTATGGACCTTCTGAGGTACCAGCTGATATCAAAGATCTATCCGCTATCATATCAGCTATGATGGTTCTAATAAAACAGATTGGTGGAACCTATGATGATGTAACAAGTTATTCAATGCCTTCCGGAGTCTCTGTGAGTGTTGGTGAACCTTACATGAACATGCTCAGGGATATTGAGGAACTGAGAAAAGAACGTGATGATATGATAAGGAGAATAGGAGCTGTAAGGATATTTACTCCGGTGGTCTAATATGCCCAGCAAAGGATTTGCTAAACACCTGGCTCAAATCATGAATATCTGGGAGGGTAGCTCTGCTACCCTTGAAGTAAAAACTGTTACTACCGATGATGATGGCCAGGTTACTGGAGTAAGTTATGTACCTTATTCTATCACAGGATCATTCCCTGCAATGCCTAAATCCGTAAATAGGGCTAAGATAGGATATATAGAGGAAGGAACAATTACTACATATATAATTTATGATGGTACCTCAGTCCCAATCCCCACTATTGATGATAAGATCGTGTTCGATGGTGCCTGGTTTGAGATAATGGAGGAACCTAAGATAGATTATGATAATGAAGAACCTGTAGGAATTCGTCTGGAGTTGAGGAGAGTACCAAATGAAACTTGATTTCTCTGTGGATTTTGAAAAACTCCTTAAAGGGATAGATGAGTTCCCTCTTGATCCTATAGTAAGGAGATCAATGAAAGAGATAGGGGTGAAAACAGAGACACATATCAAGAACACCATAAATACATTTACCAATGAGAAAGGACACAAGCAGGGAGTAGATTCCGGAGCTTTCCGAGATTCAGTTCATGTGGTTATGCTGGATGGAGGGTATGTCTTTAAGGTCCAGGATGGAGTTCCTTATGGATATTGGCATGAAACTGGAACCAAATCACATTGGGTTCCCTTCTTCACCAAAACCGGAAGTCTCACGGCCTTAGGTCAATGGGCTATAAGACATTTTTCGGATATTGGGTTCCAGGCTGTAGGAAAGAGGGGTAAACCTCTGAAGAGACCAGCGAGAGACCTAAAGATAGAGGTATTGAAAAGAAAGAGAGGTATGAGAGTAAAATTATCAAAGATGCAGGCTTTTGAAAAAGGATTGAAGAATGCCAAGGTTATTGGTCCTGAGATCTTTGAAAATACCTTTTCAACCATAATTGTAGAAGAGTTTGAGAAGGAGATATCATGACTGAGAGACGAACTCCACAGCAAATCATAAGTGACCTATTGCGATCCGCTTTAACAGACCCCAACACCGTTAGAAGAGCACTAGGGACAGATTGGATATTCCCAGATATACCAAGAATCTATGATTTATCCGATGATAAAAATAATTTCCCAAGGCTTTCCATAACGAGTGGAGGAGTTTCTTCAAGGGGTGATATAGGTATGGACTCCACAGACACGGAGGACACTGTATCGCTTTCTGTGGAGGCTTGGGCCTATAAGGATAGTGCCTGGTCAGTTACAGTAGGAGATAAAGACGCCAAGACCCTTTCAGGTAATAACCTCTGTGAAGCTATTCTTCAACAGGTCCATATTTATCTGAGAGAGAATTGGAGAACAGCGACGGTTCCTTATTTACTGTTTGACTACGTAAGGTCGGGAACATCCCCTTATGAGGACGAAATGGAAGGAACTATAAACAGACATGGAATGACCATAACTTTCACAGGAGTGAATATAGGTGACTGAATTTTATATGGGAAGGAGGTCCGGGTTTAACTACGCAGTAGAAAGCACCTTCGGGACAGCCAATACTGCCACCACCTGGAGTTGGGCCGGCCTCGTAGAAAAAGTCAGTGATGATGATAAACAGAATGTCCAGGATATTTCTGGAATGGATGGAAGCGTTGATGTTAGGACCGCTCATGAATATTACGCAATGACCCCGGAGTTTGGTGCCACTGTAGAAGGTAAACTACAGCATTTCAGGTTCCCAAGCTTAGGCGTGGGATCAGATGGAATGAGTGTAGCCGGAACACATGTATTCACCCCAGGAAATACTCTTAAGACCTTTGATATGCAAGTAAAACAGGGACACTCAACCAAGCCTTATGTGAGGCAGTATACCGGTTGTATGGTAAAAACCATGGAGCTCAATGTAAGCAAGGGAGACTGGCTTAGATTCGCTCTTGGAATATCTGCTCAGAAACTGGAGAGACTCACAACTTTCAAAGGATATCAGACTACTGTGGATTCAATGAAGAAATATACCCCCACCCAGATGAGGCCCTACCGTGGATCAGATATGACCACAACCCTTGGTGGAGTAGATATCTCGGCTGAACTGACCCAGCTTAGATTTACCATTGATAACGACCTTCTTGTGGACGCCTCAATGGATTCTGATGTTGGAAATTATACTGCTGAACCTATTCCACAGATCGCTAAAATAAGTGCGGCCGTTACCGTCAAGATGAAAAACTACGATCTGGAAGATCTCTTCCTGGCCGGAGTAGCAGTGGACGGAAGCAGCTTCCTGTGGGAGAGGGGGGAGGATTCCTTAGAAATTGAATTTGATGATGCACTGATTAACAAAAATGGACATGCCATCGATATTGGTGGTGGAGTAGTAGTTCAGGAACTTGCTGTGGATATTCCTACTTGTACTATTACTGAGATCAACTCTATTGATACGGATTATGACATTGTAGAAACATAAGAGGGTAAACAATGACGGAAAGGAAACTAATACCAAGAAGTAAAGCTTTCACTCGCAGAGGAATTGTTAGGAAGACCATGGATTTCAATGGAGAAGAGTTCGATGTGGAACTCAAGGTCTTTACTAATAGAGAAAACGACGAACTCATGAATGAGTTTACCGAAATGGACACAGGAGAGGCAGACATGGATATGCCTGGACTCATCGAGGAGAGAATTATTCGTGGCCTTATCGATATCAATGTGGACTTCGGTGATGGAAAGACCTGGAAGGACCTTGAGGAGAAGGAGAAAAGGAAAGAACTTGGAGAGATGGACCCCAAACTGAGAGAAAGGTTCAGTAAAGAGATCATGGGCATAAATACCCTTAACCAGGAGGAAAAAGGTTTTTTGCGGAAGCGTGCGTAACCGGAATGGTGGACCCAAGAATAAGGGGAATCTATAATAGGGCGGCGGTGTCTATTATCCTACATCAACCGCCTTCGGTTATAGCTGAAGAATCAAGTAAGGATATTGAAGCCGTAAAATTCGTGTGGAACCTTATCCATAAGGAGAAGAAATAATGGGCATAAGAGAAATTGGGAGTTTGTTCATAACCGGACAATTCAAGGACATGGGCTTAATGGCCGCGATGCGTAAGGCTAGGAATGAACTCGTAGCTATGGGAAAAGATTCTCAAGGTGTCACAAATGACATGATGAGGATGACTAATAGAACCAAGCTTCTTACTGGTGCTCTAGGCCTTATAGGGATAGGTGGTTTTGCTTCCATGGTAAGTATGATGCCAAGGGTGAATGCCCAGCTCTCCTTGGCTAAGACTTATGTTCAGCTAATTGCTTTAGAACTTGATGACAATTTTGCTCCAGTAGTAGAGACTGCTAATGGACTACTCGAGACTTTTGTCGGATGGTTCCAGGAATTACCAGAACCCCTTCAAACCATCATAGGCCTAATAGCGATTCTAGCAGGATCAAGTATAGTAGCTTTGATAGCTGGCTTAGCTTCTGGAATACTGAAGGTTAGTGCCTTAAAAGCTGGAGTCGGATTATTAGCCACAGCTCTGTCTACCCTGTGGGGGTGGATAGTTGCTGGGGTCACTTATATAGCTACAGCAGTGGCGGGTTCAACGGCACTTACTGTGGCCGTTCTAGCCATAGTAGCCGCTATTCTTCTACTGGTTGCAGATGCTTTAGGATTCTTTGACTGGATTGATTCTCTGATCATTAGATTCCAAGAAGCAAGAGATGAAGGAAGCTTATGGGCAGCCGCGATAACTGCCCTTCTATCCCCGATAGGTCTTCTGGGTGATGCAATTGATCTGTTACTTGGAAGAAAGTCTTGGGATGAATTCAAAGGCGATATCGGAGATATGATAGATGACTTCGTGGCCTTGAAGGATGCGATACTGGACTTTGCCAGTGCACTGTTGGGAGTGGATATTCCCAGTTGGGTATCCAATGCTACCAGTTGGCTCACAGGAAATATCGGCCATGACGTAGGAACTGCCAATGTAACCTACACTGGATGGCACTGGTTAGAAGCTGGAGAATCTGTGAGTATGAGAGGAACAAACAATTCAACCTCTGGAGGCTCTTCCGGAGGACAGACCAATATTACCAACAAGTTTGGTGATGTGGTCATTAGTAATGGTATGGACCTCGATGAATTCGTTGAATATATAAGCAAATCAATAGCCTCTAAAACTGCATGGAGTAGGAAATAAATGGGACAGTGGAAGCTTGGATATCCGGCTAATCTGAGGAATGCATCCAGCGAAGAGACAGGAAAAGCTGCTTATGATGCTTGGAGTATTAATGCTCTAACCTTAAGTAGCGTAGAACCAGCTAGGTCTGGTTCTTCTATTTCCTCTTCCACAGGTGCAGTACTAACTCTTGGAACCACCTTAATAGCATCGGCTTGGGTAGGGGGATGGTGTAAATTTAGAAGCGGAAATTATAAGGGTGAGGTTTATAGAATTAGCGCAAATACTACCAATAGCATAACGCTTAGGACCTTTGATGGTGAGACCCCTTCCTTTAGTGGACTTTCTGGGAAGTATGTTGAGTTCTGTACAGGACCTTCCACTTATAGCTTTCCTACAGGAAAGAATCCTGTGAAGGAGGATGTAAGTATTTCCACAGAGGCTAATATGACCAGATACCCCTATTATGAGGGTGGAATCTATATTCCTACTGGAACTGTGGAGGATACTATCATTAAGATATATCAGACCTCAAGGGCTGAATTTGAAAAGTTAGCTAGCCTCTGTAAGTGGAAATCAGACTACATGGGAGGGGATTCTATGTATACTCACAATGAAGCAGCTCCTATGGTTCTGGAATGTGGTACGCATGATGCTAATCACCAGTATCTTGTCTATTGTACTGAATGCAAAAAGGTTAGAGAAGGTGCTGGCGGAGGCTTAATCGATGTTCAACTGTACCTTGAACAGGTAGTGATGCCGACATATAGGAGCTGGTAAAATGTGGAAGTTCCTGTATAACGGAACCTCCCTTTCTGTGAAAAACTGTGTGGTAGAGAATGAGAATAATGCTTTTGATTATTTCTCAGGAACTATCACTGCTCCTTCCAATGCGGTAAAAACAGCTATAGGAAAGGGGGGACATATTTTCCCTGACCATCATGTCCAAATAAAGGACTATGATGGAACGACTATATTTGACGGATTTCTTGAGAGTGTGGAAGAAGATGATCTCGACCTTAATCTGGAAGGGAGAGACTTTAAGGTTCTTCTTCTTGATGAGTCCCTCCCCAGAAATACTGAATATATTAACCAGACAGGAACCTATGTACTGGAGGATATTCTCAGTTATAGCACGAAGGTTAGTCCGACCATAGTAGGAACTTATTCTGAGACTATTTCAGGAACACTCCACTTTGATAACGTAAACCTTCTTAAGGCTGTGGCATCCGTCTGTGATTTGAATGGATATGATTTCTGGGTGGAATATAATGGGACTACTGGAGTATTTGAACTTCATGTAGGTGAGAGAGGAACAGTAACAGGAGATACCTATTATACCGGAGGAGCCATAACCGCTACGAAGACCAAGACGGTTGCTAGAGACATCATAAACCGTCAGATGGTATTTGGTGCAGGAGATGGCGATCTTCAGATAAGGTGTTGTGTACCTTATAAGGATATTGATGATCCTGACTCAAATATCTGTGCCGGATTTGACGGTTATAATGCTGACTGTGTTCATGAGGCAGCTACAGCCTCGCAGACGACTTATGGTGTTATGGAGGGAGATCCATATATTAATACCGGTATTATTTCACTAGACGTCGCTATAGCTACCGCTAAATCCATTTTGGACGCACAAAGCGGGGATGTAGAGCAGACTAGCGTAGAGTTCGCCAGATACGTGGAAGGTTTAGCTATAGGAGATACCATCAAGGTGGTAGATTCTAAAAAAGGTCTCGATGTTACTGAAAGAATTAAGTACATCAAAAGAAAGCTGGATAAGCGGTCCATTTCAATTACCTTCTATGGTGCGGATGAGAACCTCGAATCTATTCTGGCCGAGGTATCAAGAGACTCTGGACTAAATGACCTCCAGGGAGCAGGAGCAACAAACCTCATTACTATTCAAACAGCTGAGAACTGTGGAAGTGGAGCAGGTGAGGAGCTGAATCTGAGGTTCAGATTCCCTGATGAGGTTAAATTCATCAATAAAGTTTATCTCAGCTTTAATATGAAGGAATTCAGAGCCTACTCAAAAGGAGCTTCAGCCGGAACCGCTCACAGCCATAGTCTGAGTATATGGGAGGCTCATGATACTGATACAGTCTATCCCATGGGACTAGCAACAAGGTCTTCTGTGAATGTCATTGTTGGTGCTCCAGGATGTCCAGGGGCTTCCACTAGTGAGGCCGAAAGTGCTCATACACATGAGATGACCTATGGAATCTATAATGCTTCTCTGAGTAGTCCTGGAGTGGTAGTATCAGCTGGAGTTAATGGTTCTGAGAGTTCCGTAGGAACTTATTCCTCAGATCAGACTGATTTGGATATCACAGCTTATTTCTCTGCTGTATCTGGATGGCAAAATATTAAAATAGTTCCAAACCAAAATATGAGAGTAGAAGCATTTTTATATGCTCAAGTTTATATTCAATCTACATGAGGTATAAAAGTGAATAGATGGATGAGAACCTATATAGGTAAACCTCCCTCTGGTGAGAATTATTTCATAGCTGCTATCTTACTCATACTATGGATGTGGTTAATGTGGTCGATAATACCAAAGTCTATATGATGGATGGGGTAACTACTCTTGCTGCCGTAATAGCTAATATCAATGTAAAGAGCTCAGCACCATCCACAAGTATAGGAACGGGCGAGATCATTTACCGAAGTGATCTTGGATATCTACAGGTGAATACTGGAACCGCCGGAAGTCCTACCTGGACCGACGTGGCAGCTGGAACTTACCTTCCTCTATCCGGAGGAACAATGACTGGTGCTATAGGGATGAATGGAAATGCCATAAACCTTAATTCAGGGGGAACTTCTTCTATTCAAAATAGTGGAAGTAATACCATCCTAAAGGTACCTAGTGGTGGATATCTGGTCATCCAGGTGGGATAAGATGTCTACTATTACAGTGGGCATTCCAACTACAGCATCCTCTGCGGCAGGTGTTGGAGTTGGAGCATCTTCTGGGGGATATAAAACCTTTATCTGCTTTTCCAATCCCTGTAATGGTAATGGGTTGCTAAGTACTTTGGCCGCCCATATTCATAATGATACGGGGTCCCCAGTTAGTGCTAGATTTATTACCTATGCCTGTACTGATCTAGGGAGTGGGAACTACCAGATTACTCAAAGAGCACGGACAGGGGCGTATTCTATTGCTAAGGGGACAGATGGGCTTACCGCTATCTATTCTCAATCACTCGAGGTTCATAAAACAGATGTGATAGGTCTCCAGATTTATTTCCCCACTGGTTCTTACGACTCTGAGGATGTATTCACAGTTTATGGTGGTGATGGGTATACCCCAAGATATTATACTATAGTTACTGGAACATTTACTTCGAAAACTGTTAACGCGGGAGTAAGCGATCCATTTATCATTTATGGGTCTGGGGACTCTTACTCAGGAGAAGAAGGGAGTGGTGGAGGAGGTATTGGGGGAAACCCGAAAAATGCATGTCATGATGTTACGGAGAGTGTAGAACAGAATGTAATTTCTACTGGACTTTGGGGTGTAGTAAGACCCAGGGATTTTGGTCTGTCCGGAGGAAAGGATGCTGCTTATGTGGATTTGACCTTCCCATGGGACACAGCAGGAGACTACACTGAGGATGAAATTTTTGTGGATGGCGTGAATAAGGGTTATGACAATCCTACAAATCCAATGGAGCATTACACCTTACAGATGGACGTGTTCAGGTACACGGGTGATCGCCCAGACATTACAATCTCAAATGGTGAATTCGAAACGAACGATACGTGGACAGGCAGTGGCAGTGGTGAATACTCATCGGCATACGTTGGGGGTGTCGCACACAGTGGCTCACGTTCGCGTGTGCTTGCGCTTGGAGATACCGCTGATTCAACTGTTGGTTTTTCGAGTGGTGATTACGCAGCTGTCAGTCAGACGATATCTGCAATGCAGGAAGGCACCGTTTATTTCTACTGGCGATGGGGGTACTCGAACATCAGTGTGACCAGTGGCACCTCGGTAGTTGAAGTTCTGCTCGACGGTGTAGTTGTGTGGGATGAGGTTATAAACGACTACGGTGCTGCAAACACTTGGTACGCCGCATCAATCGCCGTGTCTGAGGGGGACCACACACTGACGTTCCGACATCGTGCCACTTCAACGAAAGTCCCTGGTATACTGTTTGTGTGGATTGACTCGGTTGAATCGTCCACATCCAACGTGCCAACTGGTCGAGTATACAACTTCCATGAGTGCTGGTGGATAGAAGCAACAAGTGGAGATGTCTATGTGGCTCCTGCAACTGGTAGTGATAGTAATCTGGGATTTTCCTGGGATGAAGCTTATGCTACCTTACAAAAAGGATTAGATGAGGTAGGAAAGGGAGGTGTTGTTCATGTAAAGTGTCACACAACAGTACACAGGGTTTCTAATATATCGGACTCAAAGATTATTAAACCCTACACTGAGGGTTCTTATAACAAAATCTACATAACGAAGTAATCAACTAATTTAAATAGAGAGATTTAATATAAGTACCTTTAATATAAGTACCTTCAATATAAGTATGGTGAAGAATTTCACCAAGATTATAAGAGGACCGAAATATGAACACAAGTAAATTCTTTAAAGTGTTCCTCGTAGCCATGATGTTTCCCATGGCTTTCGTAGGAGCAGCAAGTGCTACCACATATACTGTGGATACCTCTGCGGAGTTAGTAGCCGCAGTTAATGGTTTGAGTGATGGGGATACAATTCATATTGAAGAGGGTACCTATTATCTAACAGCCGCCCTAGATATAACGGAGGATAATATAACCATCTATGGTGATAGTTGGGATGATGTAATTATTACCACAGCAGCAAAGTCATACTTCGCTTCAAGTTCCGAACCTGCTTTCATTTGGTTCCAGGGATCAGAAGGCTGTGAAGTATATGGTATAAGATTCAAGGGTCCTGCCTCATCTGTTTCTGACATAATGAATCCCGGCCAAACGTATTATGGTGGCCATGATAACTACCATAATGCGATTACATTCAGTAGCAGATGTTCGGGCTGTGTTGTCCACGACTGTTACTTTGAACTATTATTAGGTGATGGGATTAGAACAAGTGGCTCAGATGGAAACGAGTATTATAACTGTGTCTTTGATACCACAGGGCATGATGGTATCCAGACCTACCATGATACCGGTTCTACTGTAAGGAACTGTTACTTTGCAGTAATCTGTAATACCGGACTTAGACTGTCGGGTTCTGATGGGTTTGATGTGTATGAAAACACCTTTACCAATGGCATGACTAACTCTGGCTGGTGTTCAGTCCAGCTTCAGGGAGATGCAGACGACAATAATTTCAAAAATAATGTTTTCACTGAGACAACTGATAATTATCCATTCGCCGGTTATTCTCACACTGGTACGGGAACCCGTATTGCTAACAGCATCTATTATGATACTCCGAGCACAAAGTATTATAATGTGAAAAGTTACACTGCTTTAAACTGCACCTCATATGGAACTGAATATGACTGGGCAGCTTGGGGATTTGGATTCGATCCAGATGACTGCATTGCAAATGGTGGAGGAGAAGAGGAAGAAGGACAGGAAGAAGGACAGGAAGAAGGACAGGAAGAAGGACAGGAAGAAGGACAGGAAGCCCCAACCCTTATTTACCCAGGAACTATAACCAGGGATGGATCAGGCGGAGTGACCTTTGAGTGGTCAGATGTAGGCGCCTCAAACTACTGGCTACAGCTCTCAAGGTACGAGAATTTCTCATCCTATTCAAGGAGCAGAGAAACAACCAACAACTCCTATTATGTTACCATAGAAACTGGTAACTATTTTTGGAGGGTAGGGGCCTGGGACCCAGGAAATGGTGTCTGGGCTCAATCCACTACATTCCAGTTTACTTCTCGGTAAGGGAAATCCCTTACTTTCTCTTTTTGGCTATGGCTAAGTAAATTAACTATTACACTTTATTTAATATGGAAATAACACTTCGGTTTTATTCCATATTTAAGAGGGAGTACTCTATGGAAATTCTGACATACACCATACCGGATACAGTTGCCGGTCTTGCAGCAGCAATTCTGGCGGGAATCGCCTACCTCAAGTCCAAAGGCCTGTGGGGTTCCGTTAAGACTCTACTTACCACAGCCCATGGAACCTATGAGGTTCTTAAAACCGCTTCATCTATTAGTGATGTTTTTGTAAATGTTTCCAGGGATGACTGGATTATCTTTTGTGGATATTGCCTTACTAAGGCCAGAGGTGGTCTTACATCGGAAGAAAAACTATCCATTGCGGATACCTTCCTTAAGATGCTTGCAGGAGAAGATATTTCCACTATTGAGGAATCTACCCCAACTACGGAAACATCCACAGAAACGGCTAGTACTAGCTCTATAACGGAATAAGCGGTGATCCTCTATGGCTTTAGATGAGTTGAGGGTTGTAAGAGATATGGAGGAAATCAAAGGAGATGTAAAAACCATCTTAATTAAACTTGAATTCCTTCTAAAAGACACGGAAGACCAAGAGAGACGTCTTAGAGTCGTGGAAGGTACTTGTTCTGAATCCAAAACCAAATTAGGCTCTATTATTGCTATAGCCAGTGTGGTCGGAGGGGTAATAACCACCCTTCTTGGGGTCCTGGCTCAATATATTTTAAAATAAAACAGAAGGAGAATCCATTCTCCTTTTCTATTTTGATAAAATAAGAAAAAAGGGGGGAAATTAGAGGGTATATAGGGGAAAAGTAAAAAATTAAGGTATATGTAACTATACCTTAAAAATCAGTGTTTTCTTGAGGACTTTCTCTTAGAGGACTTGGCTGGCTTTATTTCTCCCTCTTCGTCTTCTTCGTCTTCTGTCCCCTCGTCGGCCTCTTCCTGGGCAGCTTTCCTGGCTTCCTTCTCAGCTTTCTTCTCAGCCCTCTGTTCTGCTCTGGAGGCTTTTTCAGCTTTGTCCTCTTCGAAGGACTCCTTCAGGACTGCCTTGATGTTCTCGGCTTCCTCAGAAGTTTCCCAAGCCCAGGTCATTTTACCTTCTGTGGTCTTTACTTTCTTACGGAGGATCTTCCTGGCTGCTTTGGTATCCAGGCCTTCTATTCCCAGCTCGTCTACGATGTCCGAAAGTTTGATTGCAGGGGATTCCTTCTTCTCCTTCTTCTCGGCGGACTTCTTGGATTTCTTTGCTTTGACTTCGGTCTCTTCCTGAGCAGATGTAACTTCGGCTTCGATTTCTTCGCCGGTTTCGTCTTCGATGTCGTTCTTCAGTGCTTT
>Ga0172377_10004922_pt1 | contig 13706 bp, 12 predicted proteins | sample Pumphouse3metaG_FD_119749 | JGI IMG/M metagenome (GOLD analysis project Ga0172377, IMG submission 119749) | Leachate microbial communities from a municipal landfill in Southern Ontario, Canada - Pumphouse #3 metaG | ecosystem: Engineered > Solid waste > Landfill > Unclassified | place: Canada... | reverse complement strand
TGAAAAGATAGATTCATGTTTGATTATGACAGATGACAATTTGTATAAACTCGGTTTACTTGACCCGTTATTAGCGTCTTTAGAAACAGGCCACATCAAGTTTGTTGTCTATCACAAAGTCGTACCTAATCCTACAGTCACTAACGTTAAAGACGCTTACAAAATTTATTTAGACAACAAATGCCAAGGTTTAGTTGCTTTTGGCGGCGGTTCTTCAATGGATGCTGCAAAGGGTGTTGGCGCGCTCGTAGCAACTCACAATAAGCCTTTCAAAAAACTAAAAGGTGTGCTTAAAGTACATCACAAATTGCCTGTTCTCATCGCTATTCCTACCACGGCTGGTACCGGTTCTGAAACCACATTAGCTGCGGTAATATCCGATCCGGAACACAACGATAAATATTCTATTATGTCTCCAGTTTTAATTCCTAAATATGCCATTCTAGATCCTACGCTTCTAGTGAATTTACCTGGAAAAATTACGGCGACCACTGGTATCGATGCTCTTAGTCACGCTATAGAAGCCTACATTGGTTCAGAAAATACCAAAAAGACAAAGAAGTTTGCTTTGGAAGCTATCAAGTTGGTGTATGAAAATTTGTTACCTTCCTACAACGATCCTAAGAATTTAATATATCGTCAAAACATGCAAATTGCTGCATTTAAAGCGGGGGTGGCTTTTACTAGAGCTTACGTTGGATACGTTCACGCGCTAGCTCATTCCCTAGGAGCTTACTACAATACTCCTCACGGTTTAGCAATTGCTATCGTCTTACCTCACGTCTTAAAGGCCTACGGTAAATCAGCTTACAAGAAATTGGCGGAAATTTACGACTATCTAGGATTGAAGGATGATTTGATTACAACCAAAAAACTCAAAGCTAATTTCGTCATTCAAATTATCATTCACATGAATAAAGAACTTGGAATTCCGGGTAACTTAAAAGGAATAGTCGAGAAAAAGGATATTCCTCACTTAGCTGCTCACGCGGCAAAAGAAGCCAACCCTCTGTATCCAGTTCCTAAATTGATGAACAAGAAAGAAATCGAGGCGCTGTACCTCAAGATTTTTAACGCTTAATATTTCGTCGATAACCTCAAACCTGAATATTGAAAAGTATTCAGGTTTTTTGTATGTTTTTCTCAAATTTTAACGTTTATGTATTGACTAAATAATTACAAGTAAGTAACATATAACCAAGCGTTGAAAAAGATAACAATTCTTAAATACGAACAGAAATTTCTCAAGCTGAGATGAAATAGAGAATGATAAAAAAAGAGTTTACCCCTTTGGAGCTTCCTGAGAAATTAGGCGATTGTAGATATCGATAAATCTTTATAGAGGCCTAGTTGATCCATGACTAGACAAATACAGGTGGCACCGCGATAATATTCGCCCTGAGGTGCTTTTTTTTATTCAAAAATAAAGGAGATTATTATGGAACTAATACTTAAAGATGGTCATAAAATTGATGCCCAAGAAGGCATAACCGGTTTAGACGCCGCAAAATTGATCTCGCTATCGTTGGCAAAAAATTGCTTAGCGGTAAAAGTTAATGGAGAATTGCTAGATTACAGAGCACAAATAAACAACGGAGGAGACTTTGAAGTCATAACCAAAGATTCACCCGAAGCTTTGCGCGTGTTAAACCACACCTGCGCTCACGTTCTCGCTCAAGCAATCACACACATTTATCCGGATGCACAAATCGCATTTGGACCCGCTGTAGATGAAGGATTTTTCTACGATATAAAATTCGCAGAACCCCTTTCTGAAAAGGACTTCCCTAAGATTGAAAAGGAAATGCACAATATCGTTTCAGCCGGTTACCCTTTAGTTCGCAAAGATATTACTAAAGAAGAAGCAAAAGAGATATTTAAAGGCCAACATTTCAAATCCATTCACGCTGAAGAGCTTGAAGGACCGCTTACAGTCTATTCTCAAGGAGATTTCACGGATTTATGCAAAGGTCCTCACGTTAAATCAGTTTCTCTTTGTAAGGCTTTTAAACTAACTTCAATCGCCGGAGCTTATTTTCACGGCGATAAGAATAACGAACAGTTAACTAGAGTTTACGGAACCTGTTTCTTCAATCAAAAAGATTTGGATGAACACCTTGTACTAGTAGAGGAACGCAAAAAGGCTGACCACAGATTGCTTGGTAAGCAATTGGATTTATTTATGCTATCCGACTACGGTCCTGGTTTCCCCTTCTGGCTTAACGATGGTCTCGTTTTACGCAGAGAACTCGAAAACTACTGGATCAAACTTCACATTAAAAATGGATACCAAATAATCGATACTCCCATCATTCTTTCAAGAGAACTTTGGGAAATTTCTGGTCACTGGGGCCACTACAATGGCAACATGTATACCACAAAGATCGACGATAAAGATTTTGCTATCAAACCTATGAACTGCCCCGGCGGTATATTGGTCTATAAGAATCATCCTCACTCCTACAAAGAATTCCCCATTCGTATCGGTGAATTGGGTCACGTCCATCGTCACGAAGCATCCGGTGCTTTGAATGGTTTATTCAGAGTTAGAAGCTTCACTCAAGATGATGCTCACTGCTTCGTTCGCGAAGATCAGATACAATCCGAAATCAAAATTCTCTTAAAGATATTTGATGAAGTATACAAGACATTTAACCTTCCTTATTACATCGTTCTTTCAACTCGTCCTGAAACAGGATACATAGGTGAAATCGCTACTTGGGATAAGGCAGAAAAAGCTCTGAGAGAATCTTTAGAAGCCAACAACATCCCCTATGAGATCAATCCTGGAGATGGCGCCTTCTACGGTCCTAAACTCGATTTCAAACTTCACGATTCGCTCGGTAGAATTTGGCAGTGCGGTACTATCCAATTGGATATGAACCTTCCTAAGAGATTTGAATGTGTCTACACCGACGCTAACGGCGACAAGGTTGAACCCTTCATGCTCCACAGAGCAATCTACGGTTCGCTTGAACGCTTCACCGGAATTCTTATTGAACACTTTAAAGGAGCTTTCCCTACTTGGTTATCTCCTAAACAAACAGTTATAATTCCTGTAAATAACGACGCTCACTTAGAATATTGTAAAAAAGTAAACGACGCTTTACTCGATGCTGATGTCAGAAGTCAAATCGATGAAAGAGAAGAAAAGTTAGGCTACAAGATTCATGATTGGCAGACAAAAAAGACACCTTATACACTCGTTATCGGTGACAATGAAGTCAACGACAATACCGTGACTTACAGAGTCTATGGTCAGCCCAAACAAATCACTGTATCCCTTGATGAATTCATTAAGTTAATACGTGAAGACATTACTCAAAAGAAATTAGTCCGATAGATCAAAATAAAACCACAAGATTCAATCTTGTGGTTTTCTTAATTTTTAAACTATTAGTCTCTAATTACTATTCAGTTTTACCTGCCATGAATTCATTATAGATATCTTTATTTTGGCAGTTGATACACTCTTGCTTATAGAAAGCTGTAAACTTGTCGATAATATTGGAAAAATTAACTTTTAATTCATCCTTGCCAAGATCACCTGGTCTTGCGATCCAATCAATAACAACCTTGCTCATGCCACCTACGACTAGCGAGGTTAGTACATGAGATGATAAATTGATGTCGCATTCAGACAAGTTGAATGTAATGACTTCACGCAAACGCTTCTCAAATAACTTGTCTACAACTCGGTATAAAGATACGTTTCCACTAGAGTTTAACTTTGGAATGATCATTTTGTAATTATAACTTTCCTCGATTAAATTATTCATTAGCAACTTCGCGTATTCAACCGTGAACTCGTTGGAATGAAGTTCTTGTTTCGTGCGTTTTATAATACTAGAAACAACTAAATTTACAATATCTTCAGCTAATTCAATCTTTGACATATAGTAATTGTAAAAAGTGACGCGCGAAACGTTAGCCTCTTTACAAATCATCGATATATTTATTTTATCGAACGTATTTGTGTGCAGCAAAGTAATCAAACTTTTGCGCAAATGATGTTTCGATTTTCTTATTCTTAAATCTACTTCCATAAAATGTAGTCCTCCATATTCATATTCCTTAACATATGTATATTATCATGCAGTATTTGCAGTTGCAAGAAATACGCAAAGACAATTTTTCACAAAAAAAGGATATCTTAGAAATTAAGATATCCTTTTTACTACTCCCAATAATTATTGGAAATTAATATAAAGATTTTATAAAAATATTTTGATAATCAGGCATCTTATATTTCAATTGTTGCTCCTGTTCCTTCAGTTGTATGATCTTTAGGACTATTGTTACTAAAGGTAGTAAGCGAATCAATATATACAACTCCTGAATAACTCGCAACGATAGCAGCATCAGTTAAAACGTTATCAGTAAATACTGAATTTACAACTTTTGCCACGGAACCATCGTAAATATAGAGAGCTCCCCCATTTGTTCCTGCAGCATCGCCAATTTCACCTACTTAAGAGGTATATGGCGAGTTAAAAAAATGCCACATCAAATGTGGCACTTAATATTTTGATTTAGATAGTTAAAATTATTAGGAACTTACTCTCCCAAACCTTCTAAACTGTTCGTTTCAACGTTTTGTTGAGCGGGAGTTTGAGTATTAGTTGCGTTTTGCGCTGCAACATTTTGATACTCAAGTACAGCGGTTAAAGGGACAAAAGTGCAAATCGCAACAAATAACATTACTGACGAAACTATGCCAGTTATCTTTAGTTTCTTATCGAAACCTTTGTAGTGATTTTTAACTAACTTTTCTTTCATTTGTCTCATTATTCTCTTATCCTTTCTATTATTCTAAGTTTCGCTGAACGCGATCTTGGATTAATTTCTAATTCTTCTTCATCAGGAACAATCGGTTTTTTAGTGATGTTCTTGTACTGAATAGGAGCTCTGTTAAGCACAGGCGGTAAATGTCTATTCGTAGGTGGATATGTAGTAAATTCTTTAATTATATTCTTCGCAATCTTATCTTCAAGTGAATTGAAGGTGATTATGGCGAGCCTTCCATCAACTGCGAGGAATTCTATAGCCTTTTTTAAACCTTTTTTCAATTCCAAAATTTCTTGATTCACTTCATAACGCACAGCTTGGAATGTTTGTTTAGCAGGATGTCCAGGTTTATTCAATATGAAATATGGAAGGCAAGATTTGATTACATCAACTAATTCAAATGTTGTTTCTATCGGTTTGATCTCTCTGGCTTTTACTATTGCTCTTGCAATCTTTCCCGCCGATGAATCTTCGCCGTATTCAAAGATCATTCTTCTTAGATGCTCTTCTGAATACATATTGATAACGCTGTACGCATCGAGTTCTTGTTCCTGATTCATTCTCATATCAAGCCTTGAATCGAAGCGATAACTAAATCCCCTGTCAGGATTGTCAAATTGTGGAGACGAAACTCCAATATCCAACAGTATTGCATCCGCAGAATTGATACCGTCGATTTTAAGCATATCTGTAAACTCTGAGAAAGCTCCTTTATACAGAGTGAAATTCTCACCGATGTCTGAAAGTCTCTTTCTAGAAAACTCCAAAGCAGTCTCATCTTTATCAATCGCGTATAGATGACCTGTCTTAATAATGCTCAACATTTTGGATGAGTGCCCAGCACGACCTAAAGTTAAATCGAGAACAATAGAATTTTCTTTTAATTTAAGTCCTTCAATTGCAGGTTTATACAAAACGGGAACGTGATAATCAGATTCCATTCTCTTTGCTCCCTTTAAGCTTTGCAGCTAGTTCTTCATATTGATTTTCATCTTCAGTTAATAAACCATCGATGACTTTTGTTGAAAATAATTGTATGTGATCGAATGCGCCAATAATAACTATTTGTTTTTCAATATCGACTTTTTCTAACAAATACTTTGGAATCATTATTCTTCCTTGTTTATCAAGTGCAACTTCAAATGAATTGGCGAAAAATATACGTTTTAAAGCGCGACTATTCTTGTCAAAGTCATCTAAATCATTCATATTTTGCGCTTTTTTACTATATATTTCTTCAGAATATATAGATAAACACGAATCTAAATCCAAAGATAAATAAACGATAGAAGATAATTGGGAACGATACTTTGCAGGCAAAACTAGTCTACTTTTGTTATCTAAAACGTGAACTGACTGTCCAACAAACATACCATTTCCCTCCTTTATTACCCACATTTTACCATTTATATAATACTCTTGCAATGTAATTTTATTTAATTTGGGTAATTATCATTAATATTCCACGTGAAAATTTCACTTGATTCATAATTAAATTAAGAAATATTTTTAATAAAAAAACCGCTTTTTCAAATTGAAATAGCGGTTAAAATACTTAATGATATATCGACTTTTGTTAGCTTATTCGAAGTCTTTTGGATCCAATTTTTTGAATGGATTAGGAGCGGCCTCTTCACCATCTACTCCGACTTTATCGCGAGAAATTTCATACTTATCTTCGGTCATAAAAGTGTACGCATCCTTTTCTTGATAATCGATGTCTTCTCCTGAATATCTTACAGGCACAGATGCGTAAAATAAGGCTAAAACTGTCGGGTAGAACTCGTAAGCTCCTTGATTGAAGACTATGTCAGTTATTTCTGCGTCGTCAGATATTGTTATATCTTCGCTATCTTTAACATCAATCTTAGCTAATTTAGTCGTGACGTGATCTATTATATTGATACTTCCTTCGACTTCAACGTGCACCACAAATTCATTCTCTACTTCGTAAGTAGTGAAGGTTGCGTACAATTCGTTTACTGACTTTACATTGGGAACAGCTTTGAGCTCTTTCGCTGTAAGGTTTATTTCGAATTCAATAGGTTGGGTGACGCTCTGACGTATGTCAGGTGCAGTTAATTTTAACGAATACATATTGTTTATTCCTTTATATATCCTTGCTCAACAAAGTAAGCTTGGATGGGTTTCATGATATCTTGGATATCGGGGTGAGCGCGCGGCGCGCAACGAAGATCGAAAATAACTTTATACTCTTTTATGTTAGCAGTAATAATAATCGATGTCTTGAGTTTATTAGGCAAGATTGCACGAGCCATTTCTGGAGTGACTTTCTTTTCTATTAATCCCATGTATTCTTTTTCAATCATCGCAAAGGTCCGATCGTAGACATCTTTGTTTTCCTCGTAATCCAAAGGGCAAATAAAAGTTAATTCATTTCCGAATTTATTCTTACCGTAGTTGCAATAGCGAGTTGATTCTTGAGCGAAACTGCATATTCTGTGTCTTACTAATTCATGAGTGACACCTCGATCAGTTATGATCTTCAATGTTACAGTTTTCATCTTATCATATACATCGCCAGTAAGCTTATCTATTTGCTTATTTGATAAAATCACAACATCGTCAGATTTCTCTTCAAATCCTTTGAACAAATCGCGAACATCATCATCGAGCGAACTGATAAGACTCGAAAGTATACCTGTGGTATTTGATTCGTAGGCTTCTAGCAATACGCGCAAAGTAAACGAACAGTAATACCCCGTTTCATCTTTGGCAAGAACAATAAAGTGGTTGTCTAATTCTACGAGTCCCACATAGACCTCTTCACTTATTTTAGCGACAAAGACTTTGTGTTCAATCATCGCGTAATGCTTGAATCCAAGCAACGTCAATACGAATTGCTTTTGATCTTTATCTTTATTTACTTGATAGCAGTTGTGAGCGACTAAAGCTATTTTCTTGTAAGCGTCTTCTTCCTTAATTTCTTCAAAGGACTGAGGTACGTATTTCATAATTTTAGCTCTACTTTCACCTTGCTAGTAACATTTAGAATGATAGTGTTCATAAGGCTTTGAATTTGAAAGTCTGTAAGAGATTTTTCTTCGATATTTTGTATCGTTAGTTTAAAGGCCAACGATGTTTTACCAAATTTAGTGAAAACGTCGAATATTTCAACATTACGAACAAACTTACCGCCCGCTTTATTTATTGCTTCTATCACCTGTTCCGAGGTGACATCATCAGAAAGTACGTTGAAAGCTAAATCTCTGTATACGGATTGCAGTTGAGAGATAGGCTCCACTTTAAGTTTGGAACTTCTCAATTCGAGCAGCGAAGACAAATCAAATTCGCCAACAACTATTTCAGACTCTCCTAATTTAGGGTTGAGTTCTCCAAAACTACCGACGACTTTTTTACCGAGTTCTATAGAAGCGGAACGACCAGGGTGGAAGTTCGCATTCGCACATTTAACAAGTCTGTAACGCCTGTTATTTATTCCTAAAATATCTAAGATTATTTCCACAGCACCTTTTACATCGTAAAAGTCTGCTTTGTGATTAGAAAGTAGTCCCTGTTCTCTTACCAATCCGGCTAAACCGAACGAAAGGTAAGTTCTCACCTTATTCAAAGATAAACTTACAGGTGAGATTTCAAAGAATTTTAAGTCGCTGTGCTTGCGCTGCAAATTATACTTAAGCGTATCAACCATACTCGACAATATATCGGAGCGAACGTATTCGTGATCTTCAGTCATCGGATGTAAAACTCTAATTGACTCATTCTCATCAAACACTCTTAAATATCTATCTTTTTCTTTAGATAGTAAGGTGTACGATTGAATTTGATCATATCCAGCATTTATCAATGCATTCTTAATTCTTAATTCCGCAGATTGAGTTGCGTTTAATCCACCTTTAGATTGAGGCATAGTCTTTAAAGATTGTACAACGCGTTCAGGGGAAGATGTTCTAAACATTTCTTCGTCCAGATCACACTGTTCTTTTAAATCCAAACGATACTTGTTAAATTTAACTTTACCAGATTTATAAGTTAGGTTAAATTTCTTAAACATTGAAAGGATTTCGTCATCGCTAAAATCAGTTCCTAAGTGAGAGTTGAGTTTTTCAAAGGAAAAAGAATAACTTTCAGACGGTTTTTCAGCTTCATTATAAGTAGCAGTACCAACGATTTCAGCACTGGGAATAAGCGATGCAAACAAGTTAGCTGTAAGTTGGAGCGATTCGAGTGCAGTAAAAGGATTAGTTCCTTTAATAAATAGTGCAGAAGAATCAGAAGTTAGATTAAGTCTGGTGACAGTGTGGCGAATATTAGCGTGATAAAAGTGAGCTGCCTCAACACCAATGTGAGTAGTGTTTTCATCAACCGAAACGCTTTCTAAACCCATGACACCACCGATGCAGCAAGGTTTAATCGTATCTGATATAACTATATCTCCCGGTATTACGTCGTATTCCTTATCGTCGAGCGCAATAACTTTTTTGCTGACGTTATCAACAGCGACGAGTGTTTTTGCTTCTAATTTATCCAAATCGTACATGTGAACTGGTTGACCAGTAAGCAACATAGAGTAATTGCCTAAATCGACTATTAATGATATAGATCTGATGCCAACGGCGTTTAAATATCCGACGATCTTTTTGGGAGTTTTACCATTCTTAACATTGGTAACTTCCATAAGATTAAATACGTCGCAAGCTTTGGATTTTGATCCGACGGTATATTCTGTTTCACCCAATTTCAAATCGATTTCAGGAATGGATTTAAGTTTTCTATCAAACAGAGATGAGATTTCTCTGGCAAGACCAAAAACTGACAAACAATCAGGTCTATTAGCCAAAATATTAATGTCTATAACAACGTCGTCCAACCCTAAATATTTGAGCACATTTGTTTCGCCAACTGGTGCATCTTCAGGAAGTTCATGAATTCCATTTATTTCGCTTTCGCTGAGAACGGACTTATCTACGCCAAGTTCCAAGAGCGAGCAGCACATTCCGTTGGATTGTGCACCTCTGATAACTCCGGCTTTGATAGTCTCATCCATCGCGGGAAGAACGCATCCGACAAGTGCAACGATTACTTTTAAGTCTTTGCGAACGTTGGGCGCGCCACAAACGATATCGAGCACACCTTCCTGACCACAGTCAACTTTAAGTATGTGCAAATGATCGCTATCAGGGTGCATTTGACAAAATATTACTTTACCGATTACAAATTTAGTACCTGAAGCAATGGCGTGTGAGCCTTCTACTTCAAATCCTGTAAAGGTAAGTCTATCTATTAATTTCTCAGGAGTTATACCATCTAAATCAACGTATTCATTTAATAAATTATATGTGGTTAACATGATTATTTCTCCCCCTTGAATTGATGCAAGAAACTCACATCATTATTGTAAAATTTACGAATATCATCAACGCCGTATTTGAGCATAGCAAGCCGCTCGATGCCGACGCCAAAAGCGAAACCTTGATATTTATCCGGATCGAATCCATTGTCTCTAAGCACGTTAGGATGAACCATACCAGCGCCTAAAATCTCAATCCAACCTGTGCCTTTACAAATGGGACAGCCCTTGCCGCCGCAGTTAGCACAAGAAACATCAACTTCTATTGAGGGTTCAGTAAACGGGAAAAATGAAGGGCGGAACCTAACATTTCTCTTTTCACCAAACATATGTTTGATCATAAGGGTGAGCGTATCCATAAGTGCTCCAAGCGATACGTTTTCTCCAATAACTAAGCCTTCACACTGACCAAACTGGTGAGAGTGAGTCATGTCGTCATCATCTCTGCGGTATACTTTACCGGGACAGATCACTTTTATCGGACCTACGCCCTTTGCGTTAAGCATAACGTGAGACTGTACGGGAGAAGTGTGCGAGCGGAGCAAGGAATTATCATCGACGTAAAAACTATCTTGCATATCGCGCGCAGGATGGTCCTTAGGTATATTGAGCAACTCAAAATTGAATTTATCCAATTCGACTTCATTGCCGTCAGCGACCGAATATCCAAGCCCTGTAAAAAATTCAACTAAATCATCTTTAATAATATCGCAAGGATGTTTCGATCCCTTTTGATTGCATCTTCCGGGCAAAGTAATATCGATCTTTTCATTAGCGATTTTTGCATCTATTTCTTTTGTTTTAAGAGCGTTTTGTTGATCAGCAATATGCGACAAGATTTTTTGTTTAGCAATGTTTAAATTTTTTCCAAAATTCGCTTTTTCCTCATTAGGTAAATCTTTGAGTTTTTTCATAGATTGAGATAATTCAGATTGTTTGCCAACAAATTTAGCTTTTAATTCACTCAGTTTATTTTGATCGATGGCTTCGTTAATTTCCTTTGAAGCTCGCTCCACTATTTCATCAAATATATTCATATAGTTCTCTTTCTTTTATTCTTCAGCTTCCTGAGATTAATCTTCAATATCAGTTTTAGTTTTTTCGTCAGATTTCTCTTCATCCAACTTATCTTCTTCTATTTCTTCCGAATCTTTTTTATCATTAGTACTCATTTTTCTCTTTACCTTAGCGAAGAACGAAGGCAATATATCATCTTTGTCGGAAAAATCATCGGTTTGTTTTTTCTGAGAAGGATTTATATCCGCCTCAGTAGCTGCAACTATATCAACTTCAGGTTTATACGCCATTCCTGTGCGCGAAGTGATAATCGAAGTGTTCCCATTGTAAATATCTTCATCAAATTCAGTAGCGATAACACTCACGAGCATCGTGTCCTCAAATTGAGGGTTGGTTTGAACTCCGAAGATTATATTTACATCCCCTCCGGCAACTTCTGTGATATATTGAACAGCTTCTTGAGCTTCATTTAATGTAACGCCGTCACCGCCAGTAATATTGACAATGGCAGATCTCGCACCTTTAATTGACGCTTCAAGCAAAGGAGATGAAATTGCAGCAGTGGCTGCATCTCTAGCTTTTGTTTCTCCTTTTCCCATTCCGAAACCTATCATAGCAAGCCCTTTGGATTGCAATGTATTTCGCACATCGGCAAAATCCAAATTAATAACGCCGGGAAGCAAGATTAAATCGGTGATCGTTTTAACGGATTGCGCTAAAACTTTATCGGATTCATTGAAGGCATCTTTAAGAGCGCGTTTACCGTTCATAAACATCAATTTATCGTTAGAAACGATAATCAATGAATCAACGTTATCTTTAAGTTCAGATATACCAGCAGTGGCTTTCTTTAATCTAGAAGCCCCTTCAAATGTAAATGGACGAGTGACAATAGCGACTGTGAGCGCGCCTAAATCCATAGCAATTTTAGCTACGACAGGAGCAGCACCTGTACCGGTACCACCGCCTTCTCCACACGCGATAAAAACCATGTCGTAATCTTTGATAATGTCCGTGATTTTCTCCGAGGACGCTTCCGCTGCGGTCGCACCCACTTTGGGATCACCACCTGCACCTAGACCCTTAGTAACTTCTTCACCCAAAACTAATCTGTTGGGAGATTTTGATGTTGCTAGCGCCTGTGCATCGGTATTAAATACCCAGAAATCTATGCTTTTAAGTTCATCATCGACCATTTCGTTTACAGCGTTTGAACCGCCGCCACCGACACCAATGACAAGAATCTTTACGTAAGATTCAAATGCATCTAAATTAATTGCCATACTCTTACCCCTTTACAATCTTTCATCGTTTAAATCCGTCATCAACGGATCTTCTTCTTCTTTTTTCTTTTCAGTACCAGTTTTTCCATCAACTACAGGTTGAACGCGAGTGAGGGTTAAGTCATACGGTCTTGTAGGAGAGGTGTGAATCTCGTATTCTGCATAATATTTAATGAGCGATACACAATTTGTATATGCTTTGTTTCTAGCTCCGTATACGTTCGGAGTAAATCTCAATATCTTATTTTGGAATACGTTAGCTAGGAATGTATCCAATCCGTACAGGTTAGAACCGCCACCGCTGAGTATAAATAAGTTTCTGGCTGTTTCTTCTATAGTGATTAGAAAATCATTTATGCTGTTTACTAATTTATCTAAACTTTCTTGAATAACATCCGCCAAAGCTTGAATAGTAAATCCATCTGGAGTAACAAAGTCAAAATCAGGATTCTTAGCTATACCATACACGCATTTGTAGTGATTGGCTTTTTCTAAGGAGATATCGAATTTTTTAGCAATATCTTGGCTTATATTTTCCGAACCGAAATTCAAAACTTGAGCTTTTGCTAGTCGGTTGTCGTAAGCAAATCCAATAGTAGTCATATGTCCGCCAATGTGAATGAATACATATTCGTTAGCTTTGATATCAAAATCGCCCAAATATTTTATTGCGGCATTGGTTACGTTGACTTGTTTGTCGATCTTTAAACCAGCTTTTATAACTACGCTCGTAAACATCTTAACGTATGCTTGATCCATAAATTCGGAATCAGCTACCATTGTAATAACTTTAGAAACTTTATTTTTCGGAAAGTGCTCGTAGGTTTTATTTCCATCTAATATGTATTGATAAGGAACGATATCGATAAGTTCTTTATTTACCTTGTCCATTCCTTTTTGTTTATTTATCATTGAAATGCAGTTGGAAGCATCAAAGTCACAAATTTTTGAATTTGGATCTGTCGTATTGGTTTCTCCGCGCCGACTCACAACTTCCAAACCGGTTGAAGGCAATCCAAGTACCACTGAATCTATAGGGATACCAAGTTCCTTAGAGGCTTGGTTTACAAGTTCTTTAATCGCTATCACCATCTCTTCGTTATCGAGTATATTCCCCTTCACGAGGCGAGCGCGCGACGATTCTAAAGCGTGCAAAATATATACTTCGTGTTGATAAACATATCCAACTGCGAGTTTAACACCTGATGAGGTAATTTCTAAAGCGCTAATCGGTTTTTCCATTTTTTCTCCACCTTTGATACATACACAAATATTTTAACATTTTT
>Ga0172377_10004920_pt1 | contig 13708 bp, 8 predicted proteins | sample Pumphouse3metaG_FD_119749 | JGI IMG/M metagenome (GOLD analysis project Ga0172377, IMG submission 119749) | Leachate microbial communities from a municipal landfill in Southern Ontario, Canada - Pumphouse #3 metaG | ecosystem: Engineered > Solid waste > Landfill > Unclassified | place: Canada... | reverse complement strand
TTGCGACAGCTTGGACTGTTATTCCTCTTGACGATAAGGATGAAAATTTCGAAGATGCGAAAATTACGCGTGAACTCTTGGCGTTGATTATTTGCAACGCAAAATTAATCGACAGCAAATCCGATTTAGATGATGCAAATGAACTATTGATGCTGACTAAGAAGAAATTCGGGAAATAACGTTTTTAACGATTTTGACTATGTGCTAAAGACTCAAGATGGTTTTAAGTTCCAAACTATGGCTATTCTGATGATTTGGATGGGTTATTGCGTTCTAATTTGTCAAATCTAAATACCAGCGACTGACTGCTAAAAATCTTATCTGCCACCAGTCTCTGTTGTCTTTTTCTTTTCAATGAGAAACTGACCACTGGATACCGGATCATTGGTCTGCATTCTACCAGACGGGACATAACTTGCAAATTTTTTCAGGATTATTCGCCCGGTAATGAAATTCCCTTGATTTTTTTGAACAGCACTACGGCGCGGGTATCGGTCATTCCAGAAATAAAATCCAGTACGGTCAATAAGCGATAATAACTGTTGTCAAGCCACTCGGGATTTTTTTGCATATTAACGCTGCCCGGAATCAGTTGAATAATTTTTTTATTGCGATGCAACGGAGAACGGTTTTTGCGGATTGCCTCAGCAACCTCATTCACACATGAAACAAATACATCAAGTAGCCCTTCAGTCAACTCATATCCTGCCACTTCAATTTCCACAGCCCGTGGGAAATTATAAACATCTACGAGGCTACGTTGGTAAATTTCCTGAAGCGTTTCGGCGCTTGGGATCAGCTCAATAAGCGGTTGCTGCAGCGTACCGGTTAAAATTTCATCTTCCCATTTATCAAAAGCTTCAATCACTTCAGTAACCAGGCATCCTATGGCTTTGGCACGTAAAAACTGTACTGCCAGCTCCCGGCTGCTCATCATTTCAAGCTTTTTATTAACTTCATCGGCATTTTCAATCAGCTTCAAAAATAATTCTTTCAACTCGGAATAATCAATTATTCCCATTACCCAGGCATCTTCAAAGTCGACAATCCGATAAGAAATATCATCTGCCGCCTCAACCAACCATGCCAATGGATGACGGCACCAACAGTAGTCATCTGAATTTTCAGAATAACTTATAAGTCCGGTAATCTCGGCAACTTTTCGGAACAACTCGCGTTCCGCCTGGAAAAAATTAAACTTTTTGGAAGATACCCCTTCAGGTCGAGTCTTGATATATGATTCAACCGGATATTTGGCAAATGCTGCCAGCGTAGCACATGTAAGTTGCATTCCTCCAGGATTATCCGGCATCTGAAGTTTAGCCAGCACTCTAAAACCTTGTGCATTACCCTCAAAAGCAGCAATGTCGGCTTGTTCTTTCGTCGACATGTTTTTTTTCATCTCAGTTACTAAAGGAGAATTTTTAAACCAGTAACGAATCGCTTCCTCGCCGGAATGTCCCAGCGGTGGATTGCCGATATCATGTGCCAAGCCGGCAGCGGCAACAATTGCACCGATATCAGAAGGCAGAATATTATCCAGCTTATGTTTGGCGCAAATTTTTGCGCCTGCCGCAGTCCCCAGCGAACGTCCGACGCAGGATACTTCCATGCTATGGGTCAAACGGGTATGCACGTAATCGTTGTCAGCAAGCGGAAAAACCTGCGCCTTATCCTGAAGACGCCGGAATGCCGGAGAGAACACTATTCGATCGAAATCCTGCTGAAAAGGGGAACGCCCCGGAGCTACAACGTCAGGATGACACTTTCCAAGACGATGCGGTGACAATAATTTGTCCCAGCACATTTTGCGCATAACTAAAACTCCCAACTTACTTTTGAACTACTGTCCCGAGATGGGAAGTATTCATGATTTCCAAATTTTGGCAGACACGCCGGCCGGCAACAAATGTCCAGATGCGGCAGGAATGGTCATTTCTCCTGATTCAAGTTGGTTGCCTGCCCCGAAGTAATCTTGGAGAATATGTTCCAGCACCAACGGTGAAAACCCCGGAGAATGACAACTTAAAATAACAAAAAAAGGTTTATCAGTATCAATCAGTTCACGGCAGTTGCACATCAGTTCGTCGAGATTATCTTCAATTTTCCAAAGTTGTCCTTTGGGTCCGCGCCCGAAGCTGGGAGGGTCGAGAATAAGGCCGTTATACTTGACACCACGGCGAGTTTCACGAGCAGTGAACTTCACAACATCATCAGCGATCCAACGAATCCGGTCATCAATACGAGGATTAAGCTGGAGAATCTGACGTCCCCATTCATTCATTCCCTGTGCGGCATCAACATGGCAAACTTTTGCGCCGCCTTCAGCCATCGCCAGCGAACCAAGTCCGGAGTAAGCGAAAAGGTTTAATACTTGAGGTTCACCCTGCATTTTACCGATGGTTTTTTTGAGCCAATCCCAATTTTCATACTGTTCCGCAAAAAAACCAAGATGTCCGAAATTGGTTGGCTTAACGAGAATGTTGAATCCAGAGTATTCCACTTCCCAACTTTCCGGGAGACCGCCGTTCTGTTTTCGCCACTTTCCGCCGCCGCTGGAATTACGCTCAAAAACCGCATGTGCATCATTCCATTCACGACTCGCCAATGCGGGTTTCCAAAAAGCATTAAGCGCGGGTCGGACAATTCGATATTTACCGACTTGCTCCAGCTTTGTCAGGTTACCGGAATCCAACAACTGATAATTTTTGAGCGTCATCAGTTCTCCTGTACGCTTTCGGTGTGAAGATAATTTTCTGGACCGGCGTTATAAACAATTTCACCACGCCGCACCGTCATCAACGGTAGATTAGTTTCCTTGGAAAATACCGCAAAGTCGGCACGTTTACCGGGCTGGAGAATACCTCGATCATGAAGATTAAGAGTAGCGGTAGGATTCATGGTGACACAAGCGGCCGCACTGGTGTCCTTCATATGCGAATAAGATGTAAGTTCGCGCCAGCTCCGGTCAAGCAGTTGTGTGGTTCCGGCAAGAATACCTTTGGTAGTACGTGAAGTCCCGTTTTTAACCACAATTTCGGTGGCCCCTAAAGTATAATGACCATCCGGTAATCCCGCAGCCTGTATCGCATCGCTAATCCCGACAACTTTATCAATCGGTTTACAACGGCAGGCCAAATCAACCATCCGCGGGTTCAAGTGCATTCCGTCAAGAATCAGTTCTATCGCCACTCGTTCGTCGGTCAGTGCCACACTGGTCAGACTCTGATCACGCTGATGAAGCGGCGGCATCCCGTTAAACAAATGAGTAACACAGCGTGCGCCAGCATCAATCGCGCGCAAAGTAGATTTATCGTCGGCGATGCTATGCCCCATTGAGGGTAAAATATGATTTTCAATCAACAGTTCTACCAGTTTATCTGATTTCTCGAGTTCCGGTGCGAAAGTCATTTTTATCAATTTCCCTGATGCGGCAGCAATAAACTCACGAACCAACCCGAAATCTATCTCTTTAATGTCATTCTGAACCATGGAACCGGCTTTTAAACGATTCAAAAAAGGACCTTCCATATGAATGCCAAGGGGTTCGGCACCCGGTTGAAACTCACTGCACAAGCGTCCCAAAGCCTCAAGGTTGGCAATCATTGTATCACGATTATCAGGCACCATAGTAGGAACAAAACTGGTAACACCACGCTGTACCAAAGTCATACTCATCGCGGAAAACATTCCCGCCTGAGCAACGGCACGCGAAGAGTCAAAACCACCTGCCCCATGAATATGGCTGTCAATAAAACCAGGTGTAATATAAGCATTTTCAAATTCGTAGATATCGACATCTTTATCGCGGGTAAAAGCGGAAACTCCGCCAATCGCCAAAATTCGTTCGTTATCTCTTAATAATGCGCACTGATCAACTACTTTTAGCGGGGTCAGACAATAATCAGCGATAAATAAAGTTCGTTTTCTAACCCCAAGATTTTTCTCCATACTGACCAGTCTCCAGCTAAATCATATTCTAAGATTTAATGTTGTAATGAATATACTGCGTACAAGGATGATTTCAATATTTCAAGATGGGCTAATACTGCTCAAACAGTGCTTTTTTGAGAGACAATTCGAATAATCATTACCAACCCAATCCTATGTTAATTAGTCAGTTATATATCACAACCAATGACCATAAAAACACCGCAGAGCCGGAAAATTTATCGTATATTCTTGGCTATGAAACACTTCCTGCCTTGCGGCGGAATCACTGAATGTCATTTTACATTTTTTAACCCGCTTCGGATCACGTCTGTAATCCTTATGGAACGCCGCAGTCTAATGATCTGACTGCTTTTTCAGCATAATTCTTTCAGACAGAAAGAATATCGTCGGTTTTCCACTGAACAATTTATTTTACCGAAGGTCTTTTTTCGCGGTTCAAGATAGAGTAAATAACCGGAACAATGATCAAGGTAATCAAAGTTGAACTGGTCAATCCTCCGATAACCGCGCGCGCAAGCGGAGCCTGTGCTTCACCGCCGTCCCCCAGTCCCATCGCCATTGGAACCAGTCCAAGAACCGTAGTCAGCGTGGTCATCAGAATAGGACGCAGGCGGCGGCGGCCGCTTTCCGCAATCGCCGCATTTTTATGCAAGCCATCACGACGCCGCAACAGGTTAATATGATCAACCAGAATAATGGCGTTATTGACGACAATCCCGGCCAACATAATACAACCGATATACGAATACATATTGAAAGTGGTATGAGTTATATAAAGAATAATGCAAACCCCGATCAAGCTGAATGGTACTGAAAACATCACAACAAACGGATCCAGCAAAGATTCGTATTGGCAAGCCATTACCATGTAAACCAGAATCAACGCCAGAATCACACTGCCCAATAAAGTGTAAAAAGACTTCTGTTGTTCTTCATAATCGCCGCCAAAGGTTATACTAAAACCCTGTTTTACTGGAATTTGTTTGAATTTTTCGTTCAACTCTCCGACCAGCGTACCCATGTCAATTTCAACCAGCTGCCCAGTAACTTTGATCAGCCGTTCCTGGTTTTTTCGTTCAATGGTCAGCGGCCCGAGTACTGGCTCACTTGATATCACATTGCGCAACACTACCGGTTCACCGTCGGAATTTGGTATAGCAATATCCAGAATCTCATCAATCGACATCCGGTCCGCTTCTTTGACTCTTACCACAATGTCAAATTCATCGCCGCCTTGACGGAAAACACCTGCGTTTTTGCCGTCAATAATGGACTGAAGCGCATTGGCAATTTGTTTAGTGGTCAAACGCATGTCGTATGCTTTCGAACGATCAATACGGATATTTTCTTCAGGATTACCCAGTTCACGACTGATTTTAATATCTGCCAGATTTGGATGCGCCTCCATGATTCCAGCAACCTGCCTGGCAATATCATCGCCGATTTGTAAATCAAAACCGCGAATTTCTATTTCTATACCGGCATCACTACTGCCGCGGAAAAAACTCCGCCCCGGACGAACACGAATGGTACAACCCGGAACGGCATTAGTCAACAACTTGCGGAGGGTGTTGGCAATTTGATCGCTGGAACGTTTGCGCTGATCACGTGGAACCAGCGGAATTCTGAAATCGGCAGTATGTCCGCCACGCTGCTGCCAGTTGTTCGCCCCAACACTTCCGGAAACGAATTTAGCCTCAGGTACAGCTTCGGTAATCATCCTTTCCAGATGTTGATAACTTTTATAGATAATGTCAAAACGAGTTCCCACCTCCATTTCAATGCTGAGGCGAATTTCACTTTCGTCGGTGACAGGCATAAATTCTGAACCGATTATCGGAACCATCGCGATTGCCCCGCCCATCAATAATACCGAAAAGACAATTACAATAGCGCGATGCTTCAATGCCCATTCCAGAATCATTTTGTAATCCTGTTCAAGCGTATGCATAAGATATTTGCTGAATTGAAAAAGCTTTGCAAGCAGAAATGTATGTCGTTGATTATCGCCTTGTTCACTGATTAATCTCGACGCCAGCATTGGCACCAAAGTCAACGCGGTTATCAACGAACAGAAAAGCGAAAAACTGATTACGAGCGCCAGTTGAGTAAACATAATTCCGGTCACGCCAGTCATAAAAAAAGCCGGCAAAAAAACTGCCATCGTTGTCAATGTGCTGCCGATAATCGGCGCCGCGACCTCTGCGGCACCGGCATTTGCGGCAACCAGTCGCGGTTTTGCGTCTTCATCCCGCATTCTGTAAATGTTTTCCAATACGACAATTGAATTATCGACCAGCATTCCCACTCCTAAAGCCAGTCCGCCAAGGGTCATGATATTAACCGACAAACCATTGAAGTACATCAATGTAAAAGTAGTGATTATCGAAATCGGTATCGAAATCGATATGATTACTGTGCTGCGGAAGTCACGCAAAAAGAAAAAGAGAATAATAATCGCCAGAATAGCGCCGTTAACAGCAGAATTGCTGACACTGTCTATCGCATTTTCGATATACTCGGATGAATCAAAAATTTTGATAATATTGAGCTGCGGCATTTCCTGTTGGATTTTGTCGAGCTCTTTGCGCACCGCGCGCGCCACGGAAACCGTATTGCTGCCGGATTGTTTGTAAATTACTACTCGTACTCCAGGAATACCGTTGACCGGATGAACACTGCGGATTTTCTCCCATCCGTCGGTAACAATGCCAAGGTCTTTTATTCTGATTTTTTCATCATTTTGCGAGCCGACAACCACTTCTTCAATTTCATCGACTCCAATATATTCTCCGGGCGTACGAACCGTTACTTCCAAATTTCCGCGTTCAATACCACCTGCCGACAAATTCAGTGTGCCTTCCCTGATACTGGACATAATAGTATCTATGGAAATTCCAGATGCTGTAAGGCGGTTAATATCAAGATCAACATTTATCTTCCGGTCTTTGCCACCCCGAATATCAGCTGAAGCAACCCCCTCAACCCGTTCAAATCGGTAGCTAACCTGATCCTCAATCATCTGTTTCATCTGAACCGGATCAAGGTCAGCGGAAGCGCCCAGCATCATGATGGGGAAACTGGACATGTCAAATTTGCGAATCATCGGACGTTCCGCTTCGTCGGGAAAATGCGGTGTTACCCGGTCTAGTCGATCACGAATATCATTAGTGGCTTCATTGAGGTCAGTTTCATAAGAAAATTGCACCGTAACCCGGCTGCTGCCTTCCATTGAACTGGAAGTAACTTCCTCTACTCCGCTGACCGCGCCAACCGCGCGTTCAATCGGACGGGTAATAATTTCCTCGACTTCTTCGGAGCCGGCATTTTCATAGGTAGTGATAATGGTAAGAACTGGGCGGGTGATGTCCGGCATCAAATCAACCGGAAGCCGTGATAGAGAAATCCCCCCCAGCACCAATACAATTATCGTGCACATCGAAACAAAAATCGGACGTTTAATCGAAAAATCTATCAGCTTCATGGTTTATCGATTCTCCGCTGCGGTTTGCTGAACCCCCTTGCCGGCAATCATTATTGCTGATCCGTCTTCAAGCAGATGATGCCCCATGACTACTACTGTACCGTAAAAATCTTTCGGACTGATGATTTCAACAAGGGATTTGGTGGAGATACCGGTGGTAACCGGAACAAATTTCACTTTCGAGTCGCTGGTAGTTACAAACATGCCTTCGACATCATTGCGACGCGCCAATGCGGTAACCGGAGCTACCCTGGCATTCTGACTGGCTCCGAATTCGATTTCAGCTACCGCAAACATTCCCGGTTTCAATTCGTGGGAATGATTGTCTATACTCAGCTCTACTGCGCCTTGACGTGACTTTTCTTTGACAATCGGAGAAACCCGGATAACCTTGGCGATAAAAGGGCGATCTTTAAAAGCATCGACGAAAATCTTAGCATCTTGTCCAACTTTAATAAACGGTAAATCCCGCTCGATCACGTTAATCACGATTTTCATTGTATCAAGGTCAATCAGCGTCATCAATGGCGCGTTGGCTTGCAACAGTGAGCCTTCATTGATAAATCTTTCGCCGACATAGCGGCGCGGACTTCCGCCTGCCCAGGTCGCTTTCACCGTAGCATAACTTTGTTGAACCTTAGCCGAAGCCAGCATTGCCTGACGCAGTTTGACCTGTGCCTCTGCCACTTTTTTCTTTGCTTCATATGAACGATATTCCGCAGTAACCCGATCTAGTTCAGCGTCGGAAACAATCCGGTTGCTATGCAGTCCTGCAGCACGACGATAATCACGTTCCTTAACGTTCAGCATGCTTTCATACTCTGCCAAATTGGCGCGGGCGACTTCAAGTTCCGCCTCTGCCTGCTCTTTATTCAAGCGATATTCCTCATCATCAAGAACTGCAACAATATCTCCGTTATTAACAACATCTCCGACGTTAAAATTGATTTTTCGCGCCCACCCGCTTACTCGCGGTGCGACGGTAAATTCAGCGTCGGAAAAAACGGTTCCGGTAAATCTGCGCAGATCGAAAATAGCGCGTACCTCAACTTTTGCGACTTCGACGGCAACCACCGAAGCGCCGCCGACAGAACCTTCAGATTTTTTTTCGCGGTATATTACCCGCCAGACGACAAATCCGCCCAGCACTAAAATTACGAAACCGATAAATAATGCAGTTTTATTGATTTTCATTTTTCCCTCCTGAATGAATGTTATTTTCATGAGTTTTAACGGATGCAATATAGCCGCCACATTCGCCGATAGCCACTAAACCTAAGCATAAATCAGAAAAATTATAGCATCCTGATGCAAATAACAGATGGATATTTTTAACATTTTCTGATTTGACATAACGGTACAAATCATGAATATTCATTATCGTCAGATATAACATCCCAAAAAAAGGAGGACAGTATGTTCAGTTGGATATTGAATTTTCTGGTTGAATTCTGGAATGTCAGTTGCATGATGGCACCGTGGGTTTTATTCGGGTTCCTGTTCGGCGGAATAATCGCAGTTTTGGTACCGGAAAGTTTTATAAAAAAACACCTCGGCGGACGCGGCATCATCGCAATTCTTAAAGCTGCGCTGATCGGTGTGCCATTGCCGTTATGTTCATGCGGTGTAATCCCCACGGCAGCAACGTTGAAGCGGCAGGGTGTCGGCAACGGCGCAGTGGCCTCGTTTATAACTTCAACGCCGCAAATCGGCTTTTCCAGCTTTATTCCGGCATGGCAAGTGATAAATCCGCTTACGGCAATTGTTAAAGCCCTATTTGCTTTCATTTCCGGTGTTTCCGTCGGTATATTGGTCAATCTATTTACCAAAAACGAACCTGATGCGGCAAATACAAAAGTCGAGTCTGCTACACCTGTCACCATTGCCCTTCCCCAAAAAGAAAATAAAATTATCGCTATTATTCGATATGCTTTCGGAACGCTGATGGGAGACGTGGGCGGAACTCTGCTGTTTGGACTTTTGGTTTCAGCGTTGATTTCACTGGCGCTTCCTGATGACTTCGCGGCGGAATATGTTGCCGGCAGCCTCTGGGCTAAACCGTTGATGATCTTAGTCAGCATGCCGCTTTACGTCTGTACCAACGCCGTAATTCCTATCGGAGCCATGCTTCTGCTGAAAGGTTTTTCGCCTGGGACTGTAATGGTGTTTCTGATTGCCGGGCCTTCCTGCAGTGCGCCGATGATTGCCGCATTCTGGAAAATAGTCGGGAAAAAGGCTACCTTCATCTATCTTGCGACAATGATTATCTGCACGCTCCTGGTTGGCTGGGGACTGGATGTCTTTGCTGCCGCAACTCCCGAATCCTTGACTGCGGCACACTGCCATCAGGATGAAGCAAACTGGTTTGAACACTTATGCGCGTTGTTTATGATTATCTTAATTTTGCATAGCATATTAAAGAAATATTTTATAAGTGGCGCCACACTTACTCCGGATCAAGGTCAAATCCTGCTTGCGGTTTCAGAGATGGAATGCGGTCACTGCAAACAGGTTGTTGAAAAAACCTTGAACAGCATGCAGGGAGTCCAGGTCGTTAATGTCGATCTTGCCAATGGTCAGGCACTGGTCAAAGCTCCGGAATCGCTGTTACCGCAAATATTGTCGGAACTCGAACAAGCAGGTCATAAAGCCAGTAAAATCTGAATTTAAAATTTGCGCGCGCATTATGCGCGCGCGAATTTTAAAACGACCATCACAAACATAATTTCTATAAAAAGTAGTTTAAATTCTGTTCACAAATAATGATTGACATATCCGAGTTCCGGACTATGTTGTTAGAATTTGTTTTATCCTGAAAAACTGTTTTTTAGTTTTATTAAATAATCAAACTTTCAACGATAGAAACTGGAGAATAATGAATGCATGAAGATAGCGGCAGCGCACCATTGAGCAGTGGTCAATTCTTTTCACGGCTGGGAGTATTGTTGGGAGTCAGTTCTTTGGTCGGAGTTGCCGGCGTTATATTCGGCTTAAACCCGCAACAGACGATTTCCTGCTCGGTTTTTATCGGCATTATAATGGGAACATTATTATTCTGGAATTTGCGGCTGGCGATTGCTTTTATAGGTCTTTCACTGTTGATTTTCAGTAATTCGATCAATATACCTACCTTCATTCAATCTGCATCATTGGAAGTAATCTTATTTCTGGTCGGTATGATGGTTGTGGTCGGCGCGTTGCGCGATCTCGGTTTTTTCACCTGGATTGTACAGCTGATTGTGTCAATGCCTAATTTGAACGGTAAAAAATTCATCGCGGTCACTGCGGTAAGTTCGGCGCTGATGGCGTGTGCGGTTGACGAAGTCACTTCAATCATCTTTATTTCTTCACTGATTTTCCAAGTATGTGACCGTCTGAAATTGAATCCGACTCCATATATCATTATTTGCGTATTTGCGACCAACGTCGGCAGCGCCGGCACCATGATGGGGAATCCGGTAGGAATTTATATAGGAACCAAAGCCGGACTGACTTTTACTGATTTTATTGTGTGGGCGTTCCCGATTATGCTGGTAGCACTTGCGCTGGTAGTAATTTTGACTATGTGGTTTTTCAGAAAAGATCTCGCCATTTTTGACCGCAATCTGAAAGAGCGGATTGCCAGAAACCTGAGTTTGGTTCCTACTATTGAAGTTCCGTACAAACAGGGACTGGTTCTTTTACTGGCTACCGTCAGCATGATCGCGTCACACTCACATCTGGAAATACTGTTCGGACTTGGCAAAAACAGCGTTCTTCTGATTGCGCCGCTGCTTTGTGCCGGAATCGTGATGATCATCAAACGGAACCGCGCCCGATATTATATCGAAAATGAAGTTGACTGGTGGACGCTGTTGTTCTTCATGCTGCTTTTCGCGGTGGCCGGTACTTTGGAGCATACCAATGTCGATAAAATCATGGCCGGAAAATTTTCTGAAGTTTGCGGCACTGAAAACGTCATCCTGATACCGCTGGTCATGACCGTGTCAGCACTCGGCTCGGCATTTGTTGATAACGTAATTTTTGTCGCCGCTTTTTGCCCGGTAATCAGTAAACTGTCTATCGGGGTCAAGGATTTACCGTTATGGTGGGCATTGCTGTTCGGTGCATGTTTCGGCGGCAATATCACCATGATCGGCAGTACTGCCAATATTGTGGCTCTGGGCATGCTGGAAAAACGTTCGCACGTCCATGTCATGTTCTTTCAATGGTTGAAAATCGGTATTCTGGCTTCACTTTTGACCGGAGGTTTCGCATGTCTGGCGCTCTATGCGCTGTCGCCGCTGATGCCGGACCGTTATGCCATGATTTCAATGAGCGATTTTCAGGGGTGTTCCACTCCGCTGACCAATAAAAACGCCATCATCAAAGCGGATATTGACCACAATTCGAAAGCGACATGGCTAAAACCTGAAGATCAAGCTCAATACTCATCGATAACATTAAAGATCTTCGGTGAAAAACGTCAGTCGATCAGTTTCATTGCATATCTACCCAAAGACATGAGCATTGAAAGCAATGGGGCAGAACAATTTTTCAAAGGAAAAATATCACATACCGGACGTGAAGATTTTCCCGCGATATTGGTTGTAGAAGAAATATTATCGGAACCAACTCTCCATTAAAATCAGTTAACCGGTTCATGGTTTTTCCGATCTGATTCGTCTTTATCCATTAAAATGGAAATTCCATTTGAATCCAGGCGTGTTCAATTTTCGGCAACGGGAAATTACTCAAACTGATACCGAGCAATCTGACTGGACGAGTACCCGCTTGTGACTTCCGGCGCAATAAATCAATCGCGATCTCCGCAATCTTTTCGCGTTCGTCGATATAGTCGGTCAAAGTCCGACTACGCGTAATCGTCTCAAAATTGTCGTATCGTAATTTTAGCGTGATAGTTTTTCCTTTGAGTTTTTGTTCCTTTAATTCATCGGCCACCATGAACGATATTTCCCTGACTTCATCCGCTATCTGATTCAAATCTTTTAAATCCTGTTCGTAGGTTATTTCCCGCCCCAGCGATTTTCTGGTCCAGTCGGTTTCCAGTTCACGCGAATCATGGCCGCGTACAATATCGTAATAGTATTTACCGTTTTTGCCGAAAATCTTCAATAAATCCAGCAACGGCAGCTTTTTCAGATCCGCGCCGGTAAAGATTCCGATTTTTTCCAGCTTGTGCGTGGTAACCTTTCCGATTCCATAAAACTTGCCGATCGGGAGCTTTTCCAGAAATTGCGGCGCTTCTTCCGGTGTGATTACCGTCAAGCCATTTGGTTTATTGATATCTGAAGCAACCTTGGCCAGAAACATATTATATGAAACTCCGGCAGAAGCGGTAAGTCCGGTAACTTCATGAATGCGTTGTTTCAGCATTCTGGCCACCCAGGTTGCGGATGGACAACCGATTTTATTGAAGGTAACGTCGAGAAAAGCCTCATCAATAGACAGCGGCTCAATCTGATCCGAAAATTCATGCATAATGCTGCGGATTCGCCTGGATTCCTCGATGTATACCTCCATCCGTCCATGAATAAAAATGCCATGAGGACATAATTTCCTGGCCTGACTTGACGGCATGGCGGAATGCACTCCGAATTTCCGCGCTTCATACGAACAGGTGCTGACGACCCCACGCCGGTCAGGATCTCCGCCGACGATAACGGCTTTGCCACGCAGCTCTGGATTATCACGTTGCTCAACTGCGGCAAAAAAGGCGTCCATATCAAGATGGATGATTTTTTTAGTTGATGCCGGAACTGCTTGAAGTTTGGTCATGATTTATTGTCCGATGAAAATAAAAATTCAGCATCGAACTTACTGCTTTTCCACTTTGCTTTTTGAGGCATTTATCACAACATTGTTGATAAAACGAAAACGTCCGTTAAAAATCAGATTACGTTTGGTGCGGCGACTGACCAAGGCGGCCCCGCTTTGCTCAACTCGGTTATGCTGTTGTTCTATTCTCAGTCTCTCTTTTTTTTGCGCATTGCTTTCTTTGGTCAACCAAGTTTCTTCTTTTTTAAGCCATGCGATCTCACGTTTCTTCTTGGTGCCATTCAAATTTTCCAAAGCATTTTTCCGTTTATTAAACTCTTCCTGACGCGTGTTAAAAGTACTTAACCGGTTGCGTAATTTTTCGTCGCTTTTATCATATTGTTCGCGCAACTTCTGGTAATTTTTTTCCAAACGACTGATCACTTCGTCTTCAAAATCAATAACAAATTTTATATTTTCTTCGGCAGTCTTTTTGATCTGGTCAAGAATTTG
>Ga0172377_10004916_pt1 | contig 13712 bp, 13 predicted proteins | sample Pumphouse3metaG_FD_119749 | JGI IMG/M metagenome (GOLD analysis project Ga0172377, IMG submission 119749) | Leachate microbial communities from a municipal landfill in Southern Ontario, Canada - Pumphouse #3 metaG | ecosystem: Engineered > Solid waste > Landfill > Unclassified | place: Canada... | reverse complement strand
TGCAAAGTTCGTTCCGGTAACGGAACAAGCCGGTCTTTATAGCCTTTGGCTTGCCTTATATGCAGCAATCCGCGCTGAGAATCAATATCCTTTACTTTTACGGCAACAGCCTCTCCAACCCGTAACCCGCAACTGTAGATCAATGTCAAACACGTGCGGTATGCTGGATTTCGTATCAGGGATAATATTGATTTGACTTCTTCATGGGACAAAACGGACTTTATTTTTTTGTATTTTCGATTGCGGTATATCTTCAAAAAAGGCATCTCCCGCTGACAGGTGTATTTGTAGAAAAAGATCATAGCGGCATGAGCCGTTCCAATAGTTGAACCTGAATATTGGCGGTCGTTTTCGAGGAATCTGAAATACTCCCGCAGTTGTTTATCTGTAATTTTCAGCGGGGATACGCGATAATACGAAACGAGATAAAGTATATGGTTAAGATATTTTTGTTGCGTTGCTTCGGCGAGTTTATGAAATTTCATATCCTCAACAAAGCGTTCACGAAGAGATGAAGACGATGCCCTGAGTTTCACCATATAGGCCTTGTCTTGAAATGCGTTCTTTGGCGAGACTGTTTGGGGATTTTTACTTTTCCTGCTCATTTTTCCGGCTCCTGATATAGTTTAAAACTCCACCACCCGAATAGTGGTGGTCAGGAAAAAGAACTTTATTTGGCAGAAAATGTCAAGTTTACACGCAAGCCGCTGCCGCATCGCGGCTCAGTTCAAGCGGAATCATGCCGCTTTCTGCGGCGATAACGTTTTGAATTGAGGCAATTACGTTCGCGTTGGCATTCCGGTTTACCACAACATTTCTGGTGGTAATAATTGTATCTGTCCGGGGTGTATTTTCTGCCGCAAATTTCACATTTGTGTTTACGTCGGGATTATTTCATAACCGATCCTATATCTGCATTTGGGATTTCAAAAGCAGGAATAGACAACCGGAACCTTTGATTATCTCCCGGAATTTTACAATCATTATGATCCGGCAAAACTTCCTGAGCCATGTTATCAGCCGGAAGAACTGGATAGAAATCCCTATCCACAGCGTTATCGTCATGAACAAAAATACAAATATTATGACAATTATGAATCGCAAAGTTATGATAATCATAGCGCAAAACAGCGACGGGAAATGAAAGCTGCTTATTATGCGGTTATAGAGCATATTGATTTTGAAGTCGGGAAATTACTGAATTATTTAGAAAAGACCAATCAGCGTGAAAACACCCTAATTTTGTTTCATTCTGACCACGGCGAACTTTTAGGCGACCACGGTCTTTACGGGAAAGGTTCTTTTTTCTATGAACCAAGCGTAAGGGTACCTTTTATTGTCAGTATGCCTTCAATTTTTCCACAAAATAAACAAATTGATGATTTAGTGGAACTCGTTGATATTGTCCCGACGCTCTATGAAATACTCGGAGAGGAAATTCCCAAACGTGTTCAGGGAAAATCCTTACTGCCACTGATAAATGGAGAAAAAAATATAAACACCGGGATGGAGTTTATTCGGAATACTATAATGCCAATCCTAAATTATCTGGTTATCCGGGGATTTACGCAACCATGTGGCGTGAAGATGATTATAAAATCGTAGGATGTTTCTCCGATTATTGTACAGCTCAAAAAATACGGGAAAGCGAAGTATGTTACAGCCTCCGGCAATCCCGTAGTTCCTGCGCGTCCAGGGTATTAATTTAAGCTGGCGCGGTCTTTCATGCGGTACCTTGTGGTGTTAGAATACCCAAACCAGCACAAAGATAGCGCCAATTTCCATGAAGCCCCGTTCCGGTATATGGCTGCCACTTTTTCTCGTTAGAAGGGTAGCTGCATATCAAAGGACTGTTCGAATCCATTTTTACACCTTTTTGACAGCAGTAGCAAAGATAATCATGCAGTTCTTTACCAACTGTCTCTGATAGTGGTATAATCCGTTGTTTATGGAATTGGGTTGCCCGGATAAACAGCGTTGCTTCAGAATGGTTATAATCTGCAAGCCTGAGATTTAGCAGTTCGCCGCGTCGCAAACCACACGTGTATAGGAGTAGTATGGCAATACGCATGACTTCGGGCCTTAGTGGTCCATTTGATGATGGTGTCAATTTCCGGGTAGCGTATAGCAGATTTGCCACATTATCCTGTGATAATATGAAGGCACGTTTTGCCTGGCAGATCCTGGGGAATATGTTAATATCAGGGATAAATGCATCAGGTTGCATCCTGTGCCGGTAGATACAGAAGTTCCGTATGATCCGCATGCGGTTCCGACGGTCCGGCAATAAGGCATGGGCAAGGGTTTGACACCATGCATCAAATGCGAGGCCATTTATCTTTGTTGAATTTGAATAACTGAACATAAAGGCATCAAAATGCCGAAGAACGTTTTTCTCTTTTTGATACTTCTTTCCCAGACTGCGATGCAGTTCAATATAAGAAGCAATATAATTCGCAAAGCTGGAATAATATATTTCCCGTTGTAGGTTTGCCCTTATTTCCTTTTCGTTTTTTCTTGCCAAATCCATAAATACTGCTAATGTACTTATGACTAATTACAAAGGAAATGAAAGATGCAGTCGGAAGCTAATGTGGAAAGCCTACGGAATCACTTAAGGGAACTGGGGCATGTCTACACAATAGAACGGGAAAATCTGCTTAATACTATTTATTCCATGGACGGCACATATTCCATAAACGAGCTGTTTCTGGCAGCCCGGAAACAGGACGCCATCCATGCAAAGTCAACGATTTTCCGCAATATGGATATATTTCTCAAATCCGGTTTCATAAAAGAGCATGAAAGTTTCGGGAAACGGAAAAAATATGCGACAAATTATGTATAAAGTACAAAAGGAATTTCAATGTCAATGACCAAGCGTGATCTGGTGGTAAAAATAGCGAGGGAAACTGGCCTTACCCAGAAGGAAATAACTGCGATCATTCAGATGACCTTGGACGGTATCGCGGATGAAATCGCCGCCGGCAAGACAGTAGAGTTGCGAAATTTTGGGGTTTTCGAGGTTGTGGTCAGAAAAAGCCGTATTGCCCGTAACCCGAGAAAACCTGAAAAAACCGTCATTATTCCGGATTTAGCTGCGGTAAAATTCAAGGCTGGCAAAAAGCTCAAAGCCGAAGTCGAGGCGCTTAATTCCGAAAAGCCGAGAAGGTAAAATCGAACGAGAAGTCACTTAAAAGCCGGAAAAACGGGAAAAATCGTTAAATTTCCTTCCAGAAAAAAACACAACCTCTCGCAGTAACTCTTAGAAAAAGTTCGAAAAACACACGTTTTGACACGTTTTTACCCCCGTCCACTTTACCGCTACGCAAACTTGGAAGGCGATTTAATCGCATTTACAGAGGTTAAGTGCTTTACTATAAGGCACTAATAAATTTAAATAAATTTCCCAAAATTAACTGGTGGCTACCAGTTAATTTAGAGAGAATCGCCTCAAACAGAGAGAAAACAGTGGATTTATGCCTTTCCCCTGGAACCCACCCGGAAAAGGTGAAATTCGTATATCCCTTTAACCCAACGGGATATGCGTCATAAATACTTGCTGGTAAGAGACATGGATAAAAATTAAAATGGTACCGAAGGTGGGATTCGAACCCACACTCCCTTGCGGGAACCAGATTTTGAGTCTAGCGCGTCTGCCAGTTTCGCCACTTCGGCATATTCTGAACGAACAGATTTTTACTTTAATCCTGAAATTATAAAAAGCAAATTATTTTCATTATTTATAAAGGTAAATTATGGCTGGCAATATAATCATTAAACGCTTGTGCCTGTTTATGAATATCATAACTGCCTTCAATTTTGAGACGGGCTTTCAAAATAATCTGGCTGCGTAAATCGCTGTCACTTAAGAGCCGCTGACAAGCTGACGCGAAAGCCGTCGGATCATCTGCCGGAACCAACAAACCTGTTTCTTCCGACTCAAGCAGTTCCCGCATCACGTCAGAATCCGTTGCTGCTACCGGAACTCCTGAAGCCATAGCTTCCCTGATCCCCAGAGACAGGGAATCCTGTTCGCCGTTTTCCCGCACTCTGGGCGCTAAAACATATAAATCGCTGGTCGACAGCAGCCTGGGCATCTCATAATGCGGGAGAATACCATAAAATACGACTTCCTTTTCGAGTTTGAGAGACCTTGCCAGTTTTTCAAGTTTTGCCAGGGCGGGACCATCCCCAATTATCCTATATTTGAATTTCAGCCCCTTGTCCTTAAGTTCCCGCATTGCGTGAATTATGATGTCTATCCCCTTGGACTCTGTCAAACAGGTTGCTGTCAGTAACTGGTAAGGCTTCCGGGGAATACGGAGGACGCGCCGGAATTCGAATTTTTCCAGATCTATTCCGTTAAGAAAATGAAATATTTCCGGCAGTAGTTCAATGTCTTCAAAGGTTTTTTCGATAAGAATATTTTCTTCATACTGGGAAAAAGTAAAGATACAAACGCTATGAACCAGAATCGGTTTCAAAAGCTGAAAGTCTGGTTTGAACATTTCACCGGGTAAAGTAAGGTAACTGGAATTCAGGCCGGTAAGCAGAGAAGCCAGATAAGTCGTGCGCGCCGCATTGGGTTCGCAATGCGCATGGAGGTGACTGATTTCTTTATCAATGACGTAATGATTGATCAATATCCCCGCTTGCAGATAATTTTTTATCACTTGTTTTCGGTCCTTAAAGCGAAAAAGCATTTTCAGCATTGCGCCGAAAGCTTTAAAAGACTTGAACGGGGCGATCATGCCAAGCAGGAGCAGAGTCAGAAACGCCTGAGGAACATGTCGTTTTGTCAGCTTTAATGAAAAACTCTGTTCTTCAAGCCTGGAATATTCTGAGAGTTCTTTTTGAGACGGCAGTTCTTTCAGGGAAATTATACGCAGAAAATAGCCCATCTGCAACAGGACGTTAAGCTGGTTTAAAAAATGAGGCTGGGTTGAATCAGGAAATTGATTCATTACAACACAGATTTTTTTTGATGAAAGCGTTTTCATGTTGAAAAGAGAGAGAACAATTATATTATGGTTTTATTGTTCCAGATAAAGCAGACATGAACAGTTATCACAGTAAACGACGGCTTCTTTTTTGGTCTCGGTCATGGTTTGAGGAGTTATCTTGAGGTGACAGTTGCCGCATATCCCTGATGCGTTGACTTTGACCAAGGGGGGGCGCCCGGTCTGCAGCAGCCGTTTATATTGAGGCAGAACGGCGCTGTCAATCCTGGTCTCAAGAGGCTGCCGGTTCTTCATTAACTGTTTTATTTCAGCTTTTATTTCACTTTCAAGTTCAGCCAATTCGTTGATTTCCTCTTCAATACCGCCTTTTTCCGCGTTAAATTCCTTTTCCAACTCCTTGAATTTTTCTTTATTCGCCTCGTCTTGATCGAATAGCATTAACATGGCCGTTTCGTGCTCGCTGATTTTTGTTTTCAGATTGTCTATCTGGACAAGCATAGCCTGATATTCGGTGTTCTTTTTTACCAGTGACGATTGTTGCTGCAAGTGTTCAATTTTTTTGTTAAGTTCGGCAATTGCGGATTCAGTTTGTTTGATTTCAAGGCCGGTTTTCTGCATGGAATTTTTTGCTTCCGCGATATTTGCTTCGGTGCTTCCAATTTTTTGTTTAAGTTTAGCGATTTCTCCCGGAATCATTTTAAGACGCAAATGTAAATTGATAATACGCATGTCGACTTTTTGTAACGCCAGCAAATTCTCAATCCATGGTCTCATAACCCGTCCTTTCTGTCGTAAAGTGCCTTGAAATAAAAATCAGAGATACTATATCCGGCTTTTTCGTAATATCCAGTTAAAATATGAAAAAAAAGATCAGTCGTTTCGGCAAGCGGAGCGGATGGATAAATTGACGAAGGGAAAAAGAGAGTTTTTCCTCCATCAATAATTCTTCGAAAATTCCCTGTCCAGCTTTTGTTTTTTTATCTAAATATGGCTTATTTAGGTGGTTATGTTTTAAAAAACTTGATTTTTTTAAAATTGGATATATAGTTAGGGTTCGTCGTTTTTAATTTCCGGGCAGATGAAGCCGGATATTAAATTGGGTTGTTACGAAATAAATAATTTAACAAACTAACCAAAAACAACAACATGACAGAAGAAAAAACACCAGAAAACGCCGACCTGATGAATTTTGTAGACTTAAGCAATATGTCTTCAATGGATGCCCTGCTCGGAAATGAAGCTCAGGGCGAATTTGCGGAAGGTTCTATTATTGAAGGTCGTATCGTAGAAAAACGTAATGACGGCGCTCTCGTCGATATTGGCTATAAAGCTGAAGGTTTTGTGCATTTCAGTGAATTCCGCAAATGGGAAGAAGCCAAAGTAGGCGACAAGATAGACGTTTTCCTTGAAGAAATCGAAAACGAAAACAGCATGCCTGAACTCAGTTTGGCCAAGGCTTATTCCATCAAGGCCTGGGAAAGGGTTACCGGCGAAAATGCTGAAGGCAGCATCGTAAAAGGCGTCATGAAGCATCGCGTTAAAGGTGGTATTATAGTAGACGTCGACGGCGTTGAAGCATTCCTGCCCGGATCGCAAATCGATATCGGCCCGGTTCGCAACATGGACGAATATATCGGCAAGGAATACGACGTCAAAGTACTTAAGATCAATGAAGACCGCCATAATATCGTGGTTTCGCGCCGTGAGCTCCTCGAAGAATCACTGCGTGACAAGCGTTCTTCTCTCCTGAAAGATATGGAAGTCAGCCAGATCCGCAAGGGCGTGGTCAAGAATATCACTGATTTCGGCGTATTTATCGACCTCGGCGGCGTAGACGGACTCCTGCACATTACTGATATGTCCTGGGGCCGCATTACTCATCCTTCGGAAATGATGGAAGTCGGTCAGGAAGTTGAAGTCATTATTCTTGATATCGATTATGACAAAGAACGCGTTTCTCTCGGTTACAAGCAGAAAAGCGAAAATCCGTGGGAAGCTGTTGAAAACAAATATCCTGTCGGTTCCATGGTTAAGGGCCGCATTGTAAATATCATGCCTTACGGCGCGTTTATGGAAATCGAAGACGGCGTCGAAGGCCTGATCCATGTTTCCGAAATGAGCTGGACCAAGCGTATCACCAAAGCCGGTGAAGTCGTCAGCGTCGGTGAGGAAGTCGAAGCGGTTGTCCTGGATATTGACAAGGAAAACAAAAAAATCTCTCTCGGACTTCGCCAGAAAGAGCGCAATCCGTGGGAAGTCCTTGCAGACAAATACCCGGTCGGCAGCAAGATCAAGGGTAAGGTTCGCAATATGACCAGCTACGGGGCATTCGTCGAAATCGAAAACGATATTGACGGCATGATCCACGTTTCCGATATGAGCTGGACCCGCAAAATCAACAATCCGACCGAACTTCTCAAGCCGGGCGACGAAGTCGAAGCTGTCATTCTGGATATCAATCCTGACCAGCAACGCATATCCCTCGGCCTGAAGCAAAACGAAGAAGATCCGTGGGCGAAAATAGACGAACTTTACAAACTCGGCGATATCGTCAAAGGTAAAGTTTCCAAAGTCACCGCTTTCGGGGCATTCGTTGAGCTTTCAAATAAAATAGACGGCCTGATTCACATCTCCCAGATCAGCAAAGACCACGTTGAACGCGTCAAGGACATGCTGAATATCGGTGATGAAGTCGAAGCCCGCGTTATCAAAGTCGATAACGAAGAACGCAGAATCGGACTGAGCATTAAAGCCGCGAAAGAAGACTTCTCTGAAGCAGACCTGAAGGTTGCCGAAGAAGAATATTCCGCCGCATTGAAACCAGGCGATGAAATGGTGGATATGGGTGAAGTGTTCAACGAGCTTGAAGCTTTGGACCTCAAAAAATAATTTCGGGCAGTCGTCTGAATTTAAGAAACCTTTATTGGGGGAATTTCCTTCAATAAAGGTTTTTGTTTGGATTTTGTTTTCAGGCTTTTCCATACTATATTAATAAATACTTGTTTTGGAAAACCATAGAAATATCCGGGAGCATATATGCCGAATGAACAAAAAGCCTCTCCAGGCAAACGGTCGTTTTTTATAAAGAAAAGATTTTTTGCGCTGGTCATGTTTTTCATGGCGCTGATGATCGGCCTCATCTGGGGGCTTTTCATGCATAAATACAAATTTTTCCCTTACTATAAGCTCAAGGACGCATATAAATCTCTGCCGGAAGAAAAGGCTTACGGTCCATGGTCAATAGGGATTTTTGAGGGTTCATCTCCATTCACCCTCAAGCCTGCCGCCGGCATTTCCAATCCGGTGCTTACCGGTAAAAACTGCGGCGACGCTCTTTATGTCGCCGATCCTTTCATGATTGAAAAAGACGGCAGTTTTTTCATGTTTTTTGAGGTTATGGACCGGGTAAACCATGAAGGTAATATTGCCTTTGCTGAAAGTCCAGACCTGAAAAACTGGAAATACGGAAAAGTCATCCTTGATGAAAAATTTCACCTGTCTTTTCCCAATGTCTTCAAATGGAAGGGGGAATATTACCTGGTTCCGGAAAGCCATCAGGATTTGGCGGTTAGATTATACAAAGCTGAAACATTTCCCGACAAATGGAAATATGTCGGGAACCTTATTTCCGGTTATTCTTTCGTAGATCCTGCAATATTCCGTTACAATAATAAATGGTGGCTTTTTGTCACAACTCAATTCAGCAATATCCTTAATCTGTATTATGCGGACAGCCTGGAAGGCGAATGGAAGTCCCACCCCATGAATCCCATCATAAAATTCAACGCCCATATTTCCCGTCCGGGCGGACGAGTTATTGTTTATAAAGGTCGTCCCTACAGGTTTACGCAGGACTGTGACCCGTCTTACGGCATACAGGTTTTTGCCTTTGAAATAACCGAGCTGACAGAAACGACATATTCCGAAAAGCCGGTTTCTTCAAAACCGCTCTTGACCGGGAGCGGGCGGGGCTGGAATGCATCCGGAATGCATCATGTCGATCTGCATAAAATCGGCGATAAATGGATCGCCGCAGTAGACGGAAGAGACAGCGAAGATAACAAATAAAAGTTTACCCCCGGAACTTACCCGGGGAAATGCCGCTGATTTTCCTGAATATCCGCATGAAATAAAATTCATCGTCCCAACCAACCAATTCCGCGGTTTTTTTTATGGATTCGCCCCGCGAAAGCAGTTCTTTCGCTTTTGAAATTTTCAAAGTTATAATAAATTCCTTCGGGCTTCGCCCGGTACGCTGTTTAAAAAGCCGGCGAAAATGGCTTTCGCTCATATTAACCCCGGCGGCGCATTCCGAAACGGAAAGAATTCCGGTATAGTTATTACGCATATAACTTACAGCCCTGTCTATCTGTGAATCGGTATATTTATGTTTTTCTTCAGACAGGCGGCTGCAGTGAAGGTTGAGGATCATTTCAAGCGCAATATTTTTCCGGGCGAGGATTGAACCGAGATCTTCCCGATGAATAATTTCAAGCAGCGCCTTATTGGCTTTAACAACCGCATTGGCGCTGTTGGGAATCACAAGCTGTTCACGAGACAGGAAACCTAAGCGTTCGAGCTTTACCGCTTCCGGACCATTCCAGACGACAAACCGGGTTTCCCATTTCGGTTCCGGGAAATATCGATGCGGGATATCCGGAAAAACAATTATCGTATCCCCGGCGCTGACTGGAATTTTCCCGCCCGCTTCACTGTAATAAAAACCGGAGCCTGATTCAATGCCCACCGCAGCATATAAGCCGAGTACGCGCAGTTTGGCCGTTTTCGGGGCAGCTCCGCTGACCCCGATTCTGTCTATCCAAAGGCCGATTTCCCTTTCCGCGCTTAACGGCGTCCGGAATATTTCGGATATGAATATTTTTGTTTTATCTAAAGTCGTTTTGTCCATAAATGTAATTGATACGTCCATTGTTATTTATGAATAATATATGTAAAATTATATAAAAAGCAAATATTTTTATAAAGTTGAAAAATCAATAAATATGGAGAATATAAAAATGAATGACCGGCAAAGGACATTGGAAGCATTGCTTTTCGGCAAACCGGATCGGATCCCGTTTATTCCAGGTTCGGGGCGGGAATCCACCCGCGCCCGCTGGCATAGGGAAGGGTTGCCGAAATACGTAAGGCCGGAACAAATAACCGAATACGCCTATCGTGAAGCGGGCGGAAAGCTTGACTTTCCTTCGCCTGGAATGGCTTTTTCCGTTGACGAACGCATGATGCCGCATTTTGAAGAAAAAGTAATAGAGAAAAAAGCTGACTCCCAGATCGTCCAGGACTGGAAAGGCAATATTTGTGAAATAGGCAATGAATTTTCCGTGGAGTATCTGCGCAACGCGATAGATTTTGTTACCCGCCGCTGGATAAAATGCCCGGTGGAAAGTTGGGATGACTGGGAAAACATGAGAGCCCGTTACAATGCGGACGATGCAGCCCGCTATCCAACGGACAGGAAGGAATTGAAAAATAAACTCACAGGCCGGGACAACTTTCTCGGTTTCCATTTTTCCGGACCTTATTGGCAGCTTCGCGAATGGTGCGGGTTTGAAGGCTTGAGCATGATGTTCTACGACAATCCGGAACTGGTAAAGGCGATGCTGGATTTCTGGCGGGATTATATTATCAGACTTATGGAAAACGCATTCGAATACTGTATTCCCGATATGGTTCACATTTCCGAGGATATGGCATATAAAGGCTACTCTATGCTCTCGCCGTCCATGACTCGCGAATTTCTGCTGCCGGTATGGGAAGCGTGGGGAAAGGTCATTAAAAAAGCCGGAATTCCCGTATACGCCTGTGATTCCGATGGTTTTATCGCGGAACTCATTCCGATATGGATAGAAGCGGGCATTAATATCTGCGATCCCATCGAAGTCGCCGCCGGAAACGATATTAACGAATTCCGCCGCCGTTTCGGTAAAAAAATGGCTTACCGGGGCGGGGTAGACAAACGTGAAATGGCCAAAGGCGGCAAATTCATCGAAGCGGAAATAAAACGCCTTGAACCCGTCATTAAATCCGGTGGCTTCATACCCTCATGCGACCATGGCGTTCCGGCGGATGTTTCGTGGCCGGATTTCGTTTATTATTCGAAACTTCTTGCCGAAGCTGTCGGTTGGATGTAAAAAATATTCAGCGTTTCCGGCGGCGTTTATAAAAATTTCGAGGCGGCGTGCAGCTCCGCGATACCTTTGGCGGCGCCTTCGGGGTGGCGGAAAACGCTGGTTCCGGCGACCATCATATTACCCCCGGCACGGGCCGTCGTTTCAACGGTTGTTCCGTCGATACCGCCGTCAACTTGAATATGCACTTTTAAGCCGCGCCGCCGGATTTCCTCACGGAGAAGCGTTATTTTCGGCATCATATCCGCCATAAAACTTTGTCCGCCAAAGCCGGGCTCAACGGTCATAACCAGAACCATTTCCACATCATCCAGATAAGGGAAAACCGTTTCCACCGGGGTTTTCGGCTTTACGCAAATCCCGGCGGTCGCCCCGCAGTTTTTTATGGTTTTTATTACTTTTGCGGGGTCGTAATCCAGTTCGACATGAAAAGTTATGTGGTCGGCCCCGCTTTCAATAAAAACCGGCGCGTATTTCAGCGGATCAGTAATCATTAAATGCGCGTCAAAAATTAAATCACTGCCTTTCCTGATCGATTTTACCAGCGGCGGCCCCATCGTCAGGTTAGGCACAAAGTGTCCGTCCATGATATCCAGATGGAGCAAATCCGCCCCCGCATCCGTTACGCGTTTTATTTCCGCATTGAGATTGCCGAAATCCGCCGCCAGGAGCGATGGGGCGACCGTGATCTTATCAAACGGCAGATTTTTGATATTACGCATAATTTTATTCCTTCAGGTTTGGTTTGACACTGGACAGGAGCCCGCAGCTTTCTATAAGCTTGACTGCTTCAGGAGACCGGAGAAGTTTCAGGAAATCAAGCGCTGATTTATGGCTTGACCGGTCTTTAAAATCATCTCTCGCGGATATCCAGACCCAGTATTCCGCGGTCGGCCGGTAGCGTCCTGAGCGGATATTTTTGATCGTCGGTTTAACGCCGTTTACCGCCAGCGGCTTTGCGGCCAGCGGCAGGTTTGCGAACCCGCAAATTCCCAGGAATCCCGCCTTTATGGAGGCCAACACGCCAATGCCTCTGGCATTGCTTACCGGAAGATATTTGGCTTTCAATTCGGATTTACCCAAAAACTCCTTATACAATGCGAGCATTCCCGGCTGGTCGTCCTTTACTATTGCAAGATTGATTATGTAAGCCTCTCCCCCCAGGGGACGCCAGGTCAGAATATCCCCCTTAAGCACCTTTTTCAGGTTTTCCAGACTTATATTGTCTATCTTATTCGCGGCGCTCGTCACCACCAGCAGGGGTTCCAGAGCGTAGCGGTAACAATTCACTTTCAGGCTTACGCGCTGTTTGCTGTCAAGCTTGTAGTTGCTGAGCACCAGGTCGACTTTTCCCTGTCGCAAATCCCGGAGCGCTTCCGTCAGTTTGGCGGATTCTATTTCAACGTTGCGGTCCAGGGTAAGGCTCATTGCGAGAGTGCGCACGATTTTTTCCTGCCCGATTGTGTCGGCAATGACCATTTTGGCCGGTAAAACATTTTGTATCAGCACTAAAATGCTGAAAATCAGTATCTTTTTCATTTTTCACTAGTGTTAAATCAAACGTCTAATGTCGCTTACGCCCCCAGGGACAGGGGCGGCTGCATCATTTACCTTTCACCTGCGTTTTCCGATGTAGCCACGGCTGTCCCCAGCCGTGCCATGGGTCAACCGATGATTGGCTTAGCACTAGCTGTTAGGATGCAATTCATTATAAATATATTTAACTTGAACGCTTTTTCAAGCGTTGACGCGCATTTAAAAGCAAGCATTCGGTCAGGGCGTTTAGACCATCGGAGATAATTATACATTTTACAGTTGTTGTGAATTTGCAAACCTTTAATTAGCCTGTAATTTATAAAATCATGAACCCGCAAATCAGGATTTATATATGAAAAGAATATTATTTCCCGTTTTTCTTGCCGTAAGCGTACTTATTACGCTGAACGGCTGCGCTCCCTTCATTGTAAGGAAAAATGTCGAGAATTCGAAAAAACTGCGTCTCAATATGACTAAAGCGCAGGTTCTTAAAGTAATGGGAGAACCGGTTAAAGATGAAATGTATGTATCCCCAAACGTCTGGTACTACTATGTGGATACCCAGTGGTACGACGGACGAACGACCGAGGATGAATGTCTGCCCCTGGTGTTCAAAAACGACAAATTGATCGGTTGGGGCTGGGATTATTTCGAAAAAGCGCGCATACAGCACAAATACGGCAAATAACGTTTACCGGGAAAATATCTTGTAGGCGTTTACAATTTTCCAACGGTTGAAAGCGTGAATCAAATAATGTGTGAAGCTGCAATGTTTCCGGGCAATCTCCAGCTCCTCATCGAACTGTTTTTCAAAATTATTTGTGCTTATGGAACTTTCATGGCGGCGGAAACAACTGAGATTTTTTCTTAAATGGATCGGACGCGATTTCCGCGCCATATTGAGCCACAACTCATAATCCCACGCCGCTTTATAGCTGGGATCAAGGTCTTTTACTTCCCGCCATAAATCAAGTTTCCAGAAAGTTGACGGCTGGCTGATAAAATTCTCGCACAAGAGCATATTCCAACTGTAAAAAAATCCTATCAGGTTTTTATAGAAGCT
>Ga0172377_10004915_pt1 | contig 13713 bp, 8 predicted proteins | sample Pumphouse3metaG_FD_119749 | JGI IMG/M metagenome (GOLD analysis project Ga0172377, IMG submission 119749) | Leachate microbial communities from a municipal landfill in Southern Ontario, Canada - Pumphouse #3 metaG | ecosystem: Engineered > Solid waste > Landfill > Unclassified | place: Canada... | reverse complement strand
CCTGCTCCGATAACTATAACTTTCTTGTTCATTTTAGCCTCCTCCGGTGTTAGTAATTTAGCAATAAGGTAGTAACAAGGTAATCTTAACATAATTTCCAACCGATGGGGACGGGGGTTTAAACCACCGTCCCCATCGGCCTCCTCATCGGCATAACCACTTTACAAACCACAATCGACGGCGTTTACTGTCTTTAGATTAATACAATTAATGATTTTCATATCTTTTTCGAGGGGGTGATCCGGACTCTCTTATCTATCTGCTATATTCAATAGTTATCGCAACAAACCCCAACAAACAGTTATCTTAGGAGGTAAACTATGCAACAGAAAATCAGAAACAGATTTCTGGCAATTATTATCTCGCTGGCTTTGCTGACATCCTTCAGTGCTTTCATACCAACAAGTTCTGTTTTGGCAACGACTTACACTACTCCTCTTGACTTCACGCTTGACCCTGAAGACCCTATGTTTCCCGAAGAACCTGCGGGAGGCGAATGGATTTGGGATGCACAGAACTTGATATTGACTTTAAACGGACTTAATCTTATTTGCTCAACAGGCGATCAGGCACTAATGCTGCCTGAAGGTACATCTATCGCTGTTTCTCCGGCATCCAATAACATCATTAGCAATGATAACGGGGAGGGGATCAAATGCTACGGTGATCTTGAAGTAAGCGGGTCAGGTGACTTGCGAGTCATGGCTGATGGCCACGGATTCAGAGTAGTGGGTGATTTGATTTTTGACGGACTTGGAGCATTGACGATAAGGAGCGACGATTACTGCGGTTTGAGAGTTGGGATCGGCTCAAGCACAGAAGCAGAATCAGAAGGCTCAGTTTCGATTTTAAACTGCACAACGGTAGATATAGAATCTTACAATGCTCCGATACGAGCTATCGGTGATGTGATCATAGATAACGTCGGGACTCTTACTTTTTTCACAGACGGATACGCTGCTATAAGAGCGGGACCGGATGATGACGGCGATCTTTACAGCGGTGCAAGGGGTAATGTTTCGGTTACTAACTGTACAGTAGTTTCACTGACATCATACGAAAGCACTGTCCGGACTTTGAGTGATATTCTTTTCGATAATATCGGATCTGTTATCATCAGATCAACAGACGGGTCCGGACTTAGAGCGGGTCCTACCGATCCGGATTATTTCAACACAGGTGCAATGGCTAATGTTACCATAACAAACTGCGGGTCTTTCTCTTTAGATGCTTATAGTTCCGGTATTCGAAATTCAGGTGATGTTCTGGTAAGCGCTGTTGATGATCTTACAATAACCGGTTCGTATAACGGTGTCAGAGCGGGTCCGGAAAACGATGGAGGCATGAGTACCGGAGCGAATGGTGATTTTGATATTTCAGAATGCGAAAATGTTTTTATAAGTGCAGAGGATTACAATGCAGCTGCTGTATACGGTGATTTCACGGCAACTGATGTAGATTCATTAACGCTTATAGGTGGTGACAAAGGACTTAAAACATGGGGGTCAGCAAATTTCACCGACTGCCGGAACGTTCAGGTCATCGGACTTGCTGAAGCAGGCGGATTAGAACTTAATGCTCTTTACGATACAGGTATGCTTGCAGATTATGAAGGTTTTGGTATCATGTCCGGGGTAAGCATCTCGATAGTAAACAGCACGCTTGAAGCATACGGAGCTAAATTCGGATTGGTAACAGGTTATTACTGCTCCGGTGAATATGAGGAACCTACGGGCGGAGATATAACTCTCGACCAGGCAAATGTAGATGCATCGTGTGCAGAATATGGATATGCAGCTGTTTTTGCCGGAGATGACGGTGAAATACATTCATCTATACTTCTTGAAGATACATTGATCGTAACACCTGAAAATGGATATGTTGTCGATGTTGAGTTTCTCGAACCTGCATGCCAGACAATAACAGATGTCGCTGACATTGAGTTCGTTTCTGACATAAGCGAAATGGCGAAAGCAATCGTCACGGCAGCGCAGTATTATGTATCATATGATGGCAACGGTGGTTCAGGAGAACTTACAGATGCTTCAAGCCCATATATTGCAGGAAGCGAAGTAACTGTAGCAAATAATGTTTTCAGCAAAGAAGGTTTCGAATTTTCCGAGTGGAACACAGCAGCAGATGGTGCAGGTACGGCATATTCAGAAGGAGCTGTTTTCGAAATCGATTCCGATATGACTTTCTACGCAGTATACGATGAGATCGAAGTTTCACCGACTCCGGATCCAACAGCTGTGCCAACAGCAGTACCAACTGCTGTACCAACTGCTGTACCGACTCTAACTCCTGAGGAAACGATCGGTCTTACCGGGAAAGTCATTGATCAGAATGGCGATCCTGTTGGTAACAGGAAAGTTGAGATCCACAGCAATATACTTACTGCTACAACTAACGCATCCGGTGAGTTTACCTTTGTTGATGTACCTGTCGGAGAGCACACCATAATAGTGTATGAAACTGACGGAACTACGATCGCTGCATCATTGGACATTGAAATAGTACAAGGCTCTGAAGACGCTGTTCAAGGTACAGTTATATCTGTCAAGGGCATCACTATAGATATCGTAGTGACTCTCAATGACGATGTCCTGACTGTTGCATTGCCTGACATTTCACCGCAAACATCCGATCCGGGCACGGTACTGCAACTGATATTGCTTATCGGAGCAACTGCAACTGTTGTTCCTGCAGTTAAAAAACGCAAATAGCATAAAATTTCTAATTAGTAGATAGTGAAAGATATTGAGTAGGGACGGAGTTTCAATCTCCGTCCCTGTTCATCAACCGGTAAAATGGGGTTACTACTGTCCCAAAGATTCCCGTTTATCACCACGTCCGTTTTACATAATGAGTGTGTAAAAGCTCATGCGATCTGTGACTCCCCGGTGTCTTCAGGAAATCCTTGTAAATAGTAGTAATGTAAGGATTCTCATGAGATTTACGAAGAGTCTTCTTTTCATCCTCATCATACATCCCTTTAAGCCGTTTCACCCTTACACGAGGATCGGAAGACCGAGGCTGTCCGCCACCCGTAATGCATCCTCCCGGGCACCCCATCACTTCAATAAAGTGATAAGGAGACTTACCATCACGGATCTGTTCCATAAGCTGGCGCGCTCCTTTCAACCCACTCGTAACAGCAACTTTCACGGTCACACCTTCAAGAAATCTGAACTTATCCAACGGATTAGAAATCAGTATTTCAGCTTCTTTAACGCTATCCAACCCTACGATAGGCGTAACATGTAATTTTTCAAAAGGCAGTTCACGTCCTGTTATCAGCTCATAAACCGTCCTGAGAGCAGCCTCCATAACACCGCCCGTGACTCCGAAAATATCGGCTGCACCCGTCGACAATCCCAGGGGATCATCAAAATCCTCATCCGGAAGATTCAGGAAATCAACGCCGGCTTCCTTGATCATAGCAGCAAGTTCTCTTGTAGTAAGAACAGCATCAACATTCGCGAGCGAATCATTTCTCATTTCATCCCTTGTTATCTCAAATTTCTTAGCGGTACAAGGCATAACAGAAACAACATACATGTCCGCAGGAGCAGTATCGATAATATTCGCATAATAAGACTTTATCAAAGCTCCCAGCATCATATGCGGCGATTTGCAAGTTGAAAGATTGTCCAGTTGTCCATGGAAATTATGTTCGATATACTTGATCCAGCCCGGACTGCAGCTGGTTACCATAGGCAAAGCAACAGATGCTCCGGAAAATTTCTTCTTCAATCGCTCCAGAAACTCGGTTCCTTCCTCCATGATCGTAAGATCGGCAGCGAAATTTGTGTCGAAAACATCACTGAATCCCAGTCTTCTCAGTGCTGCAGCAATTTTGCCTGTTACAGATGTGCCCGGAGGCAGACCGAATTCTTCACCAAGCGCAACTCTTACAGCAGGAGCGACTTGTACAACGACTCTCTTGGTCTTGTCATTTATCGCATCCCATACCTGGGGTATCGAATCACGTTCTTTCAAAGCACCTACAGGACAAACTACTGTACATTGTCCGCAGAAAACACAATTTATATCCGCAAGCGGTAACGCCATCGCAGGGCCAACAACGCTCTTGAACCCTCTGTTCTGTGCACCCAGCACCTGGACACCCTGGATCCTTTTACATACCGTTATACATCTTCTGCAAAGTATACACTTGTTCATATCTCTAACGATAGCAACGCTGGAATCACAGTGATAAGCAGAATACTCCCCCTCGAATCTTGTCTGTTCGATCCCCAGCGTCTTTCCAAGCGACTGCAGTTCACAGCTCTGGTTTCTTTTGCATGAAAGGCATGCTTTAGCATGGTCTGACAAAATAAGCTCATACAAGACTTTTCGCGCCTTCCTCACTCTGTCAGAATTCGTCTGGACGACCATCCCTTCCGTAACTTTCGTAATACAAGAAGCCATAAGTGTTTTAGCACCCTTGACTTCAACAACACAGATGCGGCATGAACCAAACTCATGTATATCCTCCAAATAACACAGGTTTGGTATCCTGATTCCATTGATCCTTGCTGCCTCCATTATCGTAAGATCGTCATCTACCGTAAGCGGCATATTATTAATAGTAAGATTCACCTTCATCTTTCTTCCCTCCTGTCACAGCGCAGGCAGCGCGAAGCTTCAGCCATAGCAACAAGCTTGTGGTAGCCGATAACGACCTCGTTGAAACTTCCTTTCCTCTTATCAAGCTCCAGAAGTTCGACCGGAAATCTCTCCAGGGCAACAACATCATCCTCATCGAAGGCCTTCGGTATGTCGATCCTGTCTCCCTTATTAAGTTTACCGCTCCCTCCTAGATATTTGTCTATCGATTTAGCCGCAAGTTTACCGTCAGCGATCGCTTGTATAACTGTATCAGGTCCCCTGGCTACGTCTCCTCCGGCAAAAACCCCCTCCATAGTTGTCATCATTGTTGAATTATCGATAACAAACGTCCCCCACGGAGTAACTCCGATATCCGTTTTCTTGATAAAAGGCAAATCAGAGTACTGACTTACTGCAGGTATGACTGTATCAACTTCCAGAACAAACTCAGAACCCTCTACAGGAACGGTCTTTCTCCTTCCTGTCTTATCGAAAACATCCCTTCGCATTTTGACACATCTTACCGAAGCAACATTCCCGTTTTTACCGGCTAAAAACTCAACAGGTGCTGTAAGCTCCAATATCTCTACGCCCTCCTCCATCGCTTCTAAAATCTCAGTTTCATAAGCAGGCATGGCATCGATCGTTCTCCTGTAAAGGATCAGAACTTTATCCGCTCCCAGTCTCAGAGCGGTCCTTGCAGAATCGATCGCAGTATTTCCACCACCTACAACTGCAACTGTTCCCTTAAGTCTGGTCAATTTATTCGTGTTGACTTGCTTAAGGAAATTTATACCGTGTATGACACCCCTGAGATCCTCGCCCGGGATATTTACTTTCTGCGGAAACTGTGTACCGGTCGATATATAAATTGCATCATACCTTCTGCGAAGTTCAGCAAAACTTATGTCCCTGCCTACTTCGGTATTGAGGAGTATGTTCACACCTTCCTGCCTTACAAGATCTATCTCATGACCGAAAACATCCTTAGGAAGTCTGTACTCCGGTATACCGTAAGTCAGAACACCACCGGCTCTGTCCTCAGATTCAAATACATCAACTGTATATCCGATCCTAACCAGATAATGTGCGCATGTAAGTCCGGACGCTCCTCCGCCGATAACCGCTATCTTTCTGCCGTTCTTAGGAAAGACAAGTTCCCGGGAATAAGGTTCTTCGTGAGCATGAGCATAATCCGCAACAAATCTTTTAAGATCACATATCGCAAGTGCCTCATCAAGAGAACCTCTTCTGCATTTGCTCTCACACGGTCTGGTACAGATCCTTCCACACACAGCCGGAAATGGATTTTCCTGGCGAATAAGCTCATATGCGTCCGTGAATCTTCCGGCAGCAACAAGAGCAAGATAACCGGGAACATTTATACCCGCAGGACAAGCATTCTCACACGGAGATATGAAGAGTTCACTGCATACACCTGCCCTGCAGTATTTATCTCTGATGTGCTCCTCAAATTCCTCTCTGAAATATCTTATAGCACTCAGAACAGGGTTTGGTGCAGTTTGACCCAAACCACACATAGCAGTATCCTTAATGGTTTCTCCAAGTTCGATCAGAAGATCGATATCACCCTCCTGACCTTCTCCTCTAGTGATCCGTTCCAGGATCTCAAGCATTCTCTTAGTCCCTATCCGACAAGCTACACACTTACCGCATGATTCGTCCTGAATAAAATCCATAAAAAACCTAGCAGTATCGACCATACATGTATCTTCATTCATAGCAATTAGTCCACCGGAACCCATGATCGCACCAAGCTTGGATAAAGTCTCATAATCTGTAGATACATTTAGATTATCCGGAGTGATACAGCCTCCTGAAGGCCCTCCGATCTGTGCTGCTTTAAATTTCTTTCCATCTCGCATCCCGCCGCCAATTTTGAACAGGATATCCCCAAGCGGCATACCTATCGGCACTTCAACAATACCTGTATTGACTATGTCCCCTGCAAGCGCGAAAACCTTAGTACCTTTACTGGAAGCAGTCCCGTATTTTGTGTACCAATCGCTTCCATTCAGTATGATCGGAGGAACAGATGCTAATGTTTCAACATTATTTATTATAGTTGGGCAATGGTAAAGCCCTCTCTGGAAAGGAAATGGCGGCTTCTGTCGTGGTTCGCCCCTTTTACCCTCGATAGAAGCCATGAGTGATGTTTCTTCGCCACATACGAACGCACCTGCACCGATCCTAATTTCGATATCAAAATCAAAGCCGCTCCCGAATATATTCTTTCCCAGTATCCCGTGCTTTCTGGCTTCTTCGATGGCTGCCTCAAGCCGTTCGACTGCGATCGGATACTCGGCTCTGACATATACAAACCCCATATCCGCATCGATAGCAAATCCACCTATCATCATTCCTTCTATCACCGAATGAGGATCACCTTCGAGAATACTTCTGTCCATGAAAGCTCCGGGGTCCCCTTCATCGGCATTACAGACTATGAATTTCCTGTCGCTCACAGCGCGAAGACCCGATTCCCACTTCACACCTGTCGGAAAACCTGCACCTCCGCGTCCTTTTAGACCTGATCGTCTGACAGTCTCAACAACGTCCTTGGGTGCCTCATTCGCTAAAATCCCGGCTATCGCAAAGTATCCGTCAGCGGCTATGTAGGCATCTATTTTGCCATACTCTATAACACCGCAATTGCGCAATGCTATCTTGACCTGCTCCTTAAAATAATCAATGTCATCGATACAAGGTATTCTCTTATTCAGCGATTTATCCCAGAATGTGTATTCATCCAATATCCTGCCTTTTCCGATATGTTCTCTTATTATTTTCGCGGCAATATCAGGCGTCAGTTCAGTATAGAAAGTCCTTTCCGGCAAAACAAGCATTACCGGTCCTACAGAGCAGGTTCCCATGCATCCGGTCTCATAAACCTTAACATCGTTCTGTAACTTCATTTCTGCGATCTCATCAATAACAGCTTTCTCTACCTTCCCACAGTCTGAAGATATACACCCTGCTCCGGCACACACCAGAACTTTATGTGAATACTTGGAATTTTCCTCAATATATGAAGCCTTGACAGCTTCAAGGTCCTTAATCGTTTTATAGTTTCTCATCCAAAATCCCTCCAACCGATTTCAAATAGATTTTCACTGCTTATATACAGCAAGTATCGAACGAAGTTTATTAGCATTTACTTGCTTATATACAACATCGTCGATCATTATTGCCGGTGCAAGACTGCATGCTCCTATACATCTTGCTACCTCAAGAGTGAAAAGTCCATCTTCGGTCGTCTGACCGATATCGATCTTCAGGATATCCCGCAGACTCTCGATAAGTTTCTTACCACCTCTAACGTAACAAGCGGTTCCAAGGCAAACCCTAATAGTATGCTTCCCCTTTGGTTCAGTTGAAAAAAACGAATAAAAAGTTACTACTCCCGATACCTCGGTAAGCGTCGTTCCCATCGAGTCGGCTATGAAGCGCTGCAGTTCCAGCGGAAGGTAGCCGTAAACATTCTGGGCCAGATGAAGAACCTGGATCAGACTGCCCTCCTTTTCCTTATAAAGGTCGATGATGTTAGAGATCTCTTCGTACTTTTGTTTGTCTTCCCGTGTGCCGCAGGCACAACCCGTCTTGCTGATGCTCATGTGTCCCTCCTTGACTTTGTTAGAAAAAGTGCCGATAGTCAGGTACTACTATGAATTTATGCAATGCCGCCGGAATGTCGTCATGTTGTCGTCACGGTGTCGTCATGATGCCGCTAAGATGCCCGCAAGTTATCTTCACAAATATAACAAACTTACAAAGAAAAGAAAAGAGGGATGGAAGTTTAAAACCCCCGTCCCCATTGAATTTGTTAATATTATATGAATTCTGCACAAATACTAAAATTTCTATTGACATATTTTGTTTAAGTACTATAATGAAAATACGCTCCAGGGAATATCGAAGAGAAAACAGACACAATCGATAAACCGCCTTAGAAATAAGGAAAGCGAAACAGCATCAGACGAAACATCGAAAGATGTGAACGAGTTGCAAATCAGATGAGTGAACATTGAAACTTGACAGACAGGAATAACGAAACAGATCCTACAGGTCGTTTGACCAAAGTAAATGTCGATCAGGGAGAAATTCTTAAGAAACATTGAAACGGGAGACAGGTACCAGATCACTCGAAATTGTTGTCAGCCGGGACAAAGTACACAAATCAGATCAAAGTTTTCGCAATATTGAAAGGGTTTTAGAAAGTGAAAGTAACTTAAGAGTTCGCTGGAGCTTCTTTATGTCCACAACCGATGCCACAGTTTATCCTCTGTCTATACCCTGTCCTCCACTTCGGCAATGTACGGCAGATTCCTTCCGATATCATTGACATCGAAACCATACCCGATCAACTTAGCGGTATCGAACTCGAATCCACTATATGCGATCGGCACACTTATTATCTGCTGCCCGGGATTTGTAAGCAGCGAACAGATCCTGACACTAAGTGGTCCGCGTGATGATAAATTCTGCACCAGATAGCCTATAGTCAGACCGGTTCGTATGATATCCTCAACAAGGATAACATGTTTGCCGGAAATATCCAGTTCAAGATCCTTCGTGATCCTGACTATTCCTTTCCGGGTAGCTGATTTAGATATGTGTCCAAGATCAATAAAATCCACAAGAACAGGGATATCCAGAGCCCGTGTCAGATCGGTGAAGAAATAAACAGAACTCGTAAGTACACCGACCATAACAAGATCAAGTCCTCTGTAATCACGACTGATCTGTGCCGCTATCTCTGCGACTCTCTCGTTTATCTGCTCCTGTGTGAAAATAACTCTCTTTATTCTAGGCAAATCGATCATCAGCCTGCACCCAACTCACTAAATCTCTCGATCAGAGTCTGAAAATCCTTCTTATACACGATACGAACGTTAGTACCGGGGTACAACTCCTTCAACCGTTTAGCTTTCTTATTCTTTTCCGTAACATATTTCTGATTCATTATAGTAAGCTCGATATAAAGATCAAGCCCCGGAAGATAGAAATCCGGACTGAATGCGAGCTTAACATTCCCATCTGTATCCCATTCAACGGGAAAAGTTTTAGGTTCATATATCCACTCAATATTATAAGTGTCAAGTATCCTGGCAAACTCCGACTCCTCAGGATTCTTGAACACCGTCATACTTGTCCTGTTCGATCTTCTCTCATCGCCCTTATCAAGCAGTTCGAGCCTTCTTCTCTCATCGTGTTCACGCACAAGTTCAGCAATCGACGACGCGTACTCATCAGCAGTAAGAAAAGTAGTATTAATAAACAAATCATAAAGCAGAGGATCTGATATATCTGCTTGTCCGAAAACTATTGAAACAAAGCGTTTCTGCCTTCTATCAGAAGAATCAAGTATAGTTAAAGCCTCAGAAACACTAATGTTATATTTCCTGCGTATCCTGTCTGCCCGAATTTCCTGTGAAGAAACTATTCTGACCCTTATCACATCAGGATGTCCGGCGAAAAGAATTTGTGATCCGAACCCTACAAGGATCAAATTCCTGCCGGACGATGTGCTATATAATTCTTTCCTGATATAGTCAATAAAAGATATCCCTTCCAAGCAGTCCCTGAGCCAGAATTTAGAACTTTCCGCAAGCATCGAAAGTTCATATCTGTTAGCAACTGCAGGTAAAAAATCAGTAATAAGTCTGTCTCGGGTTATGATCTCGCAACTCAGCTTACGCGAAAGCGCGTCGGCTATCTCGTTCCCCAGACTTCCTAGTTGCCTGGATATGGTAACAACTGTCAAGCTTATCTAAGCCTCCTCTGCATTACCCTCAGGTTCGGAAGAAACAGTTGTATCCACATCTGTTGAAATACTCTCTGATTCGGTTGTTTCTTCCACAAACTCTTTCGGAGCGGTAACACTAACAACGACTGAATCCAAAGAAGTCAGTATCTCAATCGACTTATTGGAAGCAAATGGCAGATCTGCGACAGTTATTAGATCTCCTATCTCCATATCAGCAATATCAACCTCTATCCTGTCTACAAGATCCTCAGGCAATGCTTTAAAGGAAATTTCATCAAGTGAATGCTGGATCACTCCTCTTACGTTTTCTCTGTTTTGGATAACGATATGAGCACTGCTTGTTACTTTCTCGTTTGCTACCAATGCCTGAAAACTCAAGTGTTCAACACTCGGAGAAAGCGGAACTGTTGTATACGCTTTAAGTAAAGCCAGGTATTTCTTGCGACCCACCGACAAAGTGAGCTTTGACCCTACAGTGTTGGACTTCATAAACTGAGCAAGATCAGCAGCTGATATCTCGATCGGAACGGATTCATCAAGATGCTTGCCATATAACACCGCAGGAATAATGCCCTGTCTGCGCAATTGCTTGCTCTTCATTTTAAGATCTCGTTTTCTCGCCTTCAATTCAATCATATCTACCATCCTTGTATCGATTTATTCCAAACGGCAAAACTCCGCCCGGTTATTCCTGATACAATTCTACCATTACGAAGCATCATTCGCAAATCTAACAACTCCCGGGTAAATCTCCGGGTAAATCAACGTCTGATAGACCTCAGCATAGCATCATTGAATTCTTCTAACTTCTCGAAGAATGCTTCGATATTTTCAACCGGTGTTCCGGGCGGGATATCGCATCCGGAAGAAAGGATGAAATTTTTATAACTGAAAGTCTTTTCAAGAAGCTCCCATGTCTTGACTCTGACATCCTCATGAGAAGCATTTTTAAAAACTGAAACAGGATCCAAATTGCCGAACGCTATTCTTCCCCACGGAATCTGCGGCATTATTGCAGTCATGTCCACAGCATTGCCGAAATGAAAAGCCATCGCACCGGTACCTATCATCGAAGAAACAAGATTCGTGGTATTACCGCAATTATGCAAAATAACCATAAAATAATCGTCCTGAACTTCTTCAACTATACGCCTGATGTGTCTGGACGAGAATTCCTCGCAATGCTCAGGTGAAAGAAGTCCTGCTGCAGGCTCAGCAATTATGATACCGTTAGCACCAACTGCCTTGAATGCTTTAGCGTAATCTATCAGAAAAGTTGTTATCTTTTCCAACAGAAGACTCACAGGCTCAGGATCTGTCATCATGGAAATCATAAGCTCAGACATATCCATTAGCCTTCCGGCCAGTGAAAACGGTCCGATCTCACCGCCGAATGTCGGTCTATCCTTAATATATCTGGCAGACATCTTCGCTGCAGTTATATAAGAACCTGTACGGGCATCACCCACTTTAGGGATCTTAACAGAAGCGATCTCTTCAAGTTCATTGATGATCGGAGCAGAAACAGTAGGTATCTCTTCCTCGGAAAAATTAACAGGGCTCCCGAAAGCTTCAGCTTCAACCGACAGATCCATAACAGTGTTAGCAGCAGCAGAAGGAAACATATCCGCAAGTGCTTCCATACACCTGAACTGTGCCTCACCGTACTTTACGACCTCCAACACATTTGTCCCTGCCAGACTCAATCCCGGATAAGTCATGATCGGCATCGCGATCCTTTCGACTGAAGTAGACTGGAGAAACATCCACTTCCTCATATTTGTTTGCATTATCACTCATCCTTTCAGCATATAAAATATTCAGATTTCTTCCTAATTATAAGCATGAGTTAAAAATGATGTTTCAAATAATGCGCACAATTTTGTATTTTTTTATTGAATACGGCACCTAACGAATCGATCCAGACTCCTTATAGCCGCATGAATATCAGGGAAAACAGGTATACCATTTACTTCAAAATATGAAACCAGATTCTGGTAGTGACTCCCTGCATTGACCGATATCACAACAGGTTTGTCAGTTTTCTTGCTAATATCAGAGAGAAGTACTGCGATCGCGTCAGGGTCCATATAATCTTCCTCAGAAGTCTTCAAATTCTCGATATGCGGTACTATTGCTATGAACATGCAGTCAACGTTATCATCCGCCAAAACTGCCCTGACATATTCAGCGAAAGCTTTATCATCAGTCATAGGAGTGACATCCAGGAAAGAAGTTCCGATATCTACGAGTCCTTGCTTATTGAGAGCACTTATTCGTTCAATAGTTATTTTATCAAGGACCGCCTGTTGAAGAAAATAGATAGTATCCGCTCCCATAGTTGCATCCAGTCCGGCATTCACTACACCTGCAACTCGTTGTCCGCGAACGATCCTGCTGCTGAGCATCGCGAAAACCTTCGTAAGATTATAAAAATCATCAAGTTCTTCAGTCAGTATACACCCGGCCTGCTCACAGGCAGCCTTAAACACATCATAACTTCCTGACATAGATGCCGTATGTGAGGCAGCTGCTTTAGCTCCCGCCTCCGTTCTCCCAGACTTATAGACGATAACCGGCTTATCAGAAGAAGCAGCAAGTTCATAAAACTGTCTGCCTTCAAGCTCATTCAGCCCTTCAATATATAATGAAACGACATCTATATCGTCTCTGGCAAGTAAATAAGCCAGCAGATCCGGGATATCGACATCAGCCTTGTTCCCGAAACTGACTATGGTACGAAGGATCGCCGAGTATTGATTACGCTCGATCATTGTAATACCCATGGCACCGCTCTGAGTAGCAAGTGCTGTGTTACTTCTATCGGAATAACTTATCCGCAGTTTCCTTTCATCGATAAACAATGTATTAACACCCTTCATGTCACCGGAAGGTGCATTATAAACACCCATGCAATTCGGCCCGATCAGCCTAATACCCCTCTTCCGCTCAGCGACAGCTATAAGAAAACCTCCATAATCGATTTCAGGCGGCATCCCGGATATCAGGACAATCGCCTTATCTTCCGGGATAGAATCAAGGAAAAGCAAAGTGTTTTTCGCAGGTGCCGCGTAAACTATCAGGTCTACAGTCCCTGGTATCTCAGAAAAATCCTTATACAATTTAAATTCATGCCCGGAAATCGCAGCCGATCCTCCTTTAGGATTGACGCAATATATATCATCACGTCCAAGTTCCAGAAAAAGTGACACGATCACTTTGGCCATTGAATATTTGGATATATCAGATGAAACACCAAATACTGCTATACCCTCAGGTGCGAAAAATTTCTCAAGGTTACTGATATTCGG
>Ga0172377_10004914_pt1 | contig 13713 bp, 9 predicted proteins | sample Pumphouse3metaG_FD_119749 | JGI IMG/M metagenome (GOLD analysis project Ga0172377, IMG submission 119749) | Leachate microbial communities from a municipal landfill in Southern Ontario, Canada - Pumphouse #3 metaG | ecosystem: Engineered > Solid waste > Landfill > Unclassified | place: Canada... | reverse complement strand
TGGCAATACGGAAATGATGTGAAGAATAAGGCTTATCAGGAATTATATGTGCGTTGGTTTGAATTTGGAACCTTTACACCGATCATGCGTTCTCACAATTCAAGTCCTGTGGCTGTGGAAATTTATCAATTCGGTAAAAAAGGTGATTGGGCTTTTGATGCTCAGGAGAAATTTATTAAATTACGTTATCGATTTTTACCATATATATATACGGAAGCTTGGAATATCACTCATCATTCCAGTAGTCTCTTTCGCCAGTTGATGATGGATTTTATTCATGACAAAAAGGTTTATAATATTGATGATGAGTATATGTTCGGTCATTCTATTTTGGTGAAAGTTATTACTGAGCCCATGTACGTCAAGAGTTCAGGCGAACATCATGAAAATTATAAGGAAGATTTCAGTACGGTGAGAATGACAAGTGTTTATTTGCCTGCAGGAGCAGATTGGTGGGATTTTTGGAATAATAAAAAAATATCTGGCGATCAGACAATAAAACGTGAAGTTCCTATTGATGTTACACCTTTATATATTAAGGCGGGCAGTATTGTTCCATTTGGTCCCGATGTTCAATATGCTGAAGAGAGAAATTGGGATAATCTTGAAATAAGGATTTATCCGGGGCATGATTGTGTATATACGTTTTATGAAGACCAAAATGATAATTATAATTACGAGAAAGGTGTTTATTCTACCATTACTTTCCATTGGAATGATATGAAGCGCCAATTGACGATTGATGCTTGCAAGGGTGTATTTCCTGAAATGTTGAAGATTAGGAATTTTAAAATCGTACTTGTGAATTCCGAATCCGGAATTGGTAATCAGCCTTTAAAGGCTGGTAAGATTATTTCTTATCGTGGAGTAAGAAAAGTTGTTAAATTTTGATTGCATTAAGTTTATTGTAGGTTGCGGGGGCTAGGGAAATAGCCCCCGCTGTTCGTATCTACTATTAGTCGGCTGTTTCGAAAGAAAGTGTATGGGGATAATCACTTTTTTGTATTTCTTCGGTGGAGATTAGAAATAGGTGTTATACCAATATTTTAGATTATTATATTGTGAAGAATATGCTGAAAAGCGATATTTAATATTTCTAATGATTTTACTTTCCATCTCTTCTTTTTCCTCAAAAAGAGCAAGGAGTTAAGTTGCTAAACTTAACTCCTTGCTACTAGCAGTCGGGGTGACTAGATTCGAACTAGCGACCCCACGCCCCCCAGACGCGTACTCTAAACCGAGCTGAGCTACACCCCGAAATGCGATTGCAAAGGTACAATTTTATTTCAAAACAGCAAATTTTGAAGCAAATTTTTTAGAGTCTTTGCCATGTCGTATTTTACGACATGCATTCTCTGTAGAAGTCGAGTGCTTCAAAAATAGTTTTTTTATCTGTGGTTTGATCAATGCTAATTTTTCCGATGTTTTTTAGTAAAGTAAAATTAACAATGCCTGCTGTGTTTTTCTTGTCATGCAGCATAAAGTTGTATAAACGGTCATATTCTTTGCAGTTGTAGGTGAATGTGCCATAATTATCTCTGATAAATCGGATGGTCTCGTGCATTTTGTCAGAAGGAAATCCCGTTTTTAAATGTGATAGGTAGAGCTCGCAAACGATTCCCCATGCTACGGCATAACCGTGAAGTATGGGGCGATTTTCCGCCAACGAAAGACTTTCGAAAGCATGTCCTATTGTATGACCAAAGTTGAGTGCCTTGCGGATGCTATGTTCTAGCGGATCTTGCTCAACAATATTTTCTTTGACTTGAATGGAGCTGCTGATGAGCTCTTTTAATTTGATATAGTCTATGCGGTTGGTGTCAAAGTTGATAAGTTCGGCCCAATGCTTGGTATTACTAATTAGTCCGTGTTTCAACATTTCGGCATAACCAGAGAAGACGTTTTGGTCGTTGAGTGTACGCAAGAAGTCTGTTTCGATAAGTACGCTGTTTGCAGTAGAAAAAACTCCGATTTCATTTTTTAATCCGTTAAAATTGATGCCTGTTTTTCCTCCTACCGAAGCATCAACCATTGACAGTAGTGTAGTTGGAATATTGATATAGTTGATGCCTCTTTTAAAAGAGGAGGCAGCGAAACCTCCCAAGTCGGTCACCATTCCGCCACCCAAATTGATAAGTAGCGAATGGCGTGTGGCTCCTTTGTCGCTTAGTGTTTGCCAAACGGAAGCAAGTGTTTTCAAATTTTTATTTGTATCGGTTGCACCGATGGTGATTTCTATTGCATCCTTTAAAATTGCTAATTCTGCTAGCTTTGGGAAGCAGAGCAGATGTGTTTGATCATCTGTCAAGATGAAAATTTTGTCATGTTGACACTTGTTTATAGCTTCTGCTAGGGCCTTTTCGAATTCTTCGCAGAGGATAATTTCTTGTTTACTCATGCTCTTTTGCTTTTTTCTATTGCAAAAGTAAAGAAAATATCTTTTTTTACTTACATTTGTTGCAATAAATAATAATATTGAATTATGAAAGCTTTATTGCCCGCTTTTTGTCGCCCTTTAGGATATGTTATTCTTGTGTTAGCATTGTTTATGCCATTTTTCCTTTTTATGAAAGGATTTGTGACTGATACCAATTTATTGTTTTATAAAGAATGTACGAAGTTGCTAATGATGATTGGTGCTATAATGATAATTTTCGCTTTGTCAAAGAATGAAGGACTGAAGATTGAACATATTCGAAATATATCGGTACGCAATGCCATATTTATTACCTTCTTGATTATTTTCGGAGGTATGCTTTGGCGTGTTTATAAAGGGGATATTCTGACTGTAGATACATCTTCTTTTCTTGTTTTTTTGATTGTGGATGTACTTTGTCAAGAATTTGGGATAAAGAAGGCAGAGTTAGAATTTTTTTTTAAAAAGAAGTAATGCGATTAAACCTTTGGTATTGTTTAGTGTCAAAAGAACAATTATTGTATTTTGATATTTAATTTTACCCACAAATGAAAAAACGATATCTTGGGATTGTGCTGGCGCTATTGATCGGCACTTTTACTTCTTTTGCTCAGAATAAGAGTATTACAGTTTCCGGGTTTGTAATTGAGAAAAATACACAGAGGCCTGTTGAACTAGCAGCTGTACAATTGCTTTCTTTTCCGGATAGTCTACAAGTGGCAGGTTCTACAACGCATGAAAACGGTCTGTTTCATTTGCAAAAAGTTAGTGCAGGAAAGTATCTGTTTAAAGTTTCTTTTTTGGGCTATCGGACTAAATATATTCCACTTGTTCTTACCAATGCTAAACCGCAAGTAAATATAGGAAATGTCTTGCTTTCTGATGATGCTATTTTATTGAAAGAAGCGGTTATAACGGCTCAGGCTCCGCAGGTGCAGGTGGTTGAAGATACCGTAGTTTTTAATTCTTCTGCTTTACGTACGCCCAACGGGGCTATGCTTGAAGAGTTGGTGAAGAAACTCCCGGGTGCTCGTATAGATGATAGTGGTACGTTAACAATCAACGGCAAAGAGGTGAAGAAGATTATGCTCAACGGCAAAGAGTTTTTTGGTGGGGATGTGAAGACCGGAATGCAAAATTTGCCGGCTAATATGATAGAAAAGTTGAAAACTTATGATAAGAAATCAGATTTGTCGCGTATTACCGGTATTGATGATGGTAATGAAGAAACCGTACTTGATTTGCAAGTAAAGAAGGGTATGAATCAGGGATGGTTTGGTAATTTGGATTTAGGTGCAGGTTCAAAGAGCCGTTATTCTAATCGTTTGATGATGAATCGTTTTGAGAGTGGTTCACAATTTTCTTTAATCGGCGGGGCTAATAATGTGAATAATCAAGAATTCTCTGGTGGTGGTGGTGGCGGGCCACGTTTCGGACAATCTAATGGCTTAACGGCTACTAAGATGGTCGGTGTCAATTTTGCTACTCAGAATAGTAAATTGGAAACTGGTGGTAGCGTACGCTTTAATTATTCGGATGCGGATATTTATTCTGTTAATTCTTCAGAACGATTTTTGGATAGTGGGAATTCGTATTTTAACTCAAATAACAAAAATAGAAATAAAAATACGGGCTTGAATGCAGATTTTCGCATGGAATGGAAGCCGGATACATTAACGAATATTATTTTTCGGCCCAATATTTCTTATAGTAAATCGAATAATCTGACTAATTCTTTATCAGGAACATTTAACGACGATCCATTAACTTTGGTTGAATCGCCTAATGATTATCTTGATTTTGATAATCTTGCAAATATTGTTGATTCTTTGAATCCTATTCGGGTAAATGGTATAAAAAAGTTGTCGCTATCTAAGGGCAATAGCTTTTCAACGGATGTTTCATTGCAGTTGAATCGGAAGCTGAATAATCGGGGAAGGAATATTACTTTTCGTGGGGAGTTTGGTTATGATAAAGATGAGAACAATCAGTATTCGCAATCAGTTACTCGCTATTACCAGACGACTAATGCCCCTGCTGATTCTATTTGGCAATATTATTCGCGTCCGGCGATGTCTCATAGCTATGCGGGTCAGCTAACTTATAGTGAACCATTGGCCAAGGCAGCATTTTTGCAGTTTAACTATAAATTGACATATACATATAATACAAGTGATAAGAGCACTTACGACTTGTTAGATTATCCTGATTGGAGGGTTTCTTCAAAATTGCCTAATGGATATCAATCAAATTTAGTAGATAGTTTAAGTAAAGATGCTAAATATGAGTCTTTTAATCATAATATGGCATTGGGTTTACTTTTTGTGCAAAAGAAGTATCGTTTGAGTTTGGGTTTGTCTTTTCAACCGCAAAATACAAAAATGTCTTATGTGAAAGATGATTATCAGATTGATACAACGAGAACAGTATTTAATATTGCTCCTGATATTGATTTTCGGGTACGCTTTTCAAAAGTTAGCCAATTGAGATTGAGGTATCGTGGAAAGAGTAGCCAACCGGATATGGAAAGTCTGTTGCCTATTACCGACAATTCGAATCCATTGAGTATCAGTAAGGGTAATCCTGGATTGAAGCCGTCTTTCACGCATTATATTTATGGGTTTTATAATACTTATAATGATAAATATCAGCGAAGCATAATGGCTCATTTTAGGGCTATGGTTACTCAAAATAGTATAGTTAATAGTACCGCTTATAATAATGAGACAGGTGGAGTTGTAACTCAACCCCAAAATATCAATGGCAATTGGTCTCTTTTTGGTATGTTTGGTTTTAATACAGCTTTGAAGAATAAAAAATTTACTGTAAATACTTTTACACGTACAAATTATACAAATCAGGTTGCTTTTTTATATGATAGTACAACAAAGTCGGATAAGAAGAATACTTCTACTGATTTGACTTTATCCGAAAACTTGAGTGGTACATATCGTAATAATTGGTTTGAGTTTAGCTTGAATGGATCTATTGATTATTCATCAGAACGAAATAAATTACGTCCGGCAAACGATCAGAAACCTTATACTTATGCTTATGGTGCTAGTACAAATATTTATTTACCTTGGAGTATGAGTCTAGCCACGAATATCACTAATAATTCCCGTAGGGGGTATAGTGATTCGAGTATGAACAAAAATGAATTGGTTTGGAATGCGCAACTTGCACAGTCTTTTTTGAAAGGATCGTTAACTTTGAGTTTTGAGATGAATGATATCTTGCATCAACAAAGTAATATTAGTCGTGCGCTGACGGCTAGTTTGCGTTCAACTTCAGAATATAATAGTATCAATAATTACTGTATGTTTCATCTTATCTACAAGCTGAATATATTTGGTAGTAAGGATGCCCGTCAACAAATGCGGGGACCTGGCCCTAGAGGTCTAGGTGGTCCTGGTGGCAGACGTTTTGGTGGTAGTCATAATCATCATCGTCCGTTTTAGTTGTTATAATACAGCTTTTCTTTGACTGTCTGTTTAAACAACAAAAGGCTTTGAACAATATTATTGTTCAAAGCCTTTTGTTGTTTAAAATAATTTGTTAATTTTGTTCCAATGATAGAATGGAGTTATATAGGTGCGCATATTACGGCAATAATTTTTGAAATTATTTACTTTGTAGCTGTTGTTGGTACAATTGCGGTTTTAATATTAGATAATCGTAATCCAGTCAAGACTTTGGCTTGGATTCTTGTGCTAATGTTTTTGCCGATAGTCGGATTGTTCTTTTACTTTTTTTTCGGAAGAAGCCAGCGTCATGTACGAATGATAAGCCGGAAGAGTTACAATCGTTTATTGAAAAGGCCTAAGGCCGAGTACTTGACTCAATATTGTGATGTTTTTCCTAAAGAATATAATCATTTAATTCATTTTTTTCGTTACACGAATCAATCTTTTCCTTTTGATGGTAATCGGGTGCAGGTATACACGAATGGGTATTCGCTTGTGCAGTCGCTAGTGTGCGAAATGCGGAAAGCGCGTGAGCATATTCATCTGGAATATTATATTTTTGAGGATGATTCAATAGGGCGTTTGATAAGAGATGTGTTGATAGAAAAGGCCCGTGAAGGAGTTGAGGTTCGTGTAATCTATGACGATGTGGGTTGTTGGCATGTTCCTAAAAGTTTTTTTGAAAAGATGATGGAGTGTGGTATTGAGGTTAGGTGCTTTTTAAAAGTTCGTTTTCCGTTATTTACCAGCAAAGTAAATTATCGTAATCATAGGAAAATTGTGGTAATCGATGGCTGTATAGGTTTTGTTGGAGGGTTTAATTTGGCCACACGATATGTGCGCGGTCTGTCATGGGGTATTTGGCGAGATACGCATGTCCTCCTTGAAGGGAAGGCTGTGCATGGTCTACAAACGGTTTTTTTGCTTGACTGGTATTTTGTTGATCGTACGTTGCTTACCGATTCTAAGTATTTTCCAAGGCTTGATAATTATGGTGATTCTCTAGTGCAAATAGTTACTAGTGAGCCTGTGGGTAAGTGGAAAGAACTTATGCAGGGTTTGACGATAGCTATTTCAAGTGCGAAAGATTATTTCTATATGCAGACTCCATATTTTCTACCGAGCGAAGAATTGCTTTCTTCGATGAAAAATGCAGCCTTAAGTGGTGTGGATGTAAGGCTGATGATACCAGAAAGGAGCGATAGTAGGTTGATTAATTTAGGTTCTCGATCATATTTGACTGATATTCTTGAAGCAGGTGTAAAGGTGTATTTTTATCAGAAAGGTTTTTTGCATTCAAAAATGATGGTATCGGATGATTTGTTATCCACAGTAGGTTCTACAAACTTGGATTTTCGTAGTTTTGAGCATAATTTTGAGGTGAATGCTTTTATTTATGATCCGAATTTGGCTTTAAAAATAAAAGAGATATTTCTTTTGGATCAGCGTGACAGTAAATCCATCTTTTTAAAGAACTGGATAAAGCGCTCAAAATGGGAGAAAGTTGTGGAATCTTTGGTAAGATTGATGTCTCCTTTATTATAAATCAGATGTCTGTTTTTCTTTTATCTGAAAAAAAGAGAAATTCACACTTCCATATATCCTCTTTTCCAAAAAATAGGGATTATTTTCAAAATTATTTTGTTTGCCATGTTCTAAGACAAATAATCCACTATCTTTCAATAATTTGTTTTTGAATATCAAGTCAGGAATTGTAGTAAGTTCCGGCAGATCATATGGCGGATCAGCAAATATAAAATCGTATTTTTCCTTGCAATGATTGATAAATCTGAAAGCATCTCCACGCAAAGGTATGCATTTGTCTGTTTTTAATTCTTTCAGATTCTGACGAATGAAAGCATGATGTACAGGGTCTTTTTCTATACTTATGACTCTTTCACAGCCATGTGAAAGCAATTCAAGACTGATACTGCCTGTGCCGGAGAATAGGTCAAGTGCTGTAATTCCTGATTCATAATCAAGGTATTTATTAAGCACATTAAATAAATTTTCCTTAGCAAAATCAGTGGTTGGTCGTGCTTTAAAGGTGTGTGGTATATTAAACCGTCTGCTTCTATAAATTCCACTTATTATCCGCATGTGTTTATGACTTGTAGATCTATATTTGTTGAAGGATTCATAATAAATACATGATAAATATATTTGCGGAGTTCCTTAATAAATTGTTCTTTATCATTCATTATTCCGGTAAGTTGTATCTCGTCATATTGTTGATCGAATTGTTGTTGTTTCCATGTGTAAAGAATATAGTACATACGATCGGTTGTTTCGTTGCATTCAAACGAATTGACCAATTGTATCTTGCCTTTTTTGAAACAAAAAATGTCAATAGTCTCTTTACGTATTGATACGAACATTTTATTAGTGTTCCCTATTTTACTTTTAGCGGAAAAGTATTCAAGAAGTGGGCTTGCTTGTGAATAAAATTGTGCTTCGGGATACTGTTCGAAAATAAACTTTTTTGCGCTTTTGTCTATTCCGAATAGAATAACGATATCTTTATTTTTTAGGATGTTATAGCAGATAGTTTCGTTCTCAATCTTCGGATGGTTGAAGTGAAATATGATTTCAGCTTGTTCGTCATCAAAAAAATCAAGAGGAATTGTGGTATAGCGTCTGCTTGCCATGATAACATTGACTCGTTTATATTTTTTATTCAGAGACTCAGATCCGTCAAAAGCCTTTTTCAAATTGGCTGTCATTGAAATGGAATCATCTGTTTTGAATTCTGTCAATGAACTATTATCTTCATCGGTGGGATTGAAAATGCGAAAAGAGAATCCATCCGCGCAAAGGCGGATGGATAAGGTATATTGTTGAGTTTGATTTAAATCAATCATTATTCCCAATTGCCGGCACCGTTGTTTGGTGAGTCAATTGAACCGATCATTAAACCTGAATATTTACCTAATTTGGTCTGCATATCTTTAATATTAGCGATTTCTTGTTTGTCCAATCCGTTTAAATAGGTGTCATATGGAGCTTTTACTTCATACAAGTGAACAGGAGCACCTGATTTTGTTTTATCATTCTTAATCTTCATTTCAAACTTGGCTCCGTTTCCGTAAGGAATATATCTCATGGAGTCGGCTACAAATCCCTTGGGGAATACTGTATCAAGGATCGAGATCCACATTGTATCACGACTAAAGTTTTCCAAGCCCCATTTCTTTACATCATTATATTGATGAGTCTTTTTAGCCGCATTCACGATTTTGACGGCTTTTTGTTCTGTCAACCCGTTTTCTAATTGTGAATCCGATAAGATACCAATCTTTTTGACTAAAGGAATTTTTTGACTTTGTACGAAGTCAATTAAGGTGTCGAAACTTGCAGTATAGACGCCGTGGTTACGCATATGGTACTCTTGTTGTGCCTTTCTGATATCCATTAATCTGGCAATTACAGCTTTATCACGTATAGCCTTTTCTTTCTTGAAATTAATCGGGCCCATAATACTTGCATAGCAAATGTAGATCAGGGCTACTGCACAAATTGTTAATACACTATTAATTACTGCTTTCATGATAGAATATGTTTTTTAGTTGTTATATTCGCATGGCAAAAATAAACAAATATATTGAAATAGTAAGTCTAAAGGCCTTTTTTTTATCGTATAAAAATGATTAATGATTATTTAAAAGAGCAAATTAAAGAAAATTTTCTTTATGAGCCAACTCTCGAGCAGGAAATTGCAGTAAGACTTTTATCAAAGTTTTTTCTCAAGACGGGCAAAAACGAAGTCTTTGTACTTCGGGGTTATGCCGGAACTGGTAAAACTTCTCTTGTTGGTGCCTTGGTTAAGACTCTTGAGAATCTGAAAATAAAGTCGGTTCTTCTTGCTCCTACCGGTCGTGCAGCAAAGGTGTTTTCTGTTTATGCTGCGCATCCGGCTTTCACGATTCATAAAAGGATATATCGTCAAAAGAAATTTTCAGGAGAAGCCGAGGGTTTCCTTTTGAATGATAATTTGCAAAGGGATACGTTGTTTCTTGTGGATGAAGCTTCTATGATTTCTAATGAGGGGTTGTCTGGGCGTGCTTTTGGCTCTGGCCGATTATTAGATGATTTGATCCGCTTTGTCTATTCTGGTGTGGGGTGTAGGTTGTTATTGATGGGTGATACGGCCCAACTTGCCCCGGTTGGTGAGGAGCAAAGTCCAGCACTTTATGCTGATGTTTTGAAAGGCTATAATTTGAATGTCAGCGAAGTAGAGTTGACGACAGTAGCACGGCAGAAAGAAAATTCCGGTATTTTATGGAATGCCACGCAGTTACGGCAATTGATTGCAACGGATCAATGTAATGCTCTTCCTCTGATTAGTATCGGTGACTTTACCGATATACGGTCTTTGCCAGGTAATGAGATGATTGATAAACTTAATGATAGTTATGATCACGAAGGTATAGATGAGACGATTGTGATTTGTCGTTCTAATAAGCAGGCAAATATTTATAATAATGGCATTCGTTCACAAGTTCTTTGGCGTGAAGATGAACTAAATACGGGAGATATGTTAATGGTGGCGAAGAATAATTATTATTGGACAAAATCGTATAAAGAGATGGATTTTATAGCGAACGGTGAAATTGTTTTGCTGAAGCGTATTCATAAAGTTTATAAAATGTATGATTTTCATTTTGCAGATGTTACTATTGCTTTTCCTGATTTGGATAACTTTGAGATTGAGGCTAAATTATTATTAGATAGTTTGCACTCCGACGCTCCTGCTATGTTGAAAGATGATGGCAAGCGTTTGTTCGAAAATGTACTTGAAGATTATGCGGATATTCCCTTAAAACAAGAAAGAATGAAAAAGATGAAGTCCGATCCTTATTATAATGCTTTGCAAGTGAAATATGCTTATGCTATTACTTGCCATAAAGCGCAAGGTGGGCAGTGGAAAAATGTGTTTCTTGATCAAGGTTATATGACGGATGATTTTGTTAGTTCCGATTATTTTCGATGGCTTTATACTGCTTTCACACGTGCAACAAAGATGTTGTATTTAGTGAATTATCCTCCGAAACAATTGAAATAGTTTTTTCTTTATTTATATATTGAAAAAGAGATTTGTATTGCTTGTTTTTCGCAATGATACAAATCTCTTTTTATAAATAATAGTAGGAAAAATAGTTGGTTTATTTCAGATGGATCAATTCAAATACTTTATCAACTGCCGATATTAATCCTTCTGCATTGCGACCGCCGGCAGTCGCAAAATGAGGTTGCCCACCACCGCCACCTTGTATCAGTTTGGCTGCTTCTTTGACCAACGTCCCCGCATTAAAGCCTTCTGCCACAAGATTATCACTAATCATGATTGTCAACATTGGTTTATTATTAAAGGTTGTTCCAGCTACGAAGAGTAGATTTTCTGTAATTTCTCCGCGAAGTTGAAAAGCTATATCTTTGATGATGTCGGGCGAAAGCTCAATACAAAATTTAACAACTTTGATGCCGTTAATTTCTTTTATATTTTCAAGTAGTTTCTTTTTCAATTGTGCTTCCTTTTCTTTCATAAAGTCTTCTACTTGTTTCTTTAATCCGGAATTCTCTTCAATATATTTTTGGATGGTGGTTGTTAGGTCAGGTGCATTATTAAATAAATTTTTTATTCCATTTAATGTGTCTTGCACTGAATTCATTAGTTCTTCAACTTTGGTTCCAGTTACAGCTTCAATTCGGCGTATGCCTGCAGCTACGGAACTTTCGGAAACGATTTTCACCATTCCTATGCATCCGGTAGCCGATACGTGAATACCGCCACAGAATTCGATAGATGAACCGAATTGAACTACGCGAACTTTATCTCCGTATTTTTCACCAAAAAGAGCAATGGCACCAAGTTTCTTTGCTTCTTCTATAGGCATATCCCGATGTTCTGTTAAAGGAATATTGCCGCGAATCTTGATGTTTACCAAATGTTCTATTTCACGAAGTTGTTCATCTGTTACTTTCTGAAAATGAGAAAAGTCAAAACGTAAATAATCAGGTGTGACAAGAGAACCTTTTTGTTGGACATGATTGCCTAATACTTTTCGTAGAGCTTCATCGAGTAGGTGAGTAGCCGAATGGTTGGCTGCGCTGTCAGCACGTTTTTCTTTATTCACAAGAGCTCTCATTTTAGCCTCTGGATGCTCTGGAAGTTTGGAACAGATATGAATAGAAAGATTGTTTTCTTTCTTTGTATCAATAATTTCTATGGTCTCATATTCATTTTCCAAAACGCCTGTATCACCGATTTGTCCGCCGCTTTCTGCATAAAATGGAGTATAATCAAGAACGATTTGATAAAGAGTGTTTTTCTTTAGTTTAATCTGCCGATAACGCAAGATATTAACTTCATATTCGGTATAGTCATATCCTACGAATTCTGTAGTCCCTTCTCGAAGTGTTATCCAATCACCTGTTTCAACAGCAGCGGCATTACGTGCACGTAACTTTTGTTGTTGCATTTCGTTGTTGAATTCATTAATATTGAGTGACATTCCCTTCTCTCTAAGAATTAGTTCAGTCAGGTCTAGTGGAAATCCAAAGGTGTCATATAAAGTAAAAGCATCTTTTCCGCTAATTTCTTTCTTTCCTCCGGCTTCAGCCTCATTCATGGTTTTGTCAAGCAGATGGATACCGGTTGCTAATGTGCGCAAAAATGATTCTTCTTCTTCTTTAATTACTTTTTGAATCAGTTCTTTCTGAGAAATAAGTTCCGGATAAGCGGTTCCCATATTCTTAATTAAGACAGGAATTAGTTTATACATAAAAGCTTTTTTCTGTCCAAGAAAGGTGTATCCGTAACGTACGGCACGACGGAGAATTCTTCTGATAACATATCCGGCCTTTGCATTTGATGGTAATTGCCCGTCAGTAATTGAAAATGCAATGGCTCGTAAATGGTCGGCAATGACACGCATTGATACATCTGCTTTTTTGTCTTTACCATATTCAATGCCTGTCATGGTAGCAATGGCTTGAATGATGGGTTGGAAAACATCTGTGTCATAATTGGATGTCTTACCTTGAATGGCCATACAAAGTCTTTCAAATCCCATTCCTGTATCAATAACCTTGGCCGGAAGGGCATCAAGACTTCCATCGGCTTTTCTGTTATATTGCATAAATACAAGATTCCATATTTCAATTACTTGTGGATGATCATGATTTACCAATTCGCCTCCAGGTATTTTTTTCCGTTCTTCTGTCGGACGGAGGTCAATATGTATTTCTGAGCATGGGCCGCAAGGACCTGTATCACCCATTTCCCAGAAATTATCGTGTTTGTTGCCGTCAATGATATGATCTTTCGGAAGATGTTGCTCCCAATAAGATGCTGCTTCGTTATCGCGTTCCAATCCTTCTTCTTTACTTCCCATAAAGACAGTGGCGTAGAGGAGGGACGGATCTATTTTCAATATATCAACCAGATACTCCCAAGCCCAATTGATAATTTCTTTTTTAAAATAATCACCAAAAGACCAGTTGCCAAGCATTTCGAACATAGTATGGTGATAGGTATCTTGTCCCACTTCTTCCAAATCATTATGTTTGCCACTTACGCGAAGGCATTTCTGAGAATCAGTCACCCTTTTATATTTGGCGGGATGATTACCTAATATGATATCTTTAAACTGATTCATTCCGGCATTGGTGAACATTAGTGTTGGGTCATCTTTAATTACCATTGGAGCCGATGCTACGATGTGGTGTCCTTTCGACTCAAAAAAATTCTTGTACGAATTTCTAATCTCATTTGCAGTCAACATACTTTTATTTTTCTTTCGTTGAGGTTAATATTCTCAAAATCAATGC
>Ga0172377_10004908_pt1 | contig 13723 bp, 9 predicted proteins | sample Pumphouse3metaG_FD_119749 | JGI IMG/M metagenome (GOLD analysis project Ga0172377, IMG submission 119749) | Leachate microbial communities from a municipal landfill in Southern Ontario, Canada - Pumphouse #3 metaG | ecosystem: Engineered > Solid waste > Landfill > Unclassified | place: Canada... | reverse complement strand
CTGCCGATTGATATTTCTTCGAGCGCCGTCAGCAGCGGCGCGCCGCTGAACCAGGGCATGTTGGCGCTTTTGTCAACGACATTATCGCCCTGCAAAGCGGAGATCGGGATGAAATTTACGTCATTAACGGTAAGCTTGGCGGCAAAGTTTTCATAATCGCGCTTTATGTCGCGGAAAATCCGCTCTTCGTAATTTACTTTATCCATCTTGTTCACGGCGATAATGAAGTGCCTGATCCCCAGAAGCGAGCAGATAAAACTGTGCCGTCTAGTCTGCGGCCTTACCCCGTTGGCGGCGTCGATCAGGATTATGGCCAGGGAACAGCGCGAAGCGCCGGTAGCCATATTCCGGGTATACTGTTCATGGCCGGGAGCGTCGCAGATGATGAAATTTCGTTTTGCCGTGGAAAAATAACGGTAGGCGACGTCAATGGTTATGCCTTGTTCCCGTTCCGCCTTCAAGCCGTCGGTCAACAGGGCGGGATCGAAACCGCCGCCGGTTGTCCCGTAGACCTGGCCTGCCTGCATTACCGCGCTGAGTTGGTCCTCATATATTGCCCGCGAATCGTAAAGCAGCCTGCCGATCAGGGTTGATTTCCCGTCGTCGACGCTGCCCGCGGCAAGAAAACGAAGCCGGTCCTTTGTTTCATGCTGCCGGAGATATGCCGCGAGATTCCGCCTGATTTTATTTTTTTCAGGTACGACGTATCTGCATTCTGTCGCTTTTTTCATTTAAAAATATCCGTCTTTTTTCTTTTCTTCCATGCTCCCGGCGCCGTCATAGTCGATAACCCGTCCCTGGCGTTCCGAGCTCGTCGCCAGAAAAGTTTCCCGGAGAACTTCTTCAATGGTTTCCGCGTCGGATTCGACCGCTTCGGTAAGGGGATAGCAGCCGAGAGTACGGAAACGGACTTTTCTGTTTACCACTTTTTCGCCCGGTTCAAGCTTCAGCCGGTCGTCATCGGCAAGGATAAATCTGCCGTTTCTTGCGAGTACCGGCCGCTCCTGCGCGAAATACAGCGAAACCACCGGTATGTTTTCGATCTTTATATAATGCCATATGTCAAGTTCGGTCCAGTCGGATAACGGAAATATCCGAATTGATTCTCCCCGCCGGATTTTGCAGTTATAGAGGTTCCATAATTCCGGACGCTGGTTTTTGGGGTCCCACTGGTGATAACGGTCCCGGAAACTGAAAACCCTTTCCTTGGCCCTGGAGCGTTCCTCGTCCCGCCGCGCGCCGCCGAATGCCGCGTCAAAACCGTAAAGGTCAAGCGCTTTTTTCAACGCTTCGGTTTTCATTATCCGGGTGTGCAGTTCGGAACCGTGATCGAACGGATTGATATTGTCCCGGATACCGTCCGGATTTATATATACCTTCAATTCAAAACCGACTTCACGGGCGGTTTTCTCCCGGAAAGAGATCATTTCCCTGAATTTCCAGTTGGTATCGATATGCATCAGCGGGAACGGGATTTTTGCCGGGTAAAATGCCTTCTGGGCCAGGCGAAGCATTACCGAGGAGTCCTTGCCGGTCGAATACAGCATTACCGGATTTTGAAACTCCGCCGCGACTTCCCGAATGATATGGATGGATTCCGCTTCGAGCTGTTTCAGATGCGATATGTGACAATCAATCATATTTATTCCCGTCGATGTTTCTCTATTAAAAACAGTTCCCGCAACGGAATTGTTACCTTTAAAGGAGTATTGTCTTGGCAACCATCAGTATGCCCAGGAAAAGCGTTACATACGCTATTTGGCCCCTGATGAAATTCGCCGGAATTATTTTCACGGTTAAGACCGCGCCGGGTACCGAGATAAAGGCCCCCAGCGTTAAAGGTATGGTCAGTTTCCAGTCGAACTCGGTTCCGCTGAGAAAATAAATAATTACCGCGACGAAACATACAAGTCCTTCGGCCATTGAAGTGATCGCCACAGCGTTTTTCTCCTTAATCCCGGAAAGAAGCTGTCCGCTGGTGAGCAAAGGCCCGTATCCGCCTCCCGATATGCCTTTGTTGAAAGCGGCAAGCAGGCCGATAGCAGTTATTCTTTTCCAACTGAACCGGTAATTCGTGCGGCTTTTAAGTATAAGGAAAATGCCGATCGCGAGGATCATTAAACCGATGTAAAGCCGGACGTAAAACTTCGGCAGATTCAATGCGACGGCAACCGCCAGCAAGGTTCCCGCAATTGAACAAGACGCCATCAGCAGCATCACTTTTCTCGATTCAGTATCCTTGATGAAATTCACATTATCGGCTTTGTGATGCAGAATTCCGGCGGTAATTCCGGAGATAAACTCGGAAAACAAAAGGGCGGTGACTACCTGGAGCGGCTGGAAACCAACGATAATCAGCAGCGGGGTAAGAGTTGTTCCATAGCCCATCCCCAATGAAGAATCGATATATTCCGCGAAAAAAGCAAGCAGGGCCAGCACTATGAAAAGCTGGTAATAATTATTAAAATAACACGTCGGCGACAAGCCTTTGATAAAGGTTACGGCGACAAGTCCAACTGCGAAGACAATAATTGTCCCAGTCCAGACCCATTTCAGCAATTCTGTTTTTTTCGGCATTTTTTTCCTTTTTTGTCATATTCCGTTTAACGGAGTATAATCTAGCGTCATATTTTCAACTGTCAACGTAAAACGCCGACGGCGAGCCTCATTTTTACAGTTTCTTGTTTTCGTCTTTAACAAAATAAAGCAGGATGCCGCCCGCGACAAAAAGGAAGACTAAACTTAAAATACCGTATTTGGCCTGCCCCAGCAAACGCGCCGCCAGTGCGATCAGCAACGGACCGAGGATGGTTGCGAACTTGCCGAAAATATTGTAGAAACCAAAGAATTCCGCAGCCTGTTCTTTCGGGATCAGCTTGCCGAAATAAGAGCGGCTCAACGCTTGGATTCCGCCCTGTGACGTGGAAATCAGGAACGCCAGAATGAAGAAAACCGTCAGCCTGTGGTCGATGCTGCGAATATCCGGCATCAGGTAGCCGAAGAAAGCGATCACGATATAAACGCTGATCGCCACATATAACATTTTTCTGGCTGAGAAAATTTCCGCCAAGCGACCGTAGAGCAGCGCAAACGGGAACGCCAGCAATTGCAGTCCCAGGATCGTGCCCAGCAGCATTTGAGACGACAGCCCGGCGTCTTTCCCGTACGGCACCGCCATTCGGATGATCGTGTCCACGCCGTCAATATACAAAAAATAGGCCAGCAAAAACAGCACGACATCCCGGTAGCGACGAATTTTACGCAATGTATCCCACAAGTTTCGCAATGCCTGCATGACACTCTTTTCCGAGCTTCGGATGATGTATTTTTGCCGGGTATTTTTCAGCACTGGAACCGAAAATACCGCCCGCCAGACAGCGGTAAGCAGAAATGCCCCCTTGGTCATTTCCTCCGACATTCCAAGCCGCTCTCCCCACCAGATCAGCCCCAGGCAAAGGATAAACGGAATCGCTCCCCCCAGGTATCCCCAGGCGTAACCCGCCCCGGAAATCCAGTCCATCCGCCGCTTGGTCGTTACATCTACCAGAAGCGAGTCATAAAAGACATTACTTCCGGCGAATCCGACCAGACTGATCGCGTAAAAAGTCAGCGTGGTCAACCGCATTCCCTGGGACATGAAACTGAATCCCGCCGTAAACAGCACCCCCAGGCAAAGAAAAATAAACAGGAAAACTTTCTTTTGTCGTTTGACGTCGGCAATCGCGCCCAGCGCCGGAGCCAACAGCGCAATGACCAGGCTGGCGGCGGCATTGGTAAAGCCCCAGTCGGCGGTACTCACCGCGTCCGGCAGGTTCCCGGCAATCTGGCTTTTATAATAAATCGGCATTATCGTCGTCAGGACGATTAGCCCATAAGATGAATTAGCGAAATCATACAGTATCCAGCTTTTTTCGGCTGAAGACATTTTTCTGGACTTACCCATTGACACTTCCTTTGCGGTTGATTGAAATAATATAACCTTATTTGAACGTCAGGCAATACCGGAAGCGCAACTTGTTGTTTCAAAGCTCTTAAGTTAACTGATTACCGATGACTTTTAAATGGAATTAATGTGATTATGACAAAAAAGTCTAACGCTCCAGTGTGAAAGCTAATTTTTATACCCATACAGAAAAAACTTCAGGAGAGTAAAATTTGTTTTTAATTTTTTTAGCCAGTTTATCAAGGGAAGATATTGTTAAAGCATGAAATTTTGAGGCTAAAAAGATGGTCGGGATGAGAAGATTCGAACTTCCGACCTTTTGAATTCTCAATATTCAGAAGACAATCCAAGATTAAAGATACTGGCATACTTCTCTATGGGTAAAATTTTTCTCCTGTGGCTATCCAGAGGGTAATTATCAACAGCAACACTGAATTTTAAAACCACGAGGCGAGCAAGCCGGAGTGGATACCAGCAAACTCTAACTTCTTCAGCGACACGCTGTCAACGCCATTTTACAATGCCGGATGACCTTTAGAATGATAAAACTTTTCTGTTTTTTTGGTTAATTTTCTTGACCTTTGGGCAAAATGCGACTAATCTAAAGTTATATTTTGAATTAGTCAAAAAAGAGATTTAATTATGTTTCTCAATCGAAATTTAAAAAACGCTTTTATGAAAGCAAGTTCATCATTTTCCGCTGTGGTTCTTACAGGAGCCAGGCAGGTTGGTAAAATTACCTTTTTACGTCATATATCTGAACCGGAAAGAAAATATGTTTCCCTTGATAGTCTTGACTATCGGCAAATGGCAAAAAACGATCCACAGCTTTTTCTAAGTAACTTTCCTCCACCTGTAATAATTGATGAAATTCAATATGCGCCGGAGCTTTTGCCATATATAAAAGTAATGATTGATGAAGCCAGATTCAATGGAAAATCTGACTGCAATGGGATGTTCTGGTTGACTGGCTCTCAACAATTTCATATGATGAAAGACGTAACGGAATCTCTTGCCGGGCGCATTGCCGTATTTAATCTTTTGGGACTATCCAATCGTGAGCTTGCGGGACAAGGAAATCAACCATTTTTACCTGATACTTTTACGCACGACGGCATGGATATGATTGGAGCTCCTGAATTTTACAAGAGGATTTGGCGGGGTTCTTTCCCGGGAATTATAACTCGTGATGATTCTGACTGGAGTATCTTTTTTGATTCATATATCAATACCTATATTGAACGTGACGTCCGGGATTTAACCCAGGTTGCCGACCTTGGCAAATTTCACTCGTTTATAAAAGCCGCCGCCGCACGCACCGGGCAACTTCTTAATTATGCAAGTCTCGCCAGAGATGCCGATATATCGCAACCCACGGCAAAAACCTGGATGAGCGTGCTGGTGACTTCAGGCTTGGTGTACTTGCTTTATCCTTTCTATAAGAATCTTAATAAACGCATGATCAGCACTCCGAAACTATATTTCATTGATACCGGGCTGGCCGCGTTCTTAACCAACTGGAATACTCCTGAGGTGCTTAACGCAGGAGCCATGAGCCGAGAATTTTTTGAAACATGGTGTATCTCCGAACTCCTAAAAAGTTATCTGCATTCAGGTCGTCAGGCCCCATTTTTCTACTATCGAGATAAAGAAAAGCGTGAAATAGACCTTTTAATTGAAAATAACGGCGCATTGCACCCAGTTGAATTTAAGAAATCAGCCACACTAAAGAAAAGTGATGTCGCAAATTTCCGGGTACTGGAAAAATTCAAAGTCCCCATAGGCCATGGAGCTTTAATAAGTTTAAGTCCGGAAAATATTATGATAGCTGAAAACTGTTCAGCAATCCCTGCACCATTTCTGTAAACTTCCAATAAACTTAATATCCGAACCATAGATCGCATGTGTGAAAACGGCTACGATATCGCCAGACGAATAAAAACAGCACGATAATTACTGGTGGTGTATTGAGGGGGTTTATCGTGCTTAAAACAATAGGAATTTAAGGTTTTTAAAGGGAATTTAAAGGAATCGTTATTTCTGCGTAATTTACCAGCTTTAGCCTCAAGAAAGGGCAAAAAGATGGTCGGGATGAGAAGATTCGAACTTCCGACCTTTTGACCCCCAGTCATTAATTTTCAAGCACAAAAAGAGCTGTTTTGTATGCTTTTTGTATGCTTTTCATTTGATTAATGATTTTAACATGATAGACTTAGACAAATAATGACAGTATGAAACTTTAAAAAAAGAGGACTCTAATATGCGCAAAAAATCACGAAGTAAAGGTGGAGGTCATATCTTCAAAAGGGGAAAGAGATATTATCTTCAATATACGGTAAATGGGAAACGCCTTGTTCGGGCACTCAAAACCTCAGACCATGCTATTGCTCAGCAAAGAGCAAAAGAAAGAATTGGCTTGTCAACAGAAATAACCAATAAAGAACTTACAGTTATAAAAATTGCTGAAGCAAAAAATATACTTTCTCCTAATCACATAAAGGTTAAAGAACTCTGGGATAAGTTTCTTTTAGATCCGTCACGACCAGATAGCTCCCCGAATACTCTTAAAGGTTATAAATCTGCGGTCAATATATTTACAAAATGGCTCGCCACAGCATATCCGTCAACAAAAGTACTGAATCAGGTTACAAATGAAATCGGAGCTGATTTTGCAAATTTCTTATGGTTGGAACAAAAAGTTTCTGAAAGAACTTATAATGCTTATATCAAGACTTTGTTTTTAGTTTTTAGAGTTCTGGGTAAAGATATTCGCAATCCTTTTGCCAAAGAAAATATATCCCGTAAAAATGAAAATCAGCAAGGTCACTATAAATTTACAGATGAGGAACTCCAGCATATTTTGACTGTATTTAATAATCCTGAATTTAAAACAATGCATAAAAAGGAAATGGAAATACTTTTTTATCTTGGGGCATTTACCGGCTTACGACTGATCGATTGCTGTAATTTAAAATGGAATTGTATTAACTTTGAAGAGCAAATCATCCGGACAATTCCTGAAAAGACAAAGAGAATAAAACGTTATGCAATTATTCCGCTTGTAATTCAATTAGAAGATAAGCTAAAAGAAGCATATAAATGGAAAAAAGACGATTATATTCTTCCGAATGTTGCAGAGCGTTATAAGCGAAATCCCGACGGAATCAGAAAAGATACTATAAAAATATTGGATTATGCTGGATTAAAAACAACAGAAACCTCAAAAAAGCTACAGCGGAAAAAGAATATCTGCCGCTATGGATTCCATTCATTCAGGCATACCTATGCCAGCATGATGGCCTCGAGGGGATATAATATTAATATGTTGGCTAAAGTCCTCGGAGACGATACTAAAACCTTGGAAAAGTATTATATAAGTATTGACGATAAGGTTATCAAATCTGCTTTTGACGAGTTGATAAGCCCAATTCCTACAAAATTATCGAAAATCAGAATACAAATAGAGAATGAGCTTGATAAATTAACAGACAAAGAATTGAAAACTGTTTTATCCTGTATAAAGAAACTCAAACATCCAAATTCCAGGTAAATTTATAGTTTATTTTGCCTGATAACAGCCATCATATTTGCGTTTCACCACTCCATTTCTGTCCAGAATAAGTTCTTTCATGGCAAACTCCCAACTGCCGCCAATAACAGACTGAAAACAACCGTTGTCACAAGCGCCAGTTTTCCGGCCCGGGCGATATGTTTGATTCCCGGTTCTTCATATTTTATTCCCCAGCCGGGATATTGTTCCCACACCCCATCATAACAGACGGGGCCGCCGAGTTGCACACCGAGCGCCCCGGCGAAGGCCGCCATTCCCCAAGCCGAATTCGGACTGGGATGTTTGCGGCGGTCCCGCCAGGCACAGCGGACGGCGTTGCCGGCACGCAGTCCGCAAAGCAGGGCTGCCGGGTATACCGCAACCGGCGTAAGTCGGGCCGGCAGGTAGTTCAGGACATCGTCCAGGCGGGCCGGGAAAGTCCCGAATTTTTCATAACGCTGATTCCGGTAACCGAAAGTTGCGTCAAGCGTATTGGCGGCGCGGTAGAACCATGCTCCCGCCGCCGCTCCCGCCGCCCCATTCAAATACCAGCCCAATGCGGCATAGAACAATGCGGCGGTAACACCGTCAACGAGATTTTCTCCAAGGCTTTCCAGGCAGGAACGGATAATTCCCTCCTCGTCCAATATTGCCGTATCCCGGCTGACGATCATTGAGAGTTTATTTCTAGCCGCGGCGATATCTCCGGTTTGCAGTGGTCGTGCAACTGCCGCCGCATGAGTCAACAGGCTGTTCAACGCGATGGTAATGAACACCATAAACGCCGCCACGGCAATCCCGGCAGTATAACTGATCCACAAACAAATCTTGACCGGAATATAAGCGGCAACTGCGGAAAAAATTGTGATGGCGAGCGTACAAATCATTCCGCCTGAAAATTCATTCGTCACATGCCTTCTCACAAAAATTTCCAGTTTGAGCGCGGCTCTTCCGATCAGCGCCACCGGGTGAAACCACACCTGCGGATCGCCGATCAGCCAGTCGATGGCGAGCGCACCGAAAATTATCGCAGATAATTCCAGCATTATTTCAACCCCATAATCCGGTAAATTTCATCCATAGTAACGTTTTCCCTGACCAGATCGGCCAAAAGGTCGAGCGCCGCGTCGATATCATGAGAAACTTGTATTTCCCCCAGCGGTTCCAAGCCGCGTTCCGCCCGGATCATATCAATGAATTTGCGCCGGAAAGCGTCTTCATCAAAGACCCCATGCAGGTAAGTCAGCCAAATACGGCCAGCGGCAAATCCGACCGCTTCGCCGGTATTTGAACGCATATTGACGAGTTGTTCGGAACCATAAACAGTTTTGCCGTGATGAATCTCATAACCGCTTACTTTATCCCCGAAAGCGCAAAGTACAGCCCGCGTCTGGTTCAGACATTTGTCTTTTTCCAGAATCGTGGTCAGCGGCAGCAGATCTAAACCGCTAACTTCCGACTGTCGCGATTCCAAGTGTAACGGGTCCCGGATTACGGTTCCGGCCATCTGTAAGCCGCCGCAAATCCCGATCAGCCAGGCCCCGGCTTTTACTTTTTCAATGATCGCTTGCGCTACTCCGCGCTCACGCAATGATTCGAGATCGCCGATGACGTTCTTGCTGCCGGGCAGAATTATCACATCGGGATTGCCCAGATCGCGGAGATGGCGGATTTTCCGGATATTCAGGTCAGGTTCGATTTCCAGCGGCGTGAAATCGGTAAAATTGGAAATATGCGGCAGTTCGATCAGGGCGACATCTAAAGTAACGTTGAACTTTTCAGCAGGGCGTGTTAAAGCAAACGAAACAGAATCTTCTTCCGGGATACCTAAATCCGCTTTATACGGAATTACCCCTAACACCGGACGCCCGGTGAAATTTTCCACATATTCATGGGCGTCCCGGAGCAAAGTCGCGTCACCGCGGAATTTGTTCACCAGGAAGCCTTTCAGTAATTCCCGTTCCCAGGGCAGAAAAGTTTCCATGGTGCCGATAAAGGCGGCGTAAACCCCGCCCCGGTCGATATCCCCGGTCAGCAATACCGGGCTCCGCGCATAACGCGCCATATTCATATTAACAATATCGTGTTTTTTCAGGTTGACTTCGCCGGGACTGACCGCGCCTTCGAGAATGATCGCGTCATATTCCGCCGGCAGCGAATCATAGGCCTCCCGTACTACTGGAAACAAGTTTCGTTTATGGGAGAAATATTTCTTTGCCTCCATATTTCCTGTGGCTTTGCCCATGACTATGACCTGACTGCCAGTATCGGTGGAGGGTTTGAGCAATACCGGGTTCATCCGGACATCGGGTGCCAGGCGGCAGGCCTGGGCCTGCACCGCTTGCGCCCTGCCGATCTCTCCGCCGTCCGCTGTAACATAGGAATTTAGCGCCATATTCTGGGATTTGAACGGCGCTACGTGGTAACCGTCCTGCAGGAGTATCCGGCAAAACGCTGCGGTAAGGACGCTTTTTCCGGCGTTGGAACAAGTACCCTGAAGCATCAGGGACGGCTTTTTCCGTTGTTGTCGGAAATAAAAATTATTAGCAGAACTGCCTCCTTTCAATACCTGACGCAAGGCGATAATAAAATAAGCGTTTTCGTCTTGATTTTTTACCGCAACCCGGAAAAAACGAGAATCCAGTCCGGCAAAGTTGGAGCAATCTCGGACCGCAATATGATGTTCTTTCAGTAATCTGTCATAAATTTCCGGCTGTTTCGCAAGAAGCTTCAGTAGCAGATAATTGGCGAGACCGGGAAAAACTTTTAAACCAAGTTCAGCAAACTGTTCGGAAAAATCCTGTCGGAGTTCATCAATATTTTTCCGGGTCTCCTGTGCGTATTCTTCAGAATCAGTCAATATTTTTATTCCAGTTTCCTGAGCAATAGTATTAACCGACCAAGGCGGCAACTGGGCGCGGATAAGCGCGGCGTTATTTTCAGAAGCGAACGCCAGCCCGAGCCGCAAACCGGGGATGGCGTAAAATTTAGTCAGGGAGCGCAGGATAACCATATTCGGCGGAATATCCGGCAATACGGAGAAATCTCTGCCGCAAAAATCCGCAAACGCCTCATCGATGACGAATACAGTTCCGGGATGTTTTTCCGCGAGCTTCAGCAGATCTTCTTTTGGCATCGCGGTTCCGGCCGGGTTTCCCGGATGACCGATAAAAACCAGCATTCCGGATTCGATAAGCTGGTCGAGTTTCCCGGAGACTGGCGTAAAATTATCTGTTTCGTCCAGATACGCGTAATTCACTTCAAGCCCGGCCAGACGGCAACTTTTTTCGTAATCAATATAGGCGGGAACCGCGATCATGGCTTTTTTCAGTCCGAACGCCCGCGGGATAGCGTAAATGAGCTGTTCTGAACCGTTCCCGGCAACGATATTCCGCTCTCCTGTACCGAAAACTTTCGCTGCCGCCGTAATAAGCCGTTCCGCTACCGGGTCAGGGTAATGCACTATATTTTCCAGCGCACGACTGACCGAAGCCCGGATGAATTCCGGGTGGCCGAGAGGATTTATGTTGGAACTGAAATCAAGGATTTCTCCGGGAGCGCACCCGGCCTGTTCCGCTAAAAAATTCAAGTTTCCGCCATGTCCGGTGTTTAACATATTTCTTCTTTTCCCTGTTTAAGATATTCGTACCAGTTATCCACGATTTGCGGGTTGGATGCGAAATGGATATGGAGGTAGGCGGCCATAACATTTTTTGAACTGAAACCACAATTACCGACCGAAGTTCCGTTTGCCCGGCGGCAACGCCACGCCGGAGATAATTTGCTTTCGTCTATTTCCGACCAGTGAAATTCGTGGCCGCGCACTTGAGTACCCGCCGGTCCCAAAAAAGAATCCGCCAAAGTCTCAGCCCGCCGGTACCCCAGCGCCCACCGTGATTTGCCCATGAATGTCGGAGCCGGAACCACACCGCACATCTCATATTCATCCACGGTTTGCGATAAATACATGTAACCGCCGCATTCCGCCAGGACAGTTCCTTTGAAATCCTTTACCGCCCGGCGCATCTGCATATTATCCGCCAGCTCGGCGGCGAACTCTTCCGGGAAACCGCCCCCGATATATAAAGCCGCACAGTTTTCCGGCAGAGCCTTGTCGGTCAGCGGCGAAAAAGGAACCACCTCAAAACCGCGCCGCTCCAGCAAGTCAAGATTATCCGCATAATAAAAATGAAACGCTTTGTCCATTGCCACGCCAATCCTGAATTTCGGCTGTATTTCATCCTGATATTCGATCCCGACAGGTTTGGCAATGCCACTTAAGCGCAATATTTCATCTATGTCAAAGTATTCTTCGGCAGCATCGGCAAGACTGTCGAACCACGCCTCCTGCTTGCTGTTTTCTGTGAACGGCACCAATCCCAGATGCCTTTCCGGCAATTCCCAGGCGGAATTGCGCGGCAGAAAGCCAAGCAGCGGCGGCAAATCCGCCGCTTTCAATGCCGTCGCCAGGAGTTCCGCGTGTTTTTCCGAACCGACCCGGTTGGCGATCACCCCGATTATCCGGGTATGCGGATCGAATTCAGAATACCCCTTGACCAGAGCCGCTATACTGCCGCTCATGCCGCGCGCGTTGACTGTCAGGATCACCCCGGAACCGGTCAGCGTCGCGATTTGGGCGGTGCTGCCTTCCAGGGAATCGGGCGCGGCGCCGTCAAACAAGCCCATAACACCCTCGATAACCGCGCAGTCAGCATCAGCGCAGACGGAAGAAAAGGATGTCCGCACCGCTTCCGGGCCCATCATCCAGGCGTCGAGATTGCGCCCCTGCCGCTTGCAGGCGATCCGGTGAAAAGTCGGATCGATATAATCCGGCCCGCATTTAAACGGCCGTACTTTCAGGCCGCGCCGGGACAGCGCCCGCAGCAACGCCAGGGTAACGAGCGTTTTGCCGTCGCCGGAACTTGTTCCAGCAATACAGAAGGAATTGAACTTATATTTCGTATTTTTCATTATAACCGCGCAAAGTGTAAATTTGTTTATTGCGTATTACCGTGCAACTGTTTCCGATCAATACCAGACTTTTCATATTCACCTCTTCAAACGGGAACTCATCCAGACGGCAGATTGTGATTCTCTGTTCCGGGCGGCAGGCGTCAGTAACAATTCCCGCCGGGGTTTTTTCCCCGACATTACTGGAATATATCGAAACAGCTTTCTCAAGCAGTATTCGACGCTTTTTACTGGCAGGGTTGTAAAGGACGCAAACCAAATCAGCTTCGGCGGCTTTTTCCAACCTTTTAAGAATAATATTCTCCGGGATCATCAGGTTGGAGAGGCTGATCACGGCAAAATCATTCATCAGCGGCGCTCCCAGCAACGCGGCGGCGGAAGAAGCCGCGGTAATTCCCGGAATTGTTTCAACCGTGATCTCCGGGAATTCCTTTTCGGCGATTTCCATCAGCAGTCCGGCCATACCGTAAATCCCGGCGTCGCCTGAAGATATTACCGCCACCTGACAGCCTTTTTCCGCGGCTTCCAGTGCCTTGCGGCAGCGCTGGATTTCCCCGGTCATACCGCTGGATATGATAGTTTTTCCCGAACGTACAATTTCCGGCAGTTGGGAAAGATAATATTCATACCCGGCAATGACCTCACAATTTTTCAAAATTTCCAGTGCCTGCGGGGTTATCATATCTTCCGCGCCCGGCCCCAGGCCGACAGCGTATATTTTTTTCTCACTCATGGTTCAGGATTTCCTTTATGTAAGAAGCGGCGGCGACGGTGACCTGCAGAAATTTCTGTTTTTCCAGCAACAGCAAATCCGAACCTGAACTGAGCAGAGCCGCGGCCTCCGCCACTGAACCGGTGCCGAATTCCTTCGCGGCCCGTGGGGAATAACCGGGGCATTCGACGGCGTTCAATTCAGAGGCCGGATAAAATTCAATTTTCAGGTTATGTTTTTCCGCGAATTCCAGAAGCCCTTTTTCATCTTTCTTGGCATCCAGGCTGGCCAGACATTGCACGTTTAAAATATCCATATCCAGTTTATCCAGACTCTGTTTCACTGCGTCTTCAATATCCTGGCATGGAGTATTGCGGCGGCAGCCGATACCGACGGCAAGCGATTTTGATTTCAGTACCAGGCAGGGAACCGGGATTTCCGGGGTCGGACAGTCCAGTAATACCGCGCCTTCGGCGCTTATCTGTTCCGGTGATTTTATCCGGTTCAAATGTTTAACTGTGTTAAAATATTTTTCAAAGACCGCCTG
>Ga0172377_10004903_pt1 | contig 13728 bp, 15 predicted proteins | sample Pumphouse3metaG_FD_119749 | JGI IMG/M metagenome (GOLD analysis project Ga0172377, IMG submission 119749) | Leachate microbial communities from a municipal landfill in Southern Ontario, Canada - Pumphouse #3 metaG | ecosystem: Engineered > Solid waste > Landfill > Unclassified | place: Canada... | reverse complement strand
TTATCTCATTAAATTTTTTAAATAGTATACGAATACACTGTAAATCCAAACTGCGCTATATGTATTGTTTGGCATAAACATAATCTGCAAATTGTATCTCTGATTGAACGACTGCAAACTTGCTAGATATGCTTTTGGACTGAATTTGCTATCATATTTATGAGTAACAATATCTTGAAACTGTGAGTTTTCAATCAACAAATATTTCTTGCCTTCAAATGTTGCCATCTCTTCCTGAAACCTTGCTCTGGACGTTGTGAAGTTACCGGCTAATTCGTCCAGATTTGCTTTGCGTTCAATCATAATCTCATGACTGAAATCTAAACATCGGTCAATATTTAGTGCCGAATTTGGCGGCACATAGAAAGAATAATCACCATTTGTCAATGCTTTGGATTTATGCTCAATTTTATGTTTGTCAAACCAATCGATAATGTGCGGATTGATTTTTTCGCGTGTATCAACCCAAATACCGATTGACTTAACAAGTTCATCCTTTTCTTTGTCAGAATACTTATATAAGTTTAATATTTTACATCACCTCAATTTACATATGAGTATTTTTTCAATACCATTTCTGTTTCATCTTTTTTATAGAAATGTCCATCAGCATCTTTTCCCCACTTGTTTTCCTCGGCTATCTCAATCGTTTTTATCATATCTCCAATCTTCAAAGGGTAATTTTCAAGAGTCTTACCCTTTACCTTGATAATATCGGTTGTTCCATCATGAAGCCTATACAACGATACTGTCTTGCTCTTATACTTTCCTTCAATATTAGAGACAATAGCATAACATTCTGGAATATCGTCATTTGTAATTTGTATATATCCCAAACATTCCAATTCATATTTTGCTTTATCAATAATGGTGGCTGGTTTGATATGAGAGTTCTGTAATTTATATTTGACAATATCCTTCCAATCAAAGTCTTTGTATAACTTTGCCGTTATTTTTCCAGAAATACTATCCATTAATTCTTCCGGTAATTGATACTTGCTTAAATCAGCTCGACTAATTTGTTTTCTACCATTAAATGTATTATAAATTTTGACCTGTTCAAGAATAGAGTTTATATCTCCAAAATCAGAAAAATAGTCAATCTTAATCAAAATTTCGAGTTGGTCTGAGCTTACAGATGTCTTAGCATGAATGTCTTGCAATAAATCCATAAATGAATCATAGTGAGTTTGCTGCGATAATGCGTAGAGTTCATTTGCGGCTTTCTGGTTTAAACGTTTTATCGAAGCTACTCCCTTATAGATGGATTGGTTTTTTGTATTCGGAACATATTCAGATTTAGAATAACCATATTTTGGTGAAAATATAGTAATTCCTAGTTCTTTAGCTAGAGTTGTACCATTTAAAATTTTCTCATCTGTATCAGCCGTATTCAATAGTGCCGTTACGAATTCAACTGGATAATAATGTCGATAATATGCACAATAATAAGTTAAAATTGAATATCCAATAGAATGATTAAACCCAAACATATAGTTTGAGGAATTATCGATTATTTCAAGAAAATCTTTTGCTTCCTTCTCTGCAACGTCTTTTGGCTTATCCGAATGGCTACAATATCCTTCAAGAATTTTGGGCATATTTTCTTTAATACATTTTTTATCTTTATGCCCTATTGCTCTTCGCACTGTATCTGCATCTGAACCAGATAGTCCACAAACTTGTTGTAAAAAAGCAATAATATCTTCTTGATAGATTAAAAAGCCATTGTTTTTCTTTAGCAATTCATCAATTTGTTTAGATGGATTTTTGTTATGCTCATGATTTAACAAGCTATCTCTGTAAGAAGCACCAGAAGGTCTAATGCAAGCTGTAACTGCACAAACATCATCAATACTTTGTACATCATATTTTTTTAAACTATTAAATGCAAAATCTCCTGTAAATTGAAAAATACCATATTTAGATTTTTTAATTCCATCCCATACTGCTTTATCATTGAAGTCAATTTGGTATGTATGTGGATATGGAATGTGAGCATATTTACAAGTCTTATCAATTACACTAATAGTATCAAGTCCAAGAATATCATATTTTACAAGTCCTACATTATGTGCCGCTGACATATCCAAATTAAGCACAGATAAATTTTCTTTATCAATAAACATACCATAGCGACTATAAATATCTATTGGTGCAATAATTACACCTGCGGGGTGATGTGACAATGAAACCACTGTTCCATTTAATCCATCAAAATAATAAAACAATTTTGGATATATTTTTTTAGTTTCTTCTGGATTCTCATCAAACTGTTTTTTAATTTGTGCAATTTTGTCAAGGCTATATGGGTTATTATTGTCATTTGGATTCTCTTTGCTCCATAGCCTTGATAATGCCCTGCCAATATCATCTATTGTTCCTTTATCTGAAATCGTTCCTAATGCTAAAACATAAGCACACTTTCTTTGTCCAAATGAATCAAAAATATGTTGATAAATTTGCGGTCTATATTCATTAGGACAATCAACGTCAATCTGTGACACCCTGTCTTTCAACATACTTTAACTCTAATTAAATAGAGGGCATAGACTATATCTTTACCTTGCCATATATTATGGTTTAGGCAGACGGCACTTCGGAAGTATTTCCTACTCTCTGGCGAGATAGTCGTTGAACCTTCCTCTATTCGAGGCTTGGCTGCTGATTATCCAATCCTATAACTTTTCAAGCGTTTACATATGGATATATTTCATTCCTCTGCTTTAGCGTATAGGCTCTAAGGACTTTCCAGCAATTCACCGTCTAATACTTTATAATATTTCTATTATAAACAACTATGTATTGTTGTTAGTTCAATATATTTATCATGTTTTCTATCAAGATAAGTATTTGCATCTTGATAAATGTATTGGCAAAAATTCAGTGCTTGTAAATTTCCACCAAATTTAAAATTACTTACAATTTGTCCTTTTTTCCTTTTGTTTAAGTTATATAATCTTTTAATGATTTTATGTTCAAGCAAATCGTCCATGATATATTGCAAGATACAATCTGTACCAACAAATTCTATTGAATATTGTGGAATTTTTGCTCCATATTTTTTTATTCAAGTGGCTCCAAATACTTCCATCTCCATCAAAATATCCTCGAATAAAATGGCGGGATAAATCATTTGATATGTTTGGAGGTTTTAATATATTTGTTTTATTTTCTATAACTCCATATTTTTTTAGGCTATCAACAGCATGTTGACTAGAAAACAACAACCTACAATACTCACAATTTGCATTATATGAATTTTTAGAGTGATAAATAGCGATGCGATGGTTACTATTTAAACATTGTTTTAATTTTTCTAAATGTTCAATATCTGCAACCGATAATGTAACCCCAAATTTTTGGTTTCCATGCTTTCTCTTTGATAAAATATAACCATCAGCATATAAAAATCCAAGCCAATATGCTTTGTCTGATGTGTCTATATTATCAAAATATGACTCGTTAAAAGAATATATTTTTTCTGCTTCACTTAAACTTCTTATACTATACCCTTTTCGTTTAAAATACCTTCTTAAACTTGTCTGTGGTATATTAAATAATTTTGATACTTTCTCTACACTCAATCCATTCGTATATGAATTATATGCATTTTTAATTTCTTCATCTGTAACAATTCTAATTATCATCATCCTTTAAGCACTATATTTTTATTGAACTAAAACACAATATTTAATCTCCGCTTTCGACACGGTTTTCATTACAAAAACGTGAAAATACTGTATTCCATCTGACTGAATCAACATCAATAATATCCGTGACAAATGCACATCTTGAGCCAGCCACAGAGCCACGAGAAGGCCCTATTGGAATTCCATGTGATTTACACCAACACATAAGCTCACTCATTGAAAGCATAAATCCCAACATATCGGTTTTTTTGAAAACTGACAGTTCCTCTTTTAAGTCTTTTTTGAATGACTCAACTTCATTAAATGGGATAATACCTTTATCAACTTTGTCTTTAAACATAGACTTTGTATGTTTAATATATTCTTGTGCATCACTTTCACGACTTCCGGTTAAAATTGGATAACGTGATTTAGTGTTCAATTTAAAATCTTGAATTGTTTCTGCCATACGATTAGTATTTTCAATGGCCTCCATATATACTTCTCGCGGTAATGACTGTTGTTTTTCCAGAGCATTGACTAATTCATCATACGTTTTAAAAGTTAAATCAAATTCATCTTCATTGGTGAATTCTATACCTTTAGATATCATCAAAATTTTTCTACATTCTGCTTTATAACTATTAATACTATGAGTATCTGTTGCCATGATTAATGGTTTGTTGTATTCTTTTGACATTTTATACAAATATTGATTGTATTCTATTTGGTCTTGGCTATTCCAGTATTGTACTTCGTAATAATCGTAAAATTTTAATAAACGTTTGTATACTTCCGAATCATAATCGACACATTTATCGTTATAGCATCTTAACGGACTTGCTAAACAAGCAGAAATTTTAATTATATCATTTGATAGATTAAAAAATTCGTCAAAGGTAATTCTCGGTTTATAATATTTATGGTCAGAATCGTAAGACTTATTAATTGCATTATTTAACTCTTCTACACCATATCTGTTTTTTGCTAATAAAATAGTATGGAAATTATCACGCACTTTATATTGTTCCGATTTTCCATTTTTATTTATTTTTGTATGATAAAGCTGTGGTGTCAAATATGCTTCAATTCCATTTATGTATTTTAATCCTTTACTTTCTGCGTACAACTTTTTATCAGTCCAATTTAAATTGTACCCATGATTTGTACTTGCGATAGCTTTCATTCCACAGTCTGATGCTCTATCAACATATTCTTCCCATTTTGTACAACTATCTAATAATGAACCTTTATCATCATGAAGATGATATATTACATAATTGTTTGTCATTTTACCTCCAACGATAGATTTTCTTTTGAATAATATCTAAATTATCAGGCACATATTTTAAAATTAAACTGTCAATTTGTTTAGATGATACAGAATCAAAACTAATATACCTATTATCATGATTTTGAATTTTGCAACTAAGTTTAAGTTTATTAACACAAAAATCAACATATTTATGTTTTTCTAATTCTGATAGTCCAGCTACACAAATTCCCCAATTAGTTTTGCTTCTGTTTCCATCATCTAAAATATATAAACAAAATCCGAATTCATTAATATTATCAATAATTTCTGATTTATTTAATTCTCGAATTGGTTTTAGACAATCAAGCGTCATGGTTTCCAACCTATAACTAGGTTGGGCAATACATAATTGTGTTAGTCCTGTTTTTGCATTACGAAATTTTTTATTAGTCGCAGGATAATAATGCGGTGGACTATTACATAAATTTTTTAAAATCTTGTACTTCCAAAACAAATAATCTTTTTCATCTTCTGCATGACTTTCAATATAAATCGGCTCATTTTCTCTCTTATCTATATGTCCATCGCCTAAACGACCAAACATAACAACATCTTTTTGATTTTTATTCAATGTCAAATATTTTCTTAACGTATATGCATTAAGCTGAAATTTCCCCGCACACCATTTTTGAATCACTCTTTTTGTAACTCCTAATTCATCTGCCATCTCTTGATGTGTCATTCGTTTATTAACAAACCTGTCATAGCACCAATCATAATCCATATATGGACGTTTTTGATTAGCATTGTTTTTATATGTAGAAAATTTGTTCAATCCTAATTGTATAGCTTTCGCCTCAGTTGCTCGTTCAGTTCTACCTAGTTTATAACTAATTTTATTAATAGGAACTGCTTTTTTATACATTTCAGTTAGAATTTTTATTTCTTCATCTGACCACTTTTTAACTTTTCCCATTTAACCTCTCCCTTAAAATAAATTCGCTCCATTCATATCATCAATGGATTTCAAATCATTATACGTCTTTAAGTATTTACAGCTATTCTTAAAATTGCAAAGATTATTACAAAAGAATGTATCATCTACTTCTTTCCCATTCTTTAAAAGCTTTGTGAAAGATTTATGTTTCCACTCCGTTTCATTTGCTTTGTTCAAACTTTCAAAAATGTCTGCTTGTTGATTCATATAATCAATAGCATCCTGCTTCAATTCAGGAGTATAATTATAATATCTAACATATGGTAAAATAATAAATTGCTTTTTAATATCTTCTGGCAAAAAATCAAGTGTTTTATTTTTCTTTGCTTGAAATAAATAACATTCTGCATCAACCTCATCATATCCAAGGCTTAACATTTTATCATAAATCATAGAAGATAATTCATCGACCACTTTACATCTTTCAATTACTTTAGTTTGTTCTGTTTCCTTTTTTGAGTTTTTGCGTGTTTTTCCTATAAACTTCACAGTAACATACTTGAGCATAACCCACGCAATATTCCGTACTTTGTATCCTTCGTTCTCTTTTGCCATAGCATATAAAACAAGTTGCCGCCCATGTTCTTTTAAATTTTTTGTGGAAAATTGACTTGACGTTTTCCAATCATAAATTGAAATTTCATTCTCTGAATGATATTGAATCAAGTCAATATATCCTTGAATATATCTTTCATCTGATAATGGATAAATTACTAATTGTTCTGTCTCAAATTTTCCCTTCGGCCTTTTAAACGTATTACAAAAATCCGTCATATCTGCAATCCATTTTTCACGAATACTATCGCCGCCGTTTCTGTCTTTTGGAAAGTTAATGTTCAGCATTTTTAAATCATCCAATTCGGAGTTCAATGCAGGAAGTAATTCCTTTTCAGTCGCTTTACCATCCATGATAGTTTGTAGCGTATCATGAACTTTTGTACCCATAATTGAATAACAATTAGAAGTTCCTTTGCAATGCTTTATATATGTAAGATACGCTGAATATAAACAATCATGGATTGTACTTGCCTTGCTAAAGCTATAAACTTTTTTTCCTGCCTTATATAACACATTGAGTCTTTCATCTAATTCTCTTTTTGCTATGATACCCACTTCACTTTCTTAGTCAATAAATACACAAATTTTTCACGCCCCAAATCTGTCGGAGATTGTTTTAATCCTTTTTGCAAAATCTCATTATCAGAATCCCATACATACCCAACATGATTTTTATATATTGGGTTATCTACAACTAAAGATTTCGCTTCTGCCCTGACTTGTTCTTCATCTAATCCCTCGTCATAAGCAATAATAAGTCTTGGTATCATTAATCCTTTCAAATATCTTGCTTGAGTTTCAGATATATGACACCCTGACGTTGCTAATCCAACATCGCAACCAAAACTATGCATTTGAGCTGGTGCTTTGTCTGACTCTGTAATAATGCATAATCCTTTTTCTTGAATCTTTTTATAATTTCGATGATATGCACTTAAAGTTAAACTACGAGAACATGGAATTATAGGTAACCATCTTTCTTCTTTTGGACAGTGTAAGTCATTCAGTCTGCCCATAATACCACACAACTCCCCATTAAAAGTCCATACCGGAAATGTAATTCTTCCAGTTGTAATGTCATATCCAATCTGATATTCTTCTTGTGTTTGAAAATCAATTCCATCATTGAGAAACATCAAATTGTATTTATGTAAGTATGGCTCTAAGATTGATGAATTATAAGTTTGAAGATTGAGTTCTGGTTCATGTATTTGCTTAATAATTTTATGATAAAATCCATTAAATGGTAATCGTGTTTTTAAATTAACTTGTTGTTGTTTTAACCCTAATTTTTTAGCTACATATTGCAAAGAAGAATAAAAATTACAATTCTTTTTCTCCATAATTAAAGTAAAAATGTTGCCATACTGACAAGTAGAAAAACAATAAAATGACATAGTATTGAGATATAAAACAACAGCAGTAGGATTACCACCTTCTCTACGACTAAAGCGTATTTCTTGTTTTTGCCGATTATAAGTAATATTTGTAAATTGCAAATCGTTTAAAATATCTTCTACAACCTCATAATTATTTACTAAATAACTTCGCAATTGATTAACATTAATCTCAATACTATATCACCCTCTTTACTTTTTTATTTTAAATCCATCATAAGGTATATCAATATATCCAATTTCTTTCATTGTATTAAATGACATATTTCGTTCATATAAAATTTGATAATTTGTACTACCAAATCTATTTTTAGGAATAAAAAATACAATATAATTTTTATTCGGATCTAAGGAAATTTCTTTTTTTGTACTTAAATATTTTCCTGATTCACCTTTCATAAATTGATAAGCATGACCTTTTTCTTTTTCTTGTGTTGTTAATTCACGAAACATTACAACTGTACTAGCTGTTTCTGCAATGGCCTTGCCTTTACCAGTACAACTTAAATCTAAAAACCGTCTTGACATAGATTCGGAAGAAAGCTGAGCTGTCGCAATAACTGCAACATCTTCTTTTTTGCTAATCAAAAATAGTTGTTTTGCCATCTCACTAAATTCTGCCCATGCTTTATCTGAATTTTCATGTAATGGTTTTAAAGTATCAAAAATAAATTCTGTAAACCCTATCTTGCTATATTTTTTAATAATTTTCTTTACACGATCAATAGAATAATCATTTAAAGAAATTAAAATGAGTTGTCCCTTTTGATTTTGAATCCATTTTTCTCCTTCTGAAATGCGTTCTTTGTCTTCTTGTGTAAAATGACCAACAACAAATTTTTGTCTATTTAATTTATCACCGTCTTTTTTTGTATGGTTAAACACTCCTGTTGCAAGTAACATTTGCCGCCACTCTTCTTCTTGTTGCTCATTTGAAATAATACAAACATTCTCACCTTCTTCAATTGCAGGAAAAATATACATATTAATAGCAGTTGTTGTTTTACCTTTTCCAATATGCGCTAAATGTAAAAGAAGATTTTTTCTATGTACTCCTGCAAGTGTATAATTCATTAAAGGATAACCAACTTTAAAGCCAACAGATTCTCCTCTATCCCATTGTTCAACAAATGGTTCATATCCCGATTTCATATCAACTGCTTTTAACTTATCAATTTTTCCAACACATATGTTATTCAATTTATAATCATAAAAATCATATAATTCATCTGGATTCATTTGCTGAATTTTTTTCCAATCCTTTTGTACATTAAATCCAGAATTATACAAATTTAATACCATATTTGATTTTACAAGTGCACTATAATATGTATCTATATTACTTGAATCTAAAAGTTCTGTAATTTCTTTAATTGGAGCAAATCCAGTTCGTTCATCAAATCCTTTCTGCAATGCTGGTTTATCAGCTAAAAAAGTTACAACTGAAATATTATCAAATACTTTATACCCTGCTTTATACATTTGTTGGCATAATCCATAATAAAAAATTCCATCAACAGTTAAAATATCTGTTCCATTAACAACGTTTTTATAATCATCAATTAATTCCGGTTCTTTCCATAAACAAAAAATAAAATTGCACTCAATCTGTTCTCTATTTTCCGTCAATTCTACTGGATAATCTTTTAGTTCCATTTATTCATCCTCATCTAACCAATTACTAATATCACTACATTTATGAACGCTTGGCCTTATATCCTCTACCTGAATCTTTTCTATTTCTTTTGATTTTTGTTTTGCGTATTGTTTTTGTTTCCATTGTTGATACACATCATTAATATGATTGGAAATAATTGCAAAAATATATGCAATTTTATTATAATCAGAATTAAAGTCTTTATGATTCAACCAATAAATAATATTTTCTTGTTGGTCTTGAATTGTTTCCAATATTACTTCATTTGGATAAAATGATAATTCGTTGAGCTTTCGTGTTAATATAGTTGGAAACCTTTGTCCCTTTTGATACCCTAAAAATTCAAAACAAACAATGTCCTTAATTTGGTTATAGTCTTGATTCCTTTTTTGACGTTGTTCATAAATCTGCTTTGACTTATAATAATGATTATCTGGAGCTTTATAAAATGTATCAGAATTGCCCCATTCTCCTGTCTCGTAACATTTAACCTTTCGTGCCAAATCTATTCCTCCTTTTAATTTTATTGTAATATAATTTATACAATCATATATATCGTCACCATCCAATTGATTTTTTGTTTTTAATATCTTATTACTTCAACAAACTTACAATCTATTGCATCGCCTGTGTCGGAATATTTTCTTCACGGAAAGATTTCTTACATCTTATACTCATACGCGAGTTGCATCTGTAAATTGTGGGCATATAGATAATGCAGATTTCTTACATCTTATACTCATACGCGAGTTGCATCAATGCTGCAAAAAATATTTGTGATAAGGATATTCTTACATCTCATACTCATGCGCGAGTTGCATCAGCAAAGATGCACAAAACTATGTATGTATTTTTATACGCACCTAGTATAAGATGTGGTATAGATTACAATACCAACAGTAATAAGATTTTATTACTGCTTTCTTTACTTTATCGAGTGTTTAAACTAATACTTAACTAGTAAGTTTTATATAGCTGTCTCGATTTACAGCCGCTAAGACGGCATATATCTTGTAGATTTAATGCGAAAGCACTAATAACTTTATGTTTGTTAATACTTCGCACTAAATCTAGAATCTTAAATTATGTAAACTTATTTCAACAAACTTACAATCTGTTCAAGTGCCTGTGTTGGAATGTTTTCATCCCTAAATGAAGAGAATCCGTTTTCAGTCATAATGTCTTTAATTTGTTCTTTTACTTCTTTTGACTGAACAGAGAATTTATCTTGAATTTCAGAAATCAGTTTTACATTTACCACTTCATCTACTTTTGTAGCTTTTCGATTTTCAATATATTTTTCTACTTCCTTTTCCTTGTTCTTAGCTTCTTTTGCCTCCTCCTTTTTGCTCTCGTCTACTGTCTTTTCCCCTTTGCTATGCTCTGCCATAATAGCATCATTGATTGCCTTAATCAAAGCATCAGAATCCATAGGAATATTATCTACAATATCGGCAAATCGAGATTTAGAATCAATACTGTAGTTATCATCACGGAAAGAAATTCGCCGTGATTCTTCCGCTACCTTGCGCTTAACAATATCCTGTTTAGTGGCAATATTCTTTTTCCCTGTCTTTTCTTTTACAATCTTTCTATCAACATAAGCTACACCTAGAAAATCCAACTTAGTTTTAATTGCATTGAAATACTTCTGACTCATATTAGTGGTCAAGATAGAATAAGATTCTCCTGTTGCCGCATCATCAATCTCTTTATTCTTTACATGACCAATCATGATGAATGAAACTCCAACTTTTTTGAGTTCCCACAACTTATCAAGAATAATTTCACTTACCTTATCCATACCTTTGCCAAAACCACCAAATGCAGCATTAATAGAGTCAACTCTTTTATCTGGATTGGCGCGATTATGCATACGGACAACTTCTGGTTCTGCAATTTCTACAAGCTGATCATATGTATCAAGTCCAATTACCTTCAAATCTTTATAATCAGTAGTCTTATTTTCAATTACATCATCAACAAAATCAGAAAATGTGTCCCAATCTGGAATTTCAGCAGAAACAATTCCATTAATAGCTTTATGGCCATCTTCTTTGCCAATGTCTAGCATAATATAACCATCATCACCAACAAGCTTTTCACAAAATTCCTTAATCGTTGTAGACTTACCAATACCACTTTCGCCAATCAATCCGATATTATAAGCAAGTGGATTAATTTTAATCTCAACTTTTTTACCATATTTTCTACTCAATACACATTTCTCCTTTTATTTTTAATATTTTAACAATATATTAGAACAAAGAACTTTCATCTAAATCTGATTCATCAATTTGTTTGGATTCTAATTTTTTCTCATTTTTAGATTCTTTACTTGCCTTTACAACATCATCAATCTTTTCATCTTTAATTGGTACATAAATATTATCCTCAAACTCACGTTCATTGAAATCTGATTGTAACATTCCGTCAACAAAATTACCAGTTAGTTTAGGCAAAAACAATCTAAATTCTTTAATATTTGAACCAAAAATTGAACCTCTCGGTCTAAAATCATCAACTACTTTAAGTCCAAGTTCAACTTGTTCACGTTGTGCATTAGTCAACATTGATTCATCAAATGGCTTTTCTTCTGCTCCATTAATCATTACAATTTCCCACGGAATATGCATAATTTTTTTATTTTTAATATCAAGATATTTCATCTTGTATTCATATAATTTTTTCTGCTTTTCATTATCCATATCATAAACAGAAGCATTAAAAACAAAATCCATTGGTACAAATTTTAAACCATTATCCTTATCAATATACTGGTTAAGATAACCGTTCAAATATCCTTTACCGGAATCTTTCATATCTGCTTTATCAAATGACTCATTGTTATAATAAATATCCATTAGCAAACCAAGTCTATTATGGCGATCATCATCATCTGCAACACCATAAACATTTTCAATACTGAAATGGTTATAGAATTTATCTTTGTATGGATTACGATTAAACTGTCCAGTAACATATACTCGACCTTTATATTTTGGCAACCATTCATGCAAAAACTCAATCATATCATACTGGGTGATAAAATCATTTCTACCACCGTATTCATCACCGAGATTAACAGTAAACTTCTTGTAGTTTGCAACCTGTTTAACAGTTTCTTCATCAAAACGGTCATCCCAAGGAACTTCAATCTTTTCATTGTCCGTTGACATTGTTTTGATAGTATCATTCTGCGAACCAAAGGCTTCAACAAAACCCATATTATGGTCTGATTCTTTAATTCCGAAATTCAAACGTGCGGACTGGCCTCTCTCATTTTTGAAAATCTGATAGAATGGTTGTTTTGCCTTTTCGTTTGGCAAGAACAATTCTCCCATAAAATGAAATGTATTACGATAGCTACTCAATAATCATTACTCCTTTGAATTTTAATATTTATATGTAAACAACTTAATGTTGATTGCAATTTGGACAGGAACTTGGTGTAAACCAATTATATCCTTCAAATTCTTTTCCACAATAGCAACAAACCGTTCTTTGTGGCTTTTCAATCTCAATATAGCCACAATTTTTATTGCTACAAATATATGTATGAGTTTTAGAACAATAATTCAATGTATCTTTACCACATTTAGGACATTCAAACATCTTTATTATCTTCATCTTTTTCTTTATTAATTTTCTCTAAATCCTCACAAAATTTAACAACTCCCTTAATCCTTTCTTCTGGTTCTAGCCCTTCATTATTTAATAATTTTACGATTGTTGAAGATAAAAATTTCACTCCTTCACAATATCCAGCGAATGCTACAACTTTGTCATGGGTCTGTTGTTTTGTTTCTTCCATTCCCTCACCTCTTAATTCTATTATATACTTTTAGTTTTATCATTGTAAGTTAATTACTAATTATTTTTAAAATTATCACAAATAAATTTTGCAAGATAGATTGTGTGATCTATTTTATTGACTCAATAAATCCAAATTTACAATGACACATATCTAAATGTTTTATGTAAATATCTTTTTTATCATCATTTGTAAAATAATAACAAAAACCTAATTTCCCTGCTTCTTCCTCATTCTTTAACTGAATAGCATTAAATGTCCCTCTAGGTGTTTTGATTAACTGTTTCATATGTATTATCTCCTTTAATATTTTGTACCAGTTCTTCTTTGTTAATATATTGCATATACGGTTTGAAAATCTGTACTCTCAACTCTGGATTATCACACGAATCATGTACTAGATATTTATACCCTAGTT
>Ga0172377_10004897_pt1 | contig 13733 bp, 12 predicted proteins | sample Pumphouse3metaG_FD_119749 | JGI IMG/M metagenome (GOLD analysis project Ga0172377, IMG submission 119749) | Leachate microbial communities from a municipal landfill in Southern Ontario, Canada - Pumphouse #3 metaG | ecosystem: Engineered > Solid waste > Landfill > Unclassified | place: Canada... | reverse complement strand
TATTGTTCACATAATAAATTAGTTTTGATTATTAAATAAACTGTTAAAATTATCATTTACAAAATTATTATCTTTTATTTTATCAGTAAGATATTTATTAAAGTTGATTTCGTTTATTTCATTATTTAAAATTAATTTATCAAAAGAGTCATATTTTGAAATAACATCTTTTTTATTAATTTTGTAACTAGTTCCAGAAAAATTATAAATTATATATTCTGTATTATCAATTAATATAAATGTACTAATTGCATTATAAATTAGACTCTTTTTAACAAATGATTCATTTTTATTATCCTCGTTTATATAAAATTCACTATTACTATAATTAATTATAATTCCTAAATTAGTAGAATCTAATTCAAAATTAAATCCATATTCTGATAATGGTAGTGAATTATATAAGTTACCAGTATTACTATTGTTACCTAGATATTTATTTTTATATTTTAATAGTTTTGATATTTCGCTTTTGTTTGGATCAAAAGGGTTTGTACACATTTCTTTATCTCTTGAAAAATCTACTTCATAATATTGGCTTGCAGTATGAACATTACACCTATTCACATTATAAAATAGTGTTTTATAAATAATACCTTCATCGCCTGTTTCGATCAAATAAGTGAATATTGGGGCTTTACTATTCATTACATTACTATAATCCATTAATAATAATATTCCAAAAGCACTTATAAAGAATATAATACAAGCTATAATTTTATAGTTTTTTCTTAATCTATAAATACCTAAACTAATAATTAAAAGTGATAATATAGTTCCCCACATAGTCATACCCATTGAATTAATAAATAACAAAGAAAATATTAGTATTCCAATACCTATGCCTATAATCGTAGTGTTTATTCTATTTTTCTTAATTTCTTCAGTAGAATAATCAATAGTGTTAAGAACATTTTCTTCAAACTTATCTTGGTAGTCCTCTTTACTAATTTTTTCACCACTTAATAATTCATTAATACCAATACTTAGTTCTTTACTTAATGGTTTTAAAAGTGATAAATCAGGCATATAATTTCCGTTTTCCCAACGAGAAATTGTTTTATCAGTAACACCTAATTTTTCACCTAGTTCTTGTTGAGTCATTTTTTTATCTTTACGATTTTGAGCAATAAACTTTCCTATCTTTTCTTGATTCATAATATTTCTCCTTTCGCATTATATCATATATTTTTTTAAGTGATAATAACACCCCACAAATAGCGAATTAGGTTTTAATATGTAAATTTCTATTTATCTAATTTATATTATACCAACATTAATTTAAAAACAGTATTCTTTTCCATAATATTTGCATTTATATCTGACTAATTATTATTTAAAGATTCTCTAAACAAAAATCTATATTATTTTTTGTTATTTTTGTAATAATCTTCACTAATTTTATATAATTTTATTTTTGATTATTTTTTAATAGAACATTGAATAATTCCTAAGTATTATTTCGTTTATTTTTTATCAGTTTCAATACTAATACTTAAGACATTATCATAAGTTAATCACAATGAACACGTGACTTTTTGAGCACGGTTTGAAAATAATAATTAAATGTGTTATTCTTTTATTGGATTGATAATTATGAAAATTAAAATATTAAAAGGAACAAATCAGATTGGAGGATGTATAACAGAAATTACTACCGACAATGCTAAAATTATTATAGATTTTGGTGAAGATTTGCCAGATGTAAGTCTTAAAAATAATAATAATGTACCTTTAATAGAAGGATTAACCCATGGTACAAAAAAATATGATGCGGTATTTATAACTCACAACCATAAAGACCATATTGGATTGATTTCCAATATACTACCAGAGATCCCAGTATATGTAGAAAAAGCAAGTAAAGAAATTTTTAACGTAGTAAATGATTTTATGGGAATAAAAGAAGCATGTAATACTATAAATATGTTAGCAGAAATTCCGATAATTATAGAGGATATTAAAATAACTCCATATATAGTAGATCATTCAGCATACAATTCACTTATGTTGTTAATTGAATCTGATGGTAAGAAGGTGTTGCATACTGGCGATTTTAGAAATAATGGTTATAAGGGTAAATATCTTAAAGATACATTAAAGAAGATTGGTAAAGTAGATATAGTAATAACCGAAGGCACTTCGTTTGATAGAATTAACAAAAAAAATAAGACTGAAGAAGAATTATCAAAAGAAGCTTATGAAGTAATGAAAAAGTATAATCAAATATTTGTATTACAGTCAGGAACTAATATTGATAGAATTACAACAATGTATAAAGCATCTAAAAAGGCAAGAAAATTATTCGTTGAAGATATCTTTATAGCAAACTTAACTAAGTTGACAAAATCATCAATACCAAATCCATTAACATTTGAAGATGTATATACATATATCCCCTTAAAAAGATATATAAACAAAGATAGTGAATTTTATTATAAATATATAGAACCATTTAATAAAAAAAATGCTATAACTAAAATGTTTAATAATGATTATGTACTGAATATTAGAACTAGCATGATAAACGATTTGAAGAAATTTAAAGAAAAAGAATTAATTACAAATGCTTGTCTCATATATTCAATGTGGGATGGTTATAGAAAAAAAGAAGAGTTTAAGAAATTCTTAAATGAGGTTGAAAAATTAGGAATTAATATTGTATATTTACATACAAGTGGACATGCCAGTATTAATACAATAAAGGAAGTGGTAAATATATTAAAACCAAATATAGTTATTCCTATACATACAAAAAATAAAATGAAAGCAAAAGAAATATTTAAAAATAGTGTTATATTAAATGATAATGAAGGAGTGGAAATTTAAAATGTTAAAACAATTATTTAATGAGTATAATAGCCCAGATATAAATAATAAATCACAAGTTTTGGAAAGTTTAGAAAGACTAAAAATAGAATACCAAGTTGAAAGTTTACAATCTTTAATAAATATACTTACCACGACAATTAATGATTTTGATCATAGAACAAATTATCAAACAGTTGAACATAATCAATCTATTTCAGAACATAAAAAAAATAAAGAATTTATCGGAAAGGGATCTAAACGTATAGTTCCAGAAAAAGCTATTCAATACCATTTGGTACATCGGAAAAATAATTTATTAGGGAATTTTATTGCTTATCAAGTACCATTTGTCCAAGCAACAAACTATGGAGAAGTAGATCTTATTTCATATAATGGAGAACTGAATTTAATAGAATTAAAAGCATGTGCTATCAGAGGAAGTAAAAGCAGTACCAAGGAAAGTAAGGAAACATTATTAAGAGCTGTTTTAGAAATAGCAACTTATTATAATTATTTTTATAACTTAGATGAAAAAGAATTTGCTGTTTTTAGAGAAGAGTTATCACAAAATAGTAAGAATATTATCGGAAAAGATATTTCTTTTAATAAAGATGATATGGTGATGTGCGTAATAGTTCCTAAATCAATATATGATTCATGTAATCCAGATTTGTTAAAGGAAATATTAAACTTAAATAATTTTAAGTTCTATTGCATTGAACAAATCGAAAAGATAAATGACGATACCAATATAGGAATACCAAAAGATATATTTGAAATAACAGAATTCAAAGAAAACCATAGTGGAAATATTTTGGAAAATATAGTGGTAATTAAAGAAAAAGATGAATTGTTAGAAAATATGAATTATGTTTCATTAGATTGTGAAACTAATGGTGTCAATGATCTAGCCCAGTTTATAAGAATTTCAGCAGTAAGAGTGCGTAATGGGAAAATAGTAGATACCTTTAACGAATTAATTAAACCGGACGATAAGTTATCATCTAAAATAGAAGATCTTACTAAAATCACAAACGAAATGGTAAAAGATGCTTTTAATGAAAAGGATGTATTAAAAAGATTTATCAGCTGGCTTAATGATGATATGGTGGTAACTCATAATGTTTTATTTGATATGAAATATTTTAATTTAGCAAAAGAAAAATACAATTTACCTAAATTAGAAAACACCTTTATTGATACTTATGAGTTATCTAAAAAATTAGATAAAGGATTTAAACATACCATGGCAGATATAATTGAAAGATATAATATTACATGTGATGAAAACGATGGTTATGAAATAATGATAAAATATATATATGAGAAGTATATTGATATATTAAACAGTATGCTTATTTATAATGTTAATGAAATAAATTTGAAATTACAAGATTAACTAAGGCATGTTTAAGAAACATGCTTTTTTTTACATTGTTTTAATTGTCTTACAGTAAGGGAGTTCACGATCTATTATCATTTTTAACCATTTTAGCACCTTATCATTTTTTAAAATAAATGAATGTAATCTGTTTTGTATTCATACAATTTCAAATCAAAAACTACTTCAATTCGATAATATAAATCCTTATCAAACTATAAATTAGCCTCTTTTATTATCTTGCAATTTTAAAATCTATATCTTCATCAAAAATATTCGCATCAATCTTTTCATTAAAAATTATTTTACTACTTCTTCCATGCTACAACCACTCCCACTTATATTATGTACTACTTACTGGTACAATAATATCACTAATTATTTTAATTGCAACGATGACGTCTTCAAACTCTATGTCTTTTGCATAATCGTATTTATTTTGATAATCGACCCAAAGATTTCTTATGTGATTATCTTCTTCAATTTTTTTAATATTTTCTTCACTGTTATCTATATCATTAGTGGTTTCTCTTATAGTTTTTCCACTAATAATCCATTCTAATAGCATGGAATAAAAATTAATAGCTTTTTCATTACATAATCTTGCTAATGAGATATCGTCATCATTTCCTAACTTGAAAATTTCAGAAATTGCTTTCAGTAAATCCTTAATAGTTTTTATCTTTCATATAATTAGGAAATGGTATTATTTTTTCTTTTACTTCAATACTACTCCTTTTTCATATAAAAATCCCTAGGATTTGTATTAAACCTTAGGGATTCCTTTAATAAGAAGCTTTTGGCTTCTTGATAATCCTATAAATGGGGCGATATATGAGAATCGAACTCATGCATACCAGAGCCACAATCTGGCGTGTTAACCACTTCACCAATACCGCCATATAAAGTAATATAATATTAACAAATATTTAGAGGATTTGCAATAGCAATTTATAGTTCTTTTTGCTATAATTTTAGTATGAAAAAGATTATTGATCTAAAATTTTATTTTATAACTGCTTTAGGATTACTTACTATAAGTGCCTTCTTTTATTTTTTTGTAAAATTGTTAGAGGGTGAACCAAATTTAATAGGAGGACCTATTGATAATTATATTCCTTTTTTACCTATTTTTATTATCATTTATAATCTTTGGTATCCTTTTAATATCCTTGCCTTATATTATATTTTTAAAGATAATATTAGTATATATATTAAAACTATTATATCATTAATTTTTTGCTATATAATTTCTAATTCAATATTTATTCTTTATCCTACTACGGTAAATCGACCAGTAATAGAATCTTATAATAATATAATTGAATATATTACATATATGACTTTTAAAATAGATACACCTGCAACAAGATGTTTTCCTTCTAATCACTGCATTTTATGTTTTATTATTATTTTTAGTGTTTTAGGAATTAAGAATATGTCAAAATGGAAAAAAGGTATTATTATAGCCATAAATACCTTAATAATTTTATCTACTTTATTTGTTAAACAACATGTTGTTTATGATGTTATTGGTTCATTAATAATTACCCTTACATGTTTTTATATTTTAAGTAAGTTTAAATTTTTTAAATATTTAGAAAAAAAATTAGTTAGCGTAAGCTAACTTTTATTTCCGATTTTTTCACCTAATTTAACAATCGTTTCAATATTATTTAAACTATTTTTTAATATTTCTTTATTTATTTTAATGGTATTTTCTTTAAATAATAATATAATTGTCGAACCCCCAAATTTAAAATAACCTTTTTCTTCACCTTTTTTAAAGGCATCTTGTTGATGATGGTTCACTATTTTTCCTACACATAATGCTCCTACTTCAATTTGAATAACATTACCAAAATTCTCGGTTTTAAGAATCGTCCATTCTCTTGAATTAGTCTTATAAACATTATATTTATCAAAAGCTACTGGTCTTACAGTATGAAGTATTCCTTTAATATAATTATTATCACTTTTTATACCATTATCAATATAACAATAACGATGATAATCATTTACACATAATCTAAATATTAAAGCATAACCATTAAGATATTCATTTGATACATCATTTTTTATAAGATCATGAATATCGTAATAGGAATTTTTTATCTTAAATATATTAGCATTATTTATTTTGTAAACAAGTAATCTGCCATCACATGGAGATATTAAAGCATTATTTTTATTATTAATAGGTCTTTTTCCTGCTTTTATTTCTCTAATAAAAAAATTATTAAATGATTTGTACTTAATATCTTTGTAATCATTCATATTAATATTATTTTTTTTAATAAATCTTTTAATTAAAGATTTGGATAATCTAGTACTTAAAAATAAACCAACTATTTTACTAATAATATTTATGGTTAATATTTTTAATAATAATCTACCTATAATAGTATTATAAAAAAATAAGATAAACTTATCTTCTTTTTGATTTTTTAGCTTAAAATTATCCATATTTTATAACCTATAACTAATAATAAAAACTCAAATAACCCAACTAAAATTAATAAAAACATTTTTTTATTATCAGGCTTATTTATAAATTTAGCGTTTAAAACAAATAATAACCCGACAATAAGTAAAGATGTTGCAAAAATAGAAGGAAAAATATTAGGAAAAAAATCTTTTAGATAATATACTAAAGGAAATATTAAAGCCACACTAGTTGTTGGTAAGCCAATAAAAGTAGTACTTCTTCCTTTTTTAGTTTTAGCTATTTCTTCTTCATGAACATTAAAATGAGCAAGTCTTATTAAAGCACCTAATACATATATACATGCAATTGGTAAATAGTACCATTCATTCATCCCAATTGAATATCCAATTGCTACTGGTAATATACCAAAGGCAATTATATCAGAAAGAGAATCAATCTGAATTCCAAAATTTATTTCTTCTCTACTTCTTTTTTTTGTTCTTGCTACTTTTCCATCAAACATATCTAATAATCCTGATGCCATTAAACAAACTATTGCACCAAAAGAATATCCTTTAAAAGCTAATAAAACTCCAAGAACAGCACTACATGCACTTAAATAAGTTAATATTACTGTATAATTATATATACCTATCATAATTCACACTCTTTACTAATTCTTATTAAGTATAGCACTTTTTTAAAAAAAATAATAGTACAAAAAAAGCACTAAAGTGCTCTATCTTTCGCCTTCTTCTAACATTGTTGTTATAAATATCCCATATCCACTTGTTGGATTATCTAATATAACATGAGTTACTGCACCATATATTTTATTATTTTGGATTATAGGGCTTCCACTCATTCCTTGGATTATTCCTCCGGCAGTTGCTATTAATTCTTCACTTGTTATATTAAAGTATATATTTTTAATATCACGGGTTTTATCTATCATATTTATATAGATATCATATGATTTTATATCCTCATTGCTTAAAACTGTATAGATACTAGCTTTACCAATTTTTAAAGTATCTGGAGTTCCTACTTCAAGGGTTCCTAAATCCGATATATTTGCTGTATATATTCCATATATACCTTTATTAGTATTTTTTGTAACCGTTCCGAAAATAGTATTAGAATAAAATTTAGCATTTTTAGTTCCTGCAGTACCTACTCCACTACGATCAATTCTAATTATTTTATTTTTAAATATACTGCCGGTTTTTACTTCAATTAAATTCCCGGTGTTACTTTCTGTTATTTCATGTCCTAGAGCTCCATATATTTTAGTTACTGGATCAATATATGATAAAGTTCCTATTCCAGTTATGCTATCTTTAACATATATTCCAGTTTTATAAGTTTCATTAACTAATATTAAATTAAATACCGTCGAAAAAACTTTATTTTTTCTTTTAATCGTAAAATTTACTTTATTATCAATAACCGTTTCTTCTATTGCTAAAACTAATTCATCAACTGTATTTACTGGAGTATTACCTACTTTAATTATTATATCTCCTGTTTTTAAATTATTTTTATTAAATTTATTATCTATTTTATAAAAGCCGATAACAATTACGCCATCATTCTTAACTTCAATACCTATAGTCTTACCTCCCGGTATAATATCATTAGAATATGCAAATATATTAATCGGAATTAACAAAATAAATAATAATAATATTGTTTTTTTCATTGTTATCACCCTTTATATTAGTATGTTCTTAACTATCAAAAAAAAGTAACCAATTAATGGTTATTTTCTATTTTAAAATCTTCAAATTTACCATTTTCTGCCAATATTTTATTAACAGAAATTACAGCTTTATTTAACTTATCACCACATACTTTTACTAATTTCATAGCTTCAGTATATTTTTCAATTGATTTTTCTAAATCAATATCACCATTTTCAAGTTCCTTAACAATTGTTTCAAGTTCTTTCATTAATTCTTCAAATTTTTTATCTTTCATTTATCCCACTTCCTCTACTTTAGCTTTTATTTCACCTTTAAATAAATTAATATCTATTTTATCTCCTATTTTTATCTTTGAACTATCTTTAATTATCTTATTATTATGTTTTAATACACTATATCCTTTACTTAAAACACTAATTGGATTTAAGAGCTCTAATTTATTTAAAATTAGCGTATACTTATTTTGTTTATTTATAAACAAATTATCAGGGTTATTTAATATATAACTTTCACTATACCTTAATAATTTAGTTTTACTATTATCTAGTTTATTATTAATATAATTATTTAAATTAAGTATTAAATTACTTAATGTTTGTTCTTTTATTTCATAAATAGCTAGTGGACTAGTAAGTACATAACTATTTTTTAATGTTTTTAATTTATTAATATTAAGATTTAAATTATGTTTTATTAAGTTAGCAGATCTTATATAATATTGTTTTAATAAGATGTTTAAATCGGTAATATTAGGTACTGCTAGTTCTGCTGCTGCCGTAGGAGTTGGTGCTCTTAAATCAGCTACAAAATCAGCAATAGTAAAATCTATTTCATGCCCAACAGCACTAATTATTGGTACTTTACATTCATAAATAGCATAAGCAACTATTTCTTCATTAAAAGCCCACAAATCTTCAATAGAACCTCCACCACGACCAATAATTAATAAATCTAAATTATGATTTTCAGCTTCTTTTATTTGTTTTACAATATCATCTTTAGCAATTGTTCCTTGAACAAGAGATGGAAATAGATATGTTTCACAAATTGGATATCTTCTTTTAATAGTACTTAATATATCTTTTATAGCTGCGCCTGTTGGAGCAGTTATAATACCAATTCTTTGAGGATATTTGGGTATTATTTTTTTATGTTCTTGATCGAATAATCCTTTAGCTTTTAAGTTTTTTTTCAATTCTTCATATTTTAAATATAAATTACCTAGTCCATCTTCTTCCATATTTTCAATATATATTTGGTAAGCTCCTGTTGCTTCATAAATACTTACTTTTCCATCAACTAATACTTTCATACCATCTTCGGGAACAAAGGTTAATCTATTAGCATTAAATTGAAACATTACGGCATTAATTCTACTTCCTTCATCTTTTAAAGTAAAATATAAATGTCCTCTACTATGACCTTTAAAGTTAGATATTTCACCTTTTAAAGAAATATTTCTAATATTAGGATCAGTATCAAATTTATTTTTAAGATATTTATTTAAAGTTGTAATCGTAATATATTTTTTTTCCATTATTCATTAATTACCTTATCTAAAACAGCATTAACCATTTTTCGAACATTATCATCGCTATATTTTTTACATAATTCAATAGCTTCATTAATAACTACGATTGGAGGTGTATCAGTATATTTTATTTCATATAAAGCCATTCTTAAAATAGCAGCTCCCGTATTATCAATTCGATCTATAGACCAGTTATTAAGATATTTGTTAGCAACTATATTTAATTCATCATAATAAGTAATAATTCCATAAACCATATCTTTAATAAATTCATTTTCTATTTCCATATTTTCATTTATTACATTATCAACATTATAAATAAGACCATTATGCTTATATAATGATATTTGATAAATAATAATCATAATTTGCTCTCTTAATTTTGTTCTATTTTTCATAAATAACCTCATATTAAGTATATCATAAAAAAATAATAGATGCTCTATTATTTTTTAGATATTTCTTTTAATTCATAAAGTATATTAAGTGATTCCAAAGGGGTCACTTTTAGAGGATCAATATCTTTTAGTCTTTCTTTTAATTCATTTTTTTCAGTTAAATCAAAAGATAGTTGGGTTTCATTAGAAATAACTTTTTTAGGATTTCTTTCATAATTATTTAATAATTCATTTGCTCGATTTATAATTTCATCTGGCATTTTAGCTAATGCTGCTACATTAACACCATAGCTTTTATCTATCGAACCTTCTTTTACTTTATGTAAAAATACTAAATTACCATTTTCTTCAGTGGCACTAACATGAATGTTCTTAATACTCTTAAATCTTTTATCAAGTGATGTAAGTTCATGATAATGAGTACTAAATAAAGTTTTACATTTAATATTTTTAGTAATATATTCAAGGATAGCTTCAGCTATACTCATTCCATCATAAGTAGCCGTACCTCTACCTAATTCATCAAATAATATTAAACTATTTTTAGTGGCATTTACCACGGCATTTCTTGCTTCTAACATTTCAACCATAAAAGTAGATTCCCCACTTACTAAATCATCTGAAGCACCAATACGCGTAAATATTTGATCAAAAACTGGTAAATTAGCCTCATCAGCTGGTACAAAAGAACCGATTTGAGCCATTAATATTGTAATAGCAAGCTGTCTCATATAAGTACTTTTACCGCTCATATTTGGTCCGGTTATTAATAAGGTATTAATATTTTCATCTATTATTATATCATTTTTTATATATTCTTTTTCACTTACTAAGTTAATAATAGGATGAAATCCATTTTTAATATTTATAATATGCTTATTATTAAATTTAGGTCTTATTAATTTATGATTTTCACTAACAACGCTTAAAGAAACTAAGGCATCAACATAACCAATACTAGTAGAAGTCTTCTTTAATTCAAGAATTTCTTGTTTTATAATATTTTTTATTTCCATAAATAATTCATACTCTAAATCGATTATTTTTTCCTCAGCGTTTAATATTAATGCTTCTTTTTCTTTTAGGGAAGGGGTTATATATCTTTCTCCAGTTGTTAAGGTTTGTCTTCTTTCCCAACCATATTCTGGTTTTACTTTATTTATATTACTTTTACTTATTTCTATATAATAACCAAAAACTTTATTAAAACCAACTTTTAAATTAGATATCCCAGTTTTCACCTTTTCTTCTTTCTCTAAAGTAGCTAAATAGTCTTTCCCACCACTTCTAATTTTTTTAAGTTCATCTAACTCACTATTATAGTTTTCTTTAATTAAATAGCCTTCTTTAATAGTAGTTGGAGGTTCTTCATAAATAGCTTTTTCTAGTAATTGATATAATTCTTGATGATCATTTATTTTTATATCTAGATTTAATTTATCAATAATCTTTATTATATCTGGTAATACTTTTAAAGATTTTTTTATTTGTAATAAATCTCTACCATTTAAGGATCCACAAACAACTTTCCCACATAATCTTTCTAGATCATAAATTTCATATAAAAACTCTATTAATTCACTTTTTAAAATAAATTCAGTATTAAATTTTTCAATATAATCTAATCTTTGATTTATTTTTATTTCATCTTTTAAAGGGTTAATTAAAAAATCTTTTAAAGTTCTTGATCCCATAGAAGTTTTACATTTATCTAAAAGCCATATTAAACTATATTGTCTTTCTTTTAATCTTAATGTTTCAAATAATTCTAAATTTCTAACGGTATGAATATCCATTAATAAATACTCATTATTCTCTATTATATTGACATCATTAAAATGACTTATATCCTTTAATTGAATAGTAATTAAATAATATAGTAAATGTTTAATTCCTTCTTTTACTTGATAATTCTTAATATTATTTACGATTTTATTATTTCCTTCATATATATTATCAATAATAGTAATATTAATATTATAAATATTTTTTAAAATATTTAATAAATTTAAGTCAAAATTATTTTTAATAATTATCTCTTTTAAATTTAAATTAATAACTCTATTAATAAGAGCATCTTTTTCATGATTTAAAAATTCTGCATAAATATTACCAGTAGAAATATCGGTATAAGTTAATAAATATATATAATCATAATCAATTAAACTGCCAATATAATTAAAATCATAACTATTTAAAAATTCTAAATCAACAATGGTACCTTTACTTATTACTTCTGTTACTTCTCTTTTAACCATTCCTTTAGTATTTTTAGGATTTTCAACTTGATCACAAATAGCAACTTTAAATCCTTTTGATACTAATTTTTCAACATAATTTCTAACAGCATGATGAGGAACACCAGCCATTGGTATTCTTTCTTTTAAACCACCATTTTTACCTGTTAAAGTCAAGTCTAATTCTTTTACCACTTTTAAAGCATCTTCAAAAAATAATTCATAAAAATCTCCAACTCGATAAAACAAAAATTCATCTTGATAATTATTTTTAATATCAACATATTGTTTCATCATTGGACTTAATTCATTATAATTTATATCACTTATTTTCATGTTATTTTCCCCGCTTATATTTATTTTATCAAAATCATAAAAATAAGTCTATAAAGTAAAATTTATTAATTAAAAAAGATGATGTTTCATCTTTGTTTAGTCATAACTTTATTGGAATTCTTTATATACGGTCTTGATACATAGTAATTAATATTTTTTTTAGATGGATAATCATCATTTTCATATCGCACAAATTCGTATAATGATCCTGTATCTTTTAATTTATTAAATATATCATTTTCATTTGGTAAACCAGAGATTTTAATAAAATATTTGTTGCCTTTTAATGCTAAATCATAAGCAAATTCTTCATTTGATTTATTTTGAAATAATTTAACAGTTTCTTTCCATATTGGATAACCTTCATCAGTATAACCTACTTGTTTGAATTCAACTGGGTTTCCAGCCCTAATTATTTTAGGTATTGGTAATCCTGGGATTCGCATATAAAATATATCAATTTTATGAGCTTTATTACTTGGCTCTTTATTATTTAATGTTTTTTTATTTAAATAAGTTTTAGGCTTATCTAAAGTATCTTCAAGACTATTTTTAATAAATTTATCTTTATTTTGGGTATATACTTCAATATATTCTTTAAGAGGCATTTTATCAAGTCCATCAGCTAATAATTCTTCTATATTTTCTCTTCTCACCCATAAATAATTATCATAGTCATTTGAATCAGTATCAGTGGTTATTATATGATTGTTTACTCGTTGTTTTTTAACCGGAATACTTGAAACAGTTAAATTCCGATATAATTTTATATCCCCTTGAGATAAATTATTTAATTCTTCATTACTTAATGGTTTTACTAAATAATAATTTTTATTATTTATATAACAATTATTATTTCCAATATCTGTAATTTCTGTTATCCAGGTTCGGCAATCATCAAGTAT
>Ga0172377_10004896_pt1 | contig 13737 bp, 6 predicted proteins | sample Pumphouse3metaG_FD_119749 | JGI IMG/M metagenome (GOLD analysis project Ga0172377, IMG submission 119749) | Leachate microbial communities from a municipal landfill in Southern Ontario, Canada - Pumphouse #3 metaG | ecosystem: Engineered > Solid waste > Landfill > Unclassified | place: Canada... | reverse complement strand
TTTTTTTTATGGAGAGTTTATATTTCGCTTTGAGCTAAAAGACAATTTAATATCGAATTTAACTCTTCAATTTGCGCATCGTTTAAGCAACTTAAAAATTTAAACGAACTGATTTTTACTTTCTTTGAAAAAACTCTCGCGGCGCATTTGCCCTCAATGGTTAAAGAAAGATATTGTGACTCTGAATTTTCACTCTGAACGATTATTATTAAATTTTCTTTTTCCAGTTTCTCTAAAATTTTATAAAAAATATCTTCTCCGATCGACAAATTCGAGAATAGATCAATCTTTTTTATGCATTTATGCAAAGACATCGCAACCAATATTTGCTTTTCCGTCTCGCTGTAGAGTTCGCAATTAGGACACATCTCCCTCTCTTTTTCAATTGAAAGTTCATTTATCCTATCATTTAATGCCAAGATGTTATTCATCACCTCAGTCCTAGATACATTTAATTCAGCCATTGCAAAATTCTCCTGAGTTTCTTTAAATTAATAAAAATAATTTGCGTAAAAAATAATCATAACATAAATCGCTGATCTTCTTTATAGATTCTTTGGAAAATTAACTTTATTTTCATTTTAAGAATTATGTGCCCTCATTGGGTCGCTCGGGATAAAGTCACCCCTGCATATTTTGTCATTAAAATAATATGCCCTTTATATTATTTTCGCCAATAAACAATATCGAATATATAATTATTAATTTTCGATATTTTTAAAAAAATATATTTTATTGTATTCAATGTATTTTACCTATAAAATAATAATAGTTGTTTCTAGCAAAATTGGAGTTTTACGATAAACATGAAAATTAAATTACAAAAAGTAAACAAATATTATTACGATCAAGGCAAATCAACAAAAGCCCTGGAGAATATTTCGTTAGAATTTAACACTGACGGGTCCTTCGTTGTGATAACTGGTGAGTCGGGAGCAGGTAAATCCTCGCTCATTAAAGTGATAACGGGAATAGAAGATTACGATGAGGGCGAGATATATTTTGACGATGTCGCCATTTCGAGCCTCACCAGCAAACAGCATCAAGAAATTTATACGAACAATATTTCTTTCGTCTTTCAAGACTATAACTTAGTCGAATCTATTTCTTGCGTTGAAAATATAAATCTCGCCTTGCTCAAGCAAGGAAAAACCATAAAAGAAGCAAAGGAATTGGCAAAGAAAGCTCTGTCGGATGTCGACTTAACCAAGCAAACAAATATGCGTGTTTCTAAATTGTCCGGCGGTGAAAGACAGAGAGTTGCTATCGCTAGATCTTTAGCTTTAAATACCCCGATAATTGTCTTTGATGAACCCACGGGAAATCTCGACAATGAAACTTCAAAAGCGATCATTGAATTAATAGAAAAAATCAGCAAAAATAAATTAATACTATACGTAACTCACGACTATGAAATCGTTCAACAATACGTTACGAGACACATTGTCCTTTCCGATGGTCACTTAATAAAGGATGAAAGTGTATCGAAGATTGAAAACTTCGACTTTATTGAAAAGAAAAAAGAAAGCGAGGGTAAATTCTCCTTTGCTTCATATCTGTATTCAACTTACTTAATTGGCTTTAAGCGCGTGGGAAGACTATTGTCTACTCTCTTGGTTCTCATTTTTGCTTACGCGGGTATCTTGGGAAGCTTTTACGGATATGCCAATGGTATAATCGCCACCAATAGCACCTTTTCACTCTCCACTAATGCGACGTCCTACAATATGGGGAATGAAATATACAATAGAAAAAACACCATCGATGAAGTTGACTTAGCGTTTGATGCGGATAATTTCACTGACTACGCAAGTGATTTATCTTCGGACTTTTCATTGATTTCACCCGATTATAATAATTATTACTTAGAAGAAAACTCAGAAAACTTACCAGAAAATTATGCGCAAATGTCTTCATATGACCCTGATTACATGAAATCGCTAAATATAACAATTCTTCCCTACTACGACGAAAGCGAAAAATTAGAATTAATTTCTGGAGTTGATGAAGAGACTGATTTCATCAAACTAGTCATCCCTGATTACATCAGTACGGATAGTTCTTACTTCGAAAAAATCGAGAAAATTTTTCAAGATGATTTTAGCCTATCTATCTTTTCCGATTATAGCTATCTTAGTGAAGATGACATCGCTAGCGACTTGCAAATAAGACCCGAAACCAAGAGCACGGGGGTCTACACTTATGACAGCCAATCTAACTCAACTGGAAATATCTATTTAGTATGCAACGCTTCTTATTTGAACGAAGTGAAAGAATACGTTCAAAATATTTACGATTACATTTCTATTTCTTCAGTGGAATATCAACTGGGAAATTCTAATTCGAAAGTTGAAATCTATGCTGATAGCGAATTAGTATCGGGTTCTACTTCTTTGTCTAACAATTTAAACAGCAGTTACACGCCTAATAAATTATATCTGTCAAAAAATTTAGAAAATAAAAATATTGAAATTACTTACAAGAATTTAAATATTTCAACGAGCGATTTTGACGTTGAATACATCGAGACAACAAGTGGCACTTACTCCTATCAAATATATCAACCCGGCGTAGATAAGATGATAAGAAAATTGAAGGTTGAATCAACCTCATATTTTCCCACCTCGGAAATCGCCCAAGCGCAATATGAGAAATACAAAAGTGCTCACCCTCGCCTATTCCATCAAACGAAGACAAATTCCAACGACGTTGACTACAATCTGGATATATTGAATGCATACAGCGGGTTACGCGCGGGATACTTGAGTTTATTTATTTTGATTTTGGCTGGAATATTACTAGTGGCTTTCCTGATTAAATCGATAATAAACCGCTTTTATTACCGCAAGTCTTACGACCAGCAAGTCCTGCAGTACATCGGTTACTCCTACAGAGATATCATCGCGGTTAATTTAATTGAATTCCTCGGCTTATCACTTGTTTCATCCATCGTTGTTTACGCCGTATTTTTAGTATTGGTACCGAATGCCCTTTTGATCTTTGGCGCTAATATTTGGATGTTGATTTTAGCAATTGTAATTAATGTATTGTGCGCTATATACTTTGCGCTTCCCAAGCGAAAGAGGGTGAAATAATATGATTCAAGTTAAAAATGTTTCCAAAACATACAATAAGAGAAGGCGAAATGCCAATCAGGTTTTAGACAATACATCGATACAACTTCCCGACAGCGGTTTCGTCTTTTTTGTCGGGCGTTCAGGCTCGGGAAAATCAACAATACTAAATGCAATCGGCGGACTTATCTCTTATGAAGGAGAAATACTCTTTGATAAAGAAAAGGTCAATCTCGAAAAATATCGCCAGAAAAATATCGGCTATGTCTTCCAAAATTTCTTGCTTTTTGACGATCAAACTATCTTAGAAAATATCCGCGTGCCATTAAATTTAATCGGCATATATAACGAGTCAGAAATACGAGAGAGAGCTACCGTTTTGCTGCGCGCCGTCGACTTACAAGTTAATATAAATCGGAGAGTTCAGGCTCTGTCGCTGGGGCAGAGACAAAGGGTCGCCATCGCTCGAGCTTTAGCAAGCAATCCCAACGTGATACTCGCGGATGAACCCACGGGAAATTTGGACTCCAAAAACTCAATCATCGTCATGAATATCTTGAAAAAACTCTCGATGAATCACCTGGTCATCTGTGTCACTCACAACCTTGGCTTGGTAAATAAATACGCTGACACAATTTTTCAAATTCAAAATAAGAAGTTGATTGAACTGGATAAATCCAAGTCTGAAGATATTAATTTAGCCAGTGTCACTCAAAACATCAATGTTTCTAAAATGACGCAAAAAGAATTTACCAACGGCGATTTTCTAGTTAAATTATACTCGCAAGACGCAGTCAACAAGGATGAGGTGAGCGAAATCAAAATCATTCGTCAAAATGGGAAAATTTTAGTTGTTGGAGACAATATCTCAATCGTTTCAAAAGAAGAAGTAGACATTGCAAACAGTTCTCAAAACGCGACAGATACCGAAATTAATGAAGAATCTCTCAATGATTCCGAAGTTTCAGCCTCATCTCAAGGAATTATCAATTTAGATTTTGAAAACATCGAAGAAAAAAAGACTTATAAAGATTGGTATTTATACAAATCATTTTTATCGTTCACAAAGGCGAGCACGAAAAATTTTAAAACCTTTTTAGTTAATTTTTCAAACGCTGTTTTTCCTTTAATACTGTTTATTCTCTTTTCCATTATGATTGGTCAAATTAATGTCTTGACCAACGAACCGACTATCGATTACCATGAAAACTACGTCACTTTAGCCAGCCAGGACAACATTGGAAACTTGTATCCCAACGAATTGGCGAACATCATCAGCGATGAGAATTCTCACATCGTTGGCACAAGAAATACTGAATATAGCTATTCGTTGTTAGATAATGCTGCTTGGGATAAACGATATTCTTTAGGTCTTGATAAATTCAGTTTTTACAACGATATCATTTCAAACCTGTCTATCAAAAGCAATGCCTCTTTGGCATTTAATATCAGCAATGTTGAGCAATACTCTTCTTTTGATATTGCTGAACAATTCGACAACTACGCCCTCGCAGATGGCGAGCTGCTGATCGATCAATCCCTTTTGGATCAAATCAACGACACCTTGGGTGACCCTACTTTTATCTATCAAAAGACTTTGGAACAGACGATAATTGATGATCAAATAACCCTGGATATGTACTCGTGGGATTCGACCTCTACTCCAAAGACTTATAAGATTGTCGGAATAGTCGATACCGATTATCCCTCGTTTTACGCGAACAAAAAAACAGATTACCAAATGAGTTACTACCTTAGAAATAGCCTCTATAGCGACTATGGAACAAGCGGTTCTTTCCCTATCTTTTCCGATTCGCTATTCAGCGATTATACTTTTGTTAACTTTAGTGATCTAGGTTTGTATCCCAACTACACTTTTGTTGGAACAAGCGATTACACCTCCACTTCTACCTACGACATACCTCAGGCTTTTTTCTCAAAGGCTATGATTGACAACAATGCATCGTATCCATGGATATTGGGAGAATGCGAAGTCAGTTCGACAGGTTACATTGAAGACAGCACTGATCCTGACGCGCAAATTATTTGCTATAAAGATTACATCACTTCTTCTGGATACGTCTTCGATTCATCCAACATAGCTTTTGCGGACTACGTTCAGTATTTGACTTCCAATTGCAATGTTTCTCTGCTACCTAACAATTTAATTATGAAAGAAGGAGAAATACCTTCGCAAAGCGGAGACTTGATTTTGCCCTACTCCCTTCACAATACCTTTTCAAAATCGAGAATAAATTATTTAACAAATAATAGTCGCACTATAACTGGGTACTACGATGATTCATCAACTAGTTCAAAAGACGTCTATACAACTCCCATTACGTATTTAGCTACGAAATTTCCGAGTATAAACATAAATTATTCTCAATCTCCAGAATTCCTGCTTTACCAGAACACTTATGTGATGTCTGACGATGTTCAAGCTACCATCGAATACTTTGAAAACAGCGAGGAGCATTCATTCGAATGCTTTGCTTACGATGACTTATATAAAGAATACAATTCTAATGAACTTACGAACATACTGTCGAATTTTGTCCAGTCAATCGTCGTTGCGCTTGTTATTTTCTTAATCATCACCATCCTGTCTAATCTTTCCATCATAAATAAGAACAAAGCAAAATATGGAATCTTGAGATGCCTGGGTTATTCCAAGTGGAACTTAATCAAGCAAAATTCCGGAGATATTGCTATTTCTATGTTTTACTACGCGCTGATTCCCTGCGCATTTCTCGGAATCATGATGGGACTATTTAACGTGTATACCCTCGGCTTTTTATGGTCGATAGTATTCTTTGGCGGATACGCCATCATCATGATGTTAACTTCCAACCTTCCTCTTCTCTTTCTCTTGAGAAAGAAGCCGGTCGAAATAATAAATTCGCTGAATTAATAAGTTGAAAAGCTTACTGTTGAAAGGATCAATTTATGAATATTAAACTTAAAAAAATTAACAAGTATTATTTCGACCAAGGCAAGTCGACCAAGGCCTTGGAAAATATTTCTTTAGAATTTGATACCGATGGGTCTTTTGTCGTCATCACAGGCGAATCCGGCGCTGGTAAATCATCGCTCATAAAAGTGATTACTGGCTTGGAAGATTTCGACGAAGGCGAGATGTATTTTGACGACATCCCCGTATCGAGCCTGAGCGACAAGAAGAAACAGCACATCTATTCAGACAATATTTCATTCGTTTTTCAAGATTACAATCTCATCGAATCAATCTCGTGTCTTCAGAATATTATTCTTGCGCTCATCAAGCATGGAAAAACGCAAAAAGAAGCAAAGATTTTAGCGGAAAAAGCTTTGAAAGAAGTAAATCTTAACGCTCAAATAAGAATGCGCGTATCAAAGCTATCCGGCGGTGAACGACAGAGGGTCGCCATCGCTAGAAGCATAGCTTTGGACACTCCGATTATCGTTTTTGACGAACCGACTGGAAACTTAGACGATCAAACTTCGAAGCAAATAATTGAAATCATCGCCAAGATTGCCAAGGACAAATTGATTCTATACGTAACTCACGACTATAAGATTGTCGAAAAATACGTCACTAGACACATCGTCCTTGCTGACAGCAATATTGTAAAAGATGAAACCATACAAAAACCCCAATCGAGTGAGGATTCTCAAAAAACAAGAATATCACATAATAAATTTACTCTTAAATCATATTTATACTCGACTTATTTAATTGGATTTAAACATTTTGGCAGAACGTTAGCAACTTTTATTGTCCTGGTCTTTTGCTTTGCCAATGTCTTCGGAACATTTTTTATTTTCGGTACATCGGCCACAGCCTTAGGATCAATTGGCGAACTTTTTAGTTTGGACTACAGCTTTGACACTTCTCCCGATTATCAAATGGGAAACGTCATAAAAAATTCTAAAGCTGATATTTCCGATGGAGAAATTGACTACGATGGAGATTGCTATATCGACTACGGAGACATCTTGGGAGATTCCGTCAGCATCTACTCGGAAGATTATCAAAAAAGTATTGATGATGAATTTGATAATGACGATTATAATCACTTTTTTGAAAAGTGTTTTTCCGATTACAATGTCTACGCGCTTCCCTATTTCACCGATGAGTCGACCTTCGTTGAAAGCACACAGGAAGAGGGAATCGCCATTTACATTCCCAGTGACTGGACCAGTTCAAGTTATTATTACGGAACTTTAAATACCATTTATAACCGCGACATTTCAATCAGTTCGGACCTGTGGTTTAACCTTGTTAATAATGGCAATCGAAGCTCATACTTAACCATAGCGAATCAAATTGAAGCGACACAACTTCAAACAAAGATCACCAGTGTTTATACCTACGATTCTTCACTCAACGATTCCTCATGTATCTACTTGGTGATGAATTCAGCCCAGTTGGATACAGTCAGAAACTCTTTGTTACACGAATATGATTACTTTTCTTTCTCTACCGGTCACAACTTGAACTTAGATACAACTTCCGCTCTCTCTATTAAAACTAGCGACGCTGAGAGTTTATCTCCAATCGGCACGTACGATACAATTTCTTATGAGGACGCACCTAGCAATACGCTTTTCTTATCCTCTAATTTTATCGATAAAGATTTAACAATTAAATATAAAAATATACAATTACCTTTAGATTACTTTGACATTTCTTACAATCTCTATAACGATAATTCTTACCTCATGCTTGACCAAACTCTCAATATAGTTCTCGCCGAGAACAAAATGACATCGACCGTCTATTTTAGCAATGTGCAAACAGCGGCTGATAATTACGGGGCGCTCAAGGCTGACAACGGGCGAATGTATTATCAGGAATACAAGACAGCCACCTCGTCTTATACGATCGATTTACAAAGCGAAAACGACTCCATAAATCAGATGTATTTGATAAATTTCTGCACTTCCTTAATTAACCTATTAGTCATGGCGATACTGATTAGATTCATCCTCAATAGATTCTATTATCGCAAATCTTACGACCAGCAAGTGCTGAGCTACATTGGTTTTTCTTTTATCAATATTGTCATCATCAACTTGCTGCAGTTCTTGATAATGGGAGTGCTGGCCATTGCCCTCGTATATATTTTGCTCGTTTTGTACGTTCCCTATGCCGGCGGCTTGTTTTTTGCAAATGCCTGGCTTCCGCTCCTTGCGATAGTCATAAGTTTAGTGTGCGCAGTTTTCTTTGGGCTTCCCACAAGAAAGAAGGTAATGGAAAATGATTAATATTGAAAATGTCTCAAAGACATATAACAAGCATCGCAGAAATCAAAACGTCGTACTTCAAGAAACTACCCTTCAACTTCCCGATAGTGGCTTCGTCTTTTTCGTAGGTAGATCTGGAACCGGAAAATCCACCATGCTCAACGCCATCGGCGGATTGATATCATATGAAGGCGAAATATTATTCGATAAGCAGAAAGTCAATATCGAACAATACAGGCGCAGAAATATAGGATATATCTTCCAAAGTTTCTTAATTTTTGAAGAACTCAGCATCTATGACAACATTCGAATAGCCCTGAATCTCATCGGAATTTACGACGATGAAGAAATTCATGCGAGAACCAAAATTCTTTTAGAAGCAGTTGATTTAGAAATCAATCCATCTCGGAGAGCCGGGGCTCTTTCGCTCGGTCAGCGACAAAGAGTGGCCATCGCCCGTTCTCTCGCAAGCAATCCCAAAATAATTTTAGCGGACGAACCGACTGGCAACTTGGATTCAAAAAATTCGATTATCATTATGGATATCTTGAAAAAATTATCCCGCGACCACTTAGTTATTTGCGTCACTCACAACTTGGGCATCGTAAATAAATATGCCGACCAAACTTTCATGATTGAAAATAAGCAACTGATCAGTTTTGACAAAGCTTCATCAAAGAATATTTCTTCTTCGTCAATCGCTCAAAATATCAATGTTGCAGACATGCGCCTCGACGAGTACAAGGATGAAAGCTTTTTGATTAAGCTTTACACTCAACCGATGGAAAAAAGCAATGAAAACAACGAAATTCAAATAATTAGGCGAAATGGTAAAATCTTGGTTGTTGGAAACAACATTTCAATCGCTTCAAAAAATGAAATCAATCTCAATATTGAAAACAAAGATGTGAAAAAAGAAGCGACTGATGAAAGAGATTTTAATCTAAATTTTGAAGAGCGCAAAGATAAGAAAAGATTCAAAGATTCAAGTTTGTACAAGATCATTCACAAAAAGGTTACGACTAAACCGACTTTTAAAACAAGCATGAATACTCTTTCAAATATCATCTTCCCCTTTGTTCTATTCATCCTTTTCAACTTGCTGATTGGACAAATAAACAACTTGAACGAAAGCAATGTGACTCCGATGCACGAAGATGCCGTGTTTGTTCTAAATAAAGACAGGAGCGACACTTCCTATGATTCTTCAAAGTATTTAGATATCTTAAATGATGAAGATTCTGGCATCGCTGATTACCTTTCAATCAACCCTTCAGCCACTTCCGCCGATAGCGCCATCAACACAAATTTAACAACTTCTCTCACCGACTTTGACTTTGTTAACAATATTATTTCTGACACTGAATTTAGCGAATATGACAACGTCTATTACATCGTGAAAAATTACGCTGACTACAGCAGTTTAATTTTCGAGAATAACATTTCAGTCGCTTTGCAAAACAACCAAGTTTATATAACAACAGCCCTAAAGGACCAAATTTACGCCCTTTTAGATAATCCCACTTTCGCATGTCAAGAAACCTTTAACCAAACGTTGATCGGCTCGAATATTTCTCTTTCATATTCCAATTATGACGGATCTTTCCGCAACGAAAACCTAGAAATCACAGGAATCGTCGATTCAGAATTACCGGCGCTGTTAGGAAATACCTACACGGCGGAAAAAGTTAATTTAATGGTGGCTAATACATATAACATTCAGCGATACCTGTTGGATTCGGTCTTCTCCGATTATTCGTTTGTCGATTACGATGCGATAAAAGACGATCCCAACTACAAATTTTATACTATTTCCAACGGAAGCGTCACAGCGCCAGAAGACATAACTACAGACGAAGTGGAATCGTATTGCTACGTGTCGGCGGCCCTGTACAACCATTTGTACGTTTCCAATAATTTTCAATTAAGTTATGACAGTAAATATTATGTGAAAAATATCCAAAATCCTGATCAAGATATCGTTTGCTTTAGAGATTACTCCACCAGTGATGATGGAACGTCTATCGATTCCTCATCCGTATTTATCAATTATTTTATCGAGGTTTACATCGATTCTTCATATCTTCAGTCTCCATCAGAAAATATGAGCATGACAAGTGGAGTAATACCGACGGAAATAAACGAAATTGCCCTACCTGAATCATACCGAAACTTTGGAGATATCTACTTGGATAAAAATGACCTGGTGATCACTGGATACTATGACGATTCACTCATATCTAAGAAAACAATTTTGGCTTCCGAAAAATATATTGAATCTTTATATATGCCTGATTTTGAAAGTTCTTATTACACTAATCCCGGAGACCTAATTGAATCGGCTGGCACCAAAGTCCTCATTACTTCAGATTACAATAAATCTTCTGAATATTTTGAAAACAATCCAAGTTTAGGGCTTGAAATGGTGAAGTACGACGACGTATTCAACGCGTATAATCCTACAGGAATTGTCGAAACGATCACAAGTTCAGCTATTTCAATCGGCGTCTTGAGTGGAATTTTCCTCGTGATTATTATTCTCTCAAACTTTTCATACATAAATAAAGAAAAGTATCGCTTTGGAGTTTTGCGTTGCCTGGGATATTCCAAGGCGGAATTGCTTCAACAGAATACATCTTTGGTCATAGCCGAGAGTTTGCTGAACGCCATTATTCCATGCTTGCTATTCACCGTATTGCTCCTTGTTTTCAGCGTATATAATTTAGGCTTTCTATGGACTTTAATCTTTTATTTATCCTACGTATTAATCATGGTTTTCACTTCAAATCTTCCTCTAATTATTTTGCTGAGGAAAAAACCTGTGGACATTATTGGCTCTTTAAATTAATTTGCATTATAATAAAAAGTAGTGATGTATTTCTATACTTAAAAAGGAGTACTAAAATGAATAAATTATACTGTGCGTATGCGCGAACTTATCAATTTTGCTTTTGGATTGTTGAACATTTCTTAAATTTTGATGAACCAAAATACTATTCAGAACCTGGTTCCCTCAAAAAAGTAAAGGATATTCTTTACGATGAGCAAATTACATCATGTCTAGTTATTACCGATAACAATTTGTTTAAATTAGGATTATTAGATTCGCTCCTAGAGGATTTAGACAAAGCGAAAATAAAATATGTCGTCTATCACGATGTCGTTCCTAATCCTACGGTCGCCAATGCTCACGAAGCTTACAAGTTATACTTGTCAAATAACTGCAAGGGTCTCATCGCTTTTGGCGGCGGGTCTTCCATGGATGCGGCTAAAGCCGTCGGTGCCTTGGTGACGACAAAGAATAAGCCTTTTAAAAAAATGAAGGGCGTGCTAAAAATAAGAAAGAAAATACCGACCTTAATCGCTATTCCGACAACTGCGGGCACCGGTTCAGAAACCACGCTTGCCGCTGTCATTTCCGACCCGGAACACAACGATAAGTATTCGATTATGGACCCGGTGATCATTCCTAAATATGCCATATTGGATCCTACCCTCCTCGTGAATTTACCTTCAAAGATAACTTCCACCACCGGCATGGACGCCATGTGTCACGCGGTTGAAGCTTACATTGGTCGAGAAAATACCAAGAAAACCAAAAAATACGCCTTGGAAGCAATCAAACTCGTCTATGAAAATTTGTTGCCTTCCTTTAAAGACCCGCAAAATTTAACTTATCGCGAAAACATGCAAGTCGCCGCTTTTAAAGCCGGTGTGGCCTTTACGAGAGCCTACGTCGGATACATCCACGCCTTGGCTCATTCCCTAGGCGCATATTACAACACTCCTCACGGAGTCGCCATCGCAGTCATCATGCCATATGTTCTTCAGTCTTATGGAAAAAATGCTCATAAGAAGTTAGCGGAGATTTACGATTATCTCGGGTTGGAAGATGAAGCAATCAAAACGACTAAACAAAAAGCCAATTTCTTCATTCAGATTATCATTCATTTAAATAAACAAATGGATATTCCAGCCAATTTAAACGGAATAATGGAAAAGGATGATATTCCTCACTTAGCCGCTCACGCCGCTAAGGAAGCCAATCCCCTCTATCCAGTTCCAAAGATTATGAACAAAAAAGAACTTGCATGTATTTATTCGAAAATTTTAAAAGCTAAATATATCTGAGCAATTAAGACTAAACGATTTCCCTCGCTTAGTCTTTTTTTATTGGATTTATCTTTGAAATTTGCGTATTTTTATTGACTATATAAGAGTAAGCAAGTAACATATAATCAAGCTGTGAAGAAGACAAGAATTCACGAATATTAATAGAAAATTTTCAAGCCGAGATGAAATAGAAAATAAAGAAAAATGAATTTACCACTTTGGAGCTTCCTTAGCAATAAGGCGGTTAGATTCCGAAAATCTAAATAGAGGTCTAGTTGATCTATAACTAGGCAAAAACAGGTGGCACCGCGAATATTTCGCCCTGAGGTGCTTTTTTTATTTTTAAAAATTAGGAGGAAGTATTATGGAATTAACACTTAAAGATGGAACTAAAATAGAAGTTGAAGATGGACTAACCGGCTTAGATGCCGCAAAAAAGATTTCGCTATCGCTAGCAAAGAGTTGCCTCGCGGTAAAATTGAATGGCGAATTGATCGACTATCGCGAAGTCTTGACTAAAGGTGGAGAGTTTGAAGTTGTAACTCAACAGTCACCCGAAGCCCTCAGAGTTCTCAATCATACCTGCGCTCACGTCTTAGCGCAAGCTATTCTTCACGTGTTTCCGGACGCGCAAATCGCTTTTGGACCCGCTGTTGATGAAGGTTTTTATTACGATATCAAATTCGCCAATTCAATCTCGGAGAAGGATTTCCCTCAGATTGAAAAAGAGATGCACAATATCGTTTCTGCTGGTTACCCTTTAGAGAGAAAAGATATCACTAAAGAAGAGGCGAAAGACATATTTAAGAATCAGCACTTTAAGTTGATGCACGCCGAGGAACTTGAAGGACCTCTCACGGTTTATACCCAGGGAGACTTCACCGATTTGTGCAAGGGACCTCACGTAAAATCTGTCTCGCTTTGCAAAGCTTTTAAGTTGACCTCAATTGCTGGCGCTTATTTCCACGGCGATAAAAACAACGAACAGTTGACGAGAATTTATGGAACGTGTTTCTTCAGTCAGAAGGAATTGGAAGAATATTTACAATTGGTTGAAGAGAGAAAAAACGCAGATCACCGGATATTGGGAAAGCAATTGAACTTGTTTATGCTTTCTGATTTTGGTCCTGGATTTCCCTTTTGGTTAAACGACGGACTCATCTTGCGCAGAGAGCTTGAAAATTACTGGATTAAACTCCACGTAAAAAATGGATATCAAATAATCGATACGCCCATTATTCTTTCAAGAGAACTTTGGGAAATTTCCGGTCACTGGGGACACTACAACGGAAACATGTATACCACGCAAATTGATGGCAAA
>Ga0172377_10004895_pt1 | contig 13738 bp, 11 predicted proteins | sample Pumphouse3metaG_FD_119749 | JGI IMG/M metagenome (GOLD analysis project Ga0172377, IMG submission 119749) | Leachate microbial communities from a municipal landfill in Southern Ontario, Canada - Pumphouse #3 metaG | ecosystem: Engineered > Solid waste > Landfill > Unclassified | place: Canada... | reverse complement strand
CTCCATCCAAAGACCAGGACTATTTCGTCTTTCTCCATGATATTTTTCTTGCAATATGGAATAAAACTAAAAACGTGAAGACTAAATGATATTATTGGCTGTAAAATATGACAGTAATGCATAGTAGCATTACTGTCTAACGATACTTTCTTCAAGGAATGAGGTCTAACCATGTCAGGCATAAAATATTATCTAAGGTTGCTTCCGGCTGTTGCATTTTTTCTGTTTTTGCCCTTTCAGACCACTCTGTCAGCAGCTCCTGTTGAGGGAACGATGTCGGCGGATACAATAAATTACAATGTAAATACAAAAAAAATATCAGCTGTAGGAAATGTAATAATAAAAAGAGAGGGAGCCATACTCTGGGGCGATAAAGGGGAAGGCAATATGGAAACTTCCGAGTTTACGCTTCAGGGAAACGTTAAGGGAACTTTTCCTGCGGAGAAGACTGACCTGACAGCAGACAGTGTCAAGTGGAAAGGGTCGAAAAACTCTGAAAATGATGGTATTGCTGAGGCCGTAGGCAAGGTCCATCTGACACGGGGAGCGAATGAGAAGATAGATGCGGATTATGTGCTTTGGGAACTTGGTACAAAAAATTACACAGCAAAAGGCAATGTAGACGCAAAAACTGAAAATAACATCCTTATAGCCGATGAAGCCGGACAGAGCAAAGATAAATTCTGGGGCAAAAAAGTTAAAAGATATGAGGATATTAAGCAAAAGCTTGTTGTAAGCGCTGATACTGTTAACGGGACCAGGGTAAATGAAGAGATAAACGAACTGGTCGCAGTAGGGAACGTAGTAATGGACTTTGTGGACAAGGAAGGCCTCAAAAGCAAGGTAACAGGTGAAAAAGGGGTATATTCCAAATCAAAAGCCACCTTTGTGATATCAGGAAATGCAAAGGCTGTCCGCAGCGACGGGAAAACTGTTTTGGCGGATTCGATAATAGTGCACGAAGACTCCAACGATATTGAGGCAATAGGTAACTCGAAGATAACATTCATTACTAACGAGAAAAAGGACAATAAAGAAGAGAAGCCGAAAAGCGGGGAATGAGCAATGGCAATTACCATAAGATCAGAGTTTGAGGTGCTCAAGGCAGAACACCTCGTTAAATCTTATAATAAAAGAAGAGTAGTCGACAATGTATCTATCGAAATAAAAAAGGGTGAAATAGTCGGGCTTTTGGGGCCCAACGGAGCGGGCAAAAGCACCACTTTTTACATGATGATAGGAAGGATAATGCCGGAGTCAGGAAGAGTATTTAACGGAGAAAAAGATATTACGGCACTCCCTATGTATGAGAGAGCCAGGACGGGGCTTGGCTACCTTCCTCAAGAAGCTTCAGTATTCAGGAAACTTACAGTAAGACAGAACCTCGAACTGGTCCTTGAAGAGGCCGGTATCCTCAAGGAAGAACGTGATGCAAAAATAGAGACCCTGCTTGAGGGGTATGGTCTGAAACAGATCGAAAATATCCTTGGGGTCTCTCTTTCAGGCGGAGAGAGACGACGCGTTGAAATAGCCAGATGCCTGGCTCTTGATCCTTCATTCATTCTTCTGGATGAACCATTCAGTGGAATAGATCCAATAGCAGTGGCCGATCTGCAGGCGATCATAAGACAGCTGAAAGACAAAGGTTACGGAATACTTCTTACAGACCACAACGTCAGAGAGACACTTTCAATTACTGACAGAGCGTACCTCATCCATCAGGGTAAGGTGTTTTTGGAAGGCCTCCCCGGAGAGATAGCAGCTAACGAAGAGGCGAGAAAATTCTACCTCGGCGCAGATTTTTGCTGGTAAGGGCATACTTTCCCAAATGAGCCGCAACGACAACCTTCCGGGCATGGTAAGACATGCGATGAGGATGATGGTCGGCACTCTTGCAAGCAGGATACTTGGTCTTGTAAGGGAAATGCTTACCGCGGCCTTGTTTGGAGCGACCCGCCAGCTTGACGCGTTTTATGTGGCATACACACTGGCAAATCTTTCACGTCAGCTCTTGGCGGAAGGAGCTCTTTCCGCTTCTTTTGTCCCGGTATTTTCAAGGACTCTTGAAAACAAAGGAAAAGACTCGGCACAAAATCTTGCAAGGCAGGCCCTCTCAGTACTCTTGCTGGGAGGCGCTTTTGTCGTAACTGTCGGTATAATTTTCGCTCCGGTGTTCGTAGGGATAATGGCTCCAGGATTTGCCGCGGAAGAGAGAGCTCTGGCGATATCCCTCACCAGGATAATGTTCCCCTTCCTTCTCTTTGTCTCGGTGGGAGCTCTTGCTATGGGCGTGCTGAACAGTATGGGCTCATTTTTTGTTCCGGCAGTAGCTCCGGCGCTCAGCAACCTGGCTTACATACTCTTTTTGATAGCTACTATGAAAAACCTGACTATATGGAACCTCTCAGCAGCGGTCCTCATCGGAGGTATCTGCCATATGCTCCTTCAGTGGTACTGGTGCGGCAGGATGGGAGTGATGCTGACGCCAGCCGTTCCGAAAAAGGACAATTCAGAACTCAAAAACATGATGTACCTCTTTTTTCCATATGCTGCCGGACTCTCATTAAATCAGATAAACCCTGTGATAAGCAGGATGTTCGGTTCCTTTCTAACAGGAGGTTCGATCTCTGTCCTTACTTATGCGGACAGGATCCTTCAGCTCCCGCTTGGGCTTTTTGTCATAGCTATTTCACAGGCGGTCCTTCCCATGCTCTCCAGACAGGATCCAAATGACAGGGCAGGGTTCAGGGATTTTATAAGAGATGCACTCAGGTTTAACCTTTTTGTAATTCTGCCTGTATCTGTAGGACTCTTCGTTCTTTCCCAGGAGACCGTGCATATACTATTTTTCAGAGGTGCTTTTACCGAATGGGCCTGGCATGCAACAGGCACTGCCCTTGCGATATACGGTCTTGGCCTTCCGGGGATGGCAAGCAGTACCGTCATACTGAGGGCGATGTATGCCAGAAGGATGCCAAAGGGTGCTGTTGGGGTAACCGGGGTGACTGTGGCAGTCAATTTGGCTGCTTGTCTATTGCTGATGCCGCTTTTCAAATACGCGGGTCTTGCAGGAGCCACAGCCGCAGCATTCACATGTTCAAGCCTGTACGGAGCATGGGCTCTTTCAAGGAACCTTAAAGAACCTCTAGGCGTCTTTGATCCCAGATGGCTGGCGAAGATACTTTCTTCTACTATACTGATGTTCATTACTCTCTATGCAGTCAAAATGACTCTGCCATATCCGGTTTCTGCTTCGTTGGGACTCAGGGCGATCTGGCTGTCCGGCATGGTGCTTGCGGGGATAGCAGTATATTCCCTCTCTACGATCCTTCTCCGCTGCTCTGAGTGGCAATGGATAAAAGATGCGCTGAAAAAGAAAAATAATTAATTGATCGATGTTATCATTTACATAGGATCTGACGTATAGATCGGTCTGCTTCTATTCAGGATATTCCAAGGGGGCGTAACAGTGAAAAGAAAATTTTTATTTTTTTCGATGCTTTTGCTTACATTCACCATAATTGCATATCCGCTTTCTTTCCGTGCCGAGGCGAATCAAAACGACATTAATAGTTTGCTGGAAGAAAGACAGACAGACTGTTGGGTGGAAGGAGAGCGATTAGGGGAACTCATTCTGGGTTCAAGGGGAACGATACAGTTCATATATCTTGACGCAAAATTATCAAAGGCGATATCAACCGAGCAGGGTCTTGCGCCATGGGTCGACGATCTGAATCAATATTACGGGTCACCTGAGACCAGAAAAAAAGTCCTCTTCATAGTTAATCTTGAGGCAAACAAACTATGGACTGTCGAAGAGGAAAAGATCAGTGTCGGAGGCTATCATTTAACAAAAACGGATGTTATATCCTCAAGCTGGAAGAATCCTTTCGGGACTGTAGACGCTGGTACCAGCTGGCAGTTTGCCTTCGTTGTACCGCAGGACAAAGTCAAGCCGGGGACAGAGATCATGGTGGGTTATGGTGACGATCTAATAAAATGGAAGGTGCCGAAATAAATGCACAAGTACAAATGCGCTTCGTGCGGACATATTTTTACTTCAGAAAATTTTGCTGAAAAATGCCCGGAGTGCGGCTCAAGGATACTGATACATAAAGAGGGAGAACCAAAGAAAAACAGCTCTTGCAGCTGCAAGGGCGGCAATTGTTCATCCTGTGCCGGTCAATGCGGATGATGGCTGAGCCCAAAGAACTCATCACCCTTGGAATAGAGACAAGCTGTGATGACACTGCACTTGCTGTCATGAAGGGCAGAAATATCGTATTGTCCTCGGTGATATCCAGTCAGATAGAATCGCATTCCGAATACGGAGGAGTTGTTCCCGAACTCGCATCGAGGATGCACCAGGAAATGATCATCCCCCTTCTGGAAGAAGTGCTTGAAGAAACATGCATAAATGATCCAGCAAAAGAGATCGACCTTATTGCCGTTACTGCCGGGCCGGGACTGATGGGTTCGCTTCTTGTCGGTGTCATGACTGCCAAGGCGCTCTCACAGGCGTGGAGGACACCTATCATTGGAGTCAACCACCTGGAGGGACACATATTTGCAAACGTCGCCGCGAACAGGGACCTCGCTCCGCCTTTTATTTCAGCTATAGTATCGGGGGGGCATACTGAGATCGTATGGGTGAAGAATTTTGGAGAATATGAACTTCTGGGTTCAACAAGAGATGATGCAGCTGGCGAAGCCTATGATAAGATTGCGAAAATGATGGGGCTTGGCTATCCTGGAGGTCCGGTCATAGACAGTCTGGCATCGCGAGGCGACCCGGAAAGCTATGCGCTGCCAATGCCGCTTTCCTCGTCAGGCAAGGTCGAATTCAGTTTCAGCGGATTAAAAACTGCTGCGGCCAATATAATAAGAAACTCGGAAAAAACAGGCACCTCCTTTAAAAAGGAAGATATCTGCGCATCTTTCCAGAAAGCCGTAATAGGATCTCTTACATGCAAAATAAAACTCGCGGCAGACATGACAGGGGTAAAAAGACTGACGCTTTCAGGAGGCGTTGCAGCAAATTCCGGTCTTCGCAGCAGGCTTAATGAGATGGCAGAAGAAGAGGATTGGGAGTTATTCCTTCCTCCGAAAAATATGTGTACTGATAATGCTGTTATGATCGCATCTGCCGGAACGGACTCTTTCCTCAGGGGCAACAGGTCAGACCTTTCGCTCTCTCCAGACCCTTCATGGGAGATTTGGTAATTACTTTTCTTGCCCGCATCCTTACTCTCAATATTTTCCTGCCCTGATACCCTCCTAGTAAGCCTTGGTGTAAAAACACCCCGGTTCTGATGATTTTTGAAAAAAGGACATCAGCGCGCACATTCTCTGCACAAATTACGTAAGATAAGCAAAATTCAAAGCATGTTTAAAAATAGAAGGAATGAGTAAATATGCAGACATAAAAGGCATATACATCACATATTTGACTCTAGTCGCATTTGAGAAAAACCTTCTCTCTTATTAAACTTCAGTCGAAAAGAAGTTAGCACTCGATTGACGTGAGTGCTAACATCAAATAACAAAATATTAACAGGAGGGGTCATTTTATGAAACTTAAGCCACTTGGAGACAGAATAGTTGTTAAAGCCGCACCTCACGAAGAAAAGACAAAGGGCGGACTCGTTCTTCCTGAGACAGTGAAAGAGAAGCCAGTCGAAGGAATCGTTGTTGCTGTAGGAGAGGGAAAAGTACTTGAGAACGGCAAACGTCAGCCCATGGATGTCAAACCTGACGACAGGATCATATACAGCAAATACTCAGGTACTGAAGTCAAGCTTGATGGTGAGGATTTCCTCATCCTGAGCGAAAGAGACGTACTGGCAGTAGTAACGAAGTAAGAAATATAAAATAATTATTATTCTGGGAGGAATATGATCATGGCAAAGATATTGCTTTTTAAAGAAGAAGCCCGCCGTGCTATGGAGCGCGGAATGAATAAAGTTGCAGACACAGTCGGAATCACACTTGGCCCCAAAGGCCGCAACGTAGTCCTTGACAAGAAATATGGTTCACCCACCATCACTAACGACGGCGTGACGATCGCAAAGGAATTTGAACTCGAAGATCCGTTTGAAAATATGGGAGCACAGCTCATCAAAGAAGTAGCTTCAAAAACCAACGATGTAGCAGGAGACGGTACGACAACAGCTACAGTCCTTGCCCGTGCTATGGTCCGCGAAGGCATTAAAAACGTTGCCGCAGGAGCTAACGGAATGCTCATCCGCAAGGGTATCGAAAGCGCGACTGAGACAGTTGTAGAGCAGCTCAAGAAGCAGGCAGTCCGCGTAAAAGAGCACAGCATGATCGCACAGGTCGCTTCGATCTCAGCAAACGACAAGGCGATCGGCGAACTTATCGCTGAGGCTATGGGCAAGGTCGGAGAAGAAGGCGTAATCACAGTTGAGGACAGCAAGAGCTTTGGAACATCACTCGAGACAGTGGAAGGCCTCCAGTTCGACAAGGGATACATCAGCCCCTACATGATCACGAATCCTGATCGTATGGAAGCAGTGCTTGAAGATTCAAACATACTCATCGTTGACGGCAAGATCAGCAATGTCAAAGACATGCTCCCCGTCCTCGAGAAGATCGTACAGCTTGGCAAACCTCTCCTCATCATCGCAGAGGATATTGAAGGCGAAGCCCTTGCTACACTTGTAGTCAACAAACTCCGCGGCATCCTCCAGGTTGTTGCTGTCAAAGCTCCCGGATTCGGCGACAGAAGGAAGGCAATGCTCCAGGATATAGCTGTTGTTACAGGCGCTACAGTCATCAGCGAAGAAGTCGGCATGAAGCTTGAGAATGCAGACACGACAGTCCTCGGCGGAGCCAAAAAGATCAAGGTTACCAAAGAAGACACAACGATAGTCGAAGGGAAAGGCGATTCCAAGAACATCAAGGATCGCGCATCCCAGATAAAGAAAGAGCTTGCTGATTCAACATCGGAGTATGACAAAGAGAAGCTTCAGGAGCGCCTTGCCAAGATAGTCGGCGGAGTTGCGGTCATTCAGGTCGGTGCTGCGACAGAGACCGAGCAGAAAGAACTCAAGCACCGCATTGAAGACGCACTCAACTCGACCCGCGCGGCAGTTCAGGAAGGCATCGTAGCAGGCGGCGGAGTTGCACTTGTAGAATGCACAAAGGAACTTGACAAGCAGATCGCAAAACTTGAGGGAGACATCAGGACCGGAGCAATGATAGTCCGCAAGTCTCTGACTGAGCCCCTCCACCTGATCTCTTCAAATGCAGGTCTCCAGGGTGATGTCATCATCGAGAAGGTGAAGACGCTGAAAACCGGACAGGGACTTGATGCAACGACAGGCGAGTATGTTGACATGATCAAAGCCGGTATAATCGACCCCGTTAAGGTAACACGTACAGCAGTTCAGAACGCTTCCTCCATCGCAGCGATGGTACTTACCACAGATGCTCTCGTAGCTGACAAGCCGGAAAAGAAAGATACCCTCGGCGACATGGCAGGTATGGGCGGTATGGGCGGCATGGGCGGTATGGATTACTAATATCCACAAGATCAGATAGCAGTATTTCGAACAGGCGGGGGTTGCCCCCGCCTGTTTTTTGTCCTGCAATAAAAATTATAGAGTGGAAATCGCGGCTTCTTTATGTCATACTTACTAACGCGCAAAGTGTATGTTAGTGAAAGGGCAGGTTTTTTAGATGAAAAACAGAGAGAACAAGATCCTGATATTAGACTGCGGCTCCCAGTACACACAGCTTATTGCAAGGAGAGTAAGAGAACTCGGAGTTTTCAGCGAAATACTCTTCTGGGATTCTCCTGCAGAAAAGATCGAAGCATCTTCTCCCTCAGGCATAATCATTTCAGGCGGTCCCAGGAGCGTCCTTGACAGCGATGCTCCGTCCATACCGATGCATATACTCGGATCCGACATACCGGTTCTCGGTATTTGCTACGGGATGCAGCTGATAGCACATCAGTTTGGTGGGAAAGTCAAACGAGGTGAAGCTGCGGAGTACGGGAGAGCAAAAGTAAAGTTCTCCGCCGGTGGCCGTGTCTTCGGAGGAATTGGAGAGGAAAAAGAACTCGAAGTATGGATGAGCCACTGGGATCAGGTAACAGAGCTTCCGCAGAACTTTTCTGCTACGGCATGGAGCGAGAACGGCGCCCTTGCCGCTTTTCAATCATCAGACGGAAGGATAAGCGCGCTCCAGTTCCACCCGGAAGTGGTCCACACACCGAAGGGAAGAGAGATCCTCTCGGCATTTATATTTGATATATGCGGCTGCACTGCTGACTGGAACCTAGGGATCGATTGGGTCGAGAGAGAAATAGACAAGATCAGGGAAAAAGTTGGTACAGGAAGGGTGATATGCGGTCTTTCCGGCGGAGTCGACTCAACGGTCTCCGCAGTCATCACATCCAAAGCCGTTGGCGAAAATCTTCACTGTATTTTTGTAGACCACGGACTCCTACGAAAGAACGAAGCCGACCAGGTAATGGAGACTTATCGAACTCTCAGTCTCAACGTACACAGGGTCGATGCCGAGGAGAGGTTCCTCTCTGCACTTGCAGGTGTCACTGATCCGGAGAAAAAGAGAAAGATAATCGGAGCACTTTTTATTCGTGTTTTTGAAGAAGAGGCCCGGCGAATCGGCGGTTCAGACTGGCTGTTACAGGGCACAATATATCCTGACGTAGTAGAAAGCGGACATGGCGGAGGAAACGTTATAAAGAGCCATCACAATGTTGGCGGGCTGCCGGATGACATGAAAATGAAGCTCCTGGAGCCCCTGCGCGACCTCTTTAAAGATGAAGTCAGGGCAGTTGGAAAGGCCCTTGGTATAGAGCCGCATTTCCTTGAGAGACATCCTTTTCCGGGTCCCGGCCTCGCAGTCAGATGTCTCGGAGAGTTAAAGAAAGAGCGTCTTGATGTACTTAGGGAGGCTGACGCGATCTTTATAGAAGAGATAAGGAAGTTTGGACTGTACAAGGAAATATGGCAGGCATTCTGTGCCCTTCTTCCTGTACGGAGCGTCGGGGTCGTGGGGGATGTAAGGACATACGGGGAGACAGCGGTGCTGAGGGCGGTCTCATCGCTCGATGCAATGACCGCTGAGTGGGTTCACCTGCCTTACGAGCTTCTCGACACAGTCAGCAGAAGGATATGCAACGAAGTCCCTGCCATCAACAGGGTCGTGCTTGATGTAACGGGAAAGCCGCCCGCAACTATAGAGTGGGAATAGCGACGACGTGGGAACTTCGAGATGGAAGTAAGGCTTGACGCTGACAGAAGCAGAAGAAAGGGTTTTTCAGAGGTCATTTTCTGCGAAGGAAAGTCTGAAAAACAGCTTCTTGACATTGCAGAAAAGATAAAAGCCCAAAGACTGGACACTGCCTTCAGCAGGATGGCTGAGGATCAGTTCAGGACAGTTGTTTCTGTAATAGAGGATTTCAGATATGATCCTCTTTCGCGTGTCGGACATACTCATTTTGGTGAGATAAATAAAAACGGAGCCCTCATAGCTGTCGTTTCTGCAGGAAGCACGGATGTGCCGACAGCTGAAGAGGCTGCTCAGATAATAGAGTTTTTCGGTTCAAAAGCGGATAGGTTTTATGATGTCGGAGTCGCCGGCATACACCGCCTTTTTAACGTTTTGCCTGATATAAGGAAAGCGGATGTGGTTATCGTAGCGGCAGGGATGGACGGCGCTCTGCCAAGCGTAGTCTCAGGGTTGGTATCATCACTTGTGATAGGCCTTCCGACCTCAGTGGGATATGGCATTGCAGAAAAAGGAAACACAGCTTTGAGGTCAATGCTGTGTTCATGCAGTCCGGGTCTGGTCGTGGTCAACATAGACAACGGAGTCGGCGCGGCGCTTTCTGCGCTTGCGGCTTCTAAAATAAAGTGTTCCGAACCCGGTCAATTTAACCTGTTGGACGAATGATAGTATAATTGCCCTTAGTCAGTTAATATCTTGAAACGAGAATATTTATCTTACACAGGCTGTTTAAAGATGCATGTTTACAGGATCGGGGGCAGGGGCATTGCATGACGAGCGTTACCTCAAGATGTCGAAGAAGATCAGGGAGAGCGTGGTACCTTTTGCAGCGCTTCTGGTGCTTTTCCTTTTTCTTTCATGGCTTATAGTCTCACCACTGGGCCGCCCGCTGCTGTGGTCTGTCGTACTCTCTTACTTTGCATACCCTCTTTACAAAAACCTTCACAACAATTTTTTTTCAGGAAGACTTACCAATATCGCAGCCGGAATAACAACACTTGCCATAGTAGTATTCATGGCGATCCCCATGCTCTTCTTCGGACTCTTTTTGATAAAGGAATTTTTGAGGGTATATGAAGCTGTAATGCAGAGCGGGGTGCTTTCAGGTTCATACACGGAGATACTTCAAAAACTCCACAATGTTCCGCTGCTTGGCAAATTACTTTACAAACTTGATTTCGTCAGCGGATTCCCCGTATTTGAATCGATCATCGGCAGCAGCGTGAACTGGATAACGGGGTTTGTACGTATACTATCCAGGGAGATACTGGGCAACGCTTTCAAAGTTTTCTATCTGCTGGCAGTCGTGACGGTATCCTCTTTCTTTATAGTCAGAGATGGTCACCTCATACTTCAATACGTGAAGGACATCATGCCTCTTACCGAGTCTGAGCGGGAGAACATAGTTGACAGATCTGCCAAGATGCTCAGAGCGGTCGTATACGGTATAGTTGTAACAGCAGCGATCCAGGGAAGTCTGGGTGGACTGGGATGGTGGTTTGTGGGTCTTGGACATCCGGTCCTTTTCGGTTTCTTTATGTTCATCACTGGAATGATACCTTTTGTCGGCACTCCGGTGATATGGGTGCCTGGCGTTTTGAGTCTCTTTATTAACGGAGATTATACCGGAGGCCTTATCCTTCTTGGATGGGGAATAGGAGCAGTTAGCATGGTTGACAATTTTGTCAGGCCAGTTTTCATCTCCGGAGAGAGTAAGATCCATATGCTTGTAATATTTGTAGGGATATTCGGAGGTCTTTTCAACTGGGGCTTCCTTGGCCTTTTTATAGGACCTCTCATCCTTTCTATAGGAATTTTCCTTCTTGATCTATATAGAGCCATAGTTTCGGAAAAATTCAAAGAGAACTGACGGTTCCAAATCTTTGGAGGTTATGCCATGATCACGATAGTAGCTGTTTCAGGAAATAAAAACAGCGGCAAGACGACGCTTTGCAGGAAACTCCTTAGCGAGTTGGAAGTTTTGGGCATAAGGGTCGGATACATAAAAAGAACATCAGATGAGGTCCTTTCAGAGAAGGGCACAGACACAGGGTCAGTCTCTGAGATGTGTATAGGTGCCGTTCTCTGGGGCAGGGACGGTCTGAGGAACGAACTTGCGGCATCTGAAGAGACCACCCCGTCCTTTATTGCTTCCATCTACTTCCCGGACTCTGAACTTGTAATACTTGAGGGCGGCAAGGACCTTGCTCTTCCAAAGATATGGGTCAGGACAGAAGGTGAAGAACAGCCTCAATATCCCGGAATATTTATGATATATGACCGTTGCGGAAACAAAGACAGCGGACTTGTTTACAGTGGCGGAGAAGAGAAGGAAATGGCAGTACGCCTTGCCTCACTGGTGAGAGGAAAGGCATACAGAAGCGCAAAGATATATTTCGGGGACCGGCCTTTGCCCATGAAGGATTTTATCGCAGACTTCGTAAGAGGCAGTATCATGGGAATGCTGGCCTCACTTAAGGGCGGCAGCAAAACTGATAAAACCATAAGGATCTATCTCGACAGCAGCACAGAGGGCAAAAAATAACGCAGCTGTCTTGAACATAAACAAACTTTTATGATGATCGTTGATTTTTCAGAAAGAAAATCGAAAATAGACCCAGCGATCAAATGTTGAGTAAAAGCATATTAAAAGGTTGTAAGTTAATTTAAAAGTAGATATAATAACAAATTGGGTCAGCTAAAATGCTGATTAAACCACAACCTTCAAGGGGGTCTCTTTTCCAATGGAAATTTTAGGCGTTATAGGAGGCATAGCAGTAGTAGCACTTCTCTACGCAGGCTATGCTTCTGGTAAGATCAATGCATTTAAAGTTGATCATGATAGGATCAATGAACTTTCCGGCATTATACAGAGCGGTGCTATGACCTTTCTATACAGGGAGTATAAGGCACTGGTTCCTTTTGTCATATTGGTAGCAGCGCTTCTGGCGTGGAAGATAAACGTTCCAAGTGCGATATGTTTTGTCGCAGGGGCTCTCTGCAGCGCCCTTACGGGATACATCGGGATGAAAGTTGCGACGAAAGCGAACGGCAAGACGGCCTTTGCGGCGATGAAAGGCATGAACGGTGCTCTTACGATAGCATTCACAGGCGGAAGCGTTATGGGAATGGCAGTAGTTGGAGTAGGTCTTCTTGGAGTAGTTGTGATGTTCGTTCTCTTCGGAGATCCCAGCATCATCACTGCCTTCGGTTTTGGTGCCAGCTCCATCGCGCTATTTGCCCGTGTAGGCGGCGGTATCTATACCAAAGCTGCTGACGTAGGCGCTGACCTTGTCGGTAAAGTAGAGGCAGGCATCCCCGAAGATGACCCCCGCAACCCGGCAGTCATAGCGGACAATGTCGGCGACAACGTCGGCGACATTGCAGGTATGGGTGCAGACCTCTTTGAATCATACGTTAACTCCATCATCGCCGCAATGGTCATCGGAGCTCTGTTCGCAGGCATGGCCGGCGTGATATACCCTCTTCTTCTTGCAGCTGTTGGCATAATTGCCTCCATACTCGGAACATTCTTTGTGAAGGTAAAAGAAGGCGGAGACCCTGCAAAGGCTCTTCGTTACGGTCTGGGTTCAACAGGACTCTTTATGATAGTGGGGACATTCTTCCTCACCCGCTGGGTATTTGCGGGAGATCTGACCCTGTTCTATGCGGTCGTGTCAGGAGTTGTTTCCGGCATCCTTATCGGAGCGGCGACAGAATTCTATACATCAGGCGACTATGCCAGCGTAAAGGAAATAGCTGCAGCCTCTGAGACAGGAGCTGCAACTAACATACTTGCCGGTCTTGGAGTCGGTATGAAATCAACAGCCGTTCCGGTCATCCTTGTCTGTGTTGCCATCCTTGCAGGGGTACAATTCGGCGGACTCTACGGGATAGCCTGCGCTGCAGTCGGTATGCTTGCCATCACAGGCATGGCTCTTTCTGTAGACGCATACGGACCCATAGCAGACAATGCAGGCGGTATAGCTGAAATGGCAAACCTGCCGGAAGAAGTCAGGCAGATCACAGACAGGCTTGACGCAGTTGGCAACACCACAGCAGCGGTAGGCAAAGGTCTTGCTATCGGATCTGCTGCTCTTACAGCACTTGCTCTCTTTGTTGCGTATGCACAGGCGACTAACCTAGACGTCATCGACCTTAAAGACCCTAGGGTAATGGTGGGACTTTTTATAGGCGGTCTTCTGCCCTTTATCTTCAGCGCTCTTTCGATACAGGCTGTCAGCAGGGCTGCTGAAAAAATGATCGAAGAAGTTCGCAGGCAGTTCAGAGAGATCCCGGGAATTATGGAAGGAACGGGCCGTCCCGAATATGAGCGCTGTGTTGATATTTCCACTGCGGCAGCACTTCGTGAGATGATCCTCCCAGGTCTTATGGCAGTGCTTGCTCCGGTAGCCGTCGGATTCGGACTTGGAGCCCAGGCGCTTGGTGGACTTCT
>Ga0172377_10004894_pt1 | contig 13742 bp, 5 predicted proteins | sample Pumphouse3metaG_FD_119749 | JGI IMG/M metagenome (GOLD analysis project Ga0172377, IMG submission 119749) | Leachate microbial communities from a municipal landfill in Southern Ontario, Canada - Pumphouse #3 metaG | ecosystem: Engineered > Solid waste > Landfill > Unclassified | place: Canada... | reverse complement strand
AGTGCTGGTCGGTATAGCCGCGGTCCTTTCGGTGCTTGCCATCAATTCTTTTTTTCATCCGTCCCGGATATCTTTCCCGTGGCTGGGTCTTATTTCAAGCAGCATAGGTTTTTCGCTTAATTTTACAGGATCTTTTTTTCTGTTTGATCTTGCCCGGAAAAGTAGGTCGCCGGCAGTCAGGGCAGAAGCGGTGCATTATAAACTGGAGGGGTTTATCTCTTGCTCGATAGCGGCGTCTTTTATTTTTATGATAGCAATAAGAGAGACCAGGTTCCATTTTATAGAGCGTTATATAGATCCCGTTGTAACTATAATAGTGTGCGCCGTTATCCTGATACCATCAATTAAACTTTTGAGGCAGGCATTCTTCAATTTATTGGATGCTTCCATAGACGAGACAAACAAAATAGACATAGTGGCTCAGCTTGGGGCCCATGCGGATAGCTATTGTAATTTCAGGGATATCAAGACCCGACAGGCAGGTCCAAAAAAGTTCATAGAAGTAACGATAATCCTCCCAAAGGATATGTCATTCGTCGCAGCCCATTCAATAGCATCAAAAATGGAGAATGATATAAAACGCAGTGTAAGGGGTTCGGAGGTTGCCGTTAAGATCGAACCGTGCAAAAAAGATTGCGGCTTTAATTTAAACGGAGAGGCCTGTCCTTACTTGGTATGAACAGGTGTACCCCTTTTTTTTGTGCTTAGTATAAAGTTTTGCAAAATAGACTTTTATCCCGTTTTTGCGAGGAACGAACGAAGTGAGTGAAGAAGTCCTTCGCATCGTGATAAATGCCATGGCTCAGGATTTCGGCGGACTTAGTAAATAGCCGAAGCACTCTTAACACACATGACAGGTTAAAAGATTGCTTCGGTCGCTTTGCTCCCTCGCAACGACGTGCAAACTCCATCCCGCACATGACAGGTTAAAAGATTGCTTCGGTCGCTTTGCTCCCTCGCAACGACGTGCAAACTCCATCCCGCAGAACTCTATTGTGGTTAGTATGAAAAAAGATAGATAACTTTTTTTGCGTTAACCTGAAAACCTGTTAAAATAAGAGAAATGTTTATATGCAAAAAAATTAATAATTCAGCAATACGCGTCATAGCATTAGCAGTGGCATGCCTCTTTCTTTTCAATGATCTGGCATTTGCGGCGCCTTCGATGCCTGCTTACACCCTTGCCCCTGAGCTCAGATCACGGTCTTTCTCTGAAGGGATCGGATCAGAGGTCGAGATGGTTGCCAGGATGATGAGCGCCGCCGGAGAAATAAGAAACCTTATCGAATCCGGCAACGCGCGCGAAAACCCCATAAAACGCCTTAATGAATTCTATTTTCCCAACGGCGAAGTGAAGATAGAGCCAAAACTAAAGGACGGCGTTCTCACTACTACAAAGAGAGAGTATAAGGCCGCCTTGTTTCATTTAAAAACAACGAACAAGACTATCGAGGCCCGTTTTTTTAAGGATCCTGATCTTAACGATGACGAGTTATTAGAGCTTGGAGCGCGAACAGATGAAGATAAGCGGCATTTTTTCAATTCTCCGGAATTTCCAGCGTTAAGAGGCGTGTGGTTTGTAGGGGCGGAGAGAGCGCATTATGATACTAAAAATCAAGGCCAGATCACCGGGCCCGCGTTAGAGACGCATCCGGAGAAGGGGCAGGCGGCAACCTATACAATGAGGCCGTTGACCAAAGATTTTGCCAGGATGCATTCAGGCAGATTAGTAGACCTTCACAACCAGATAATGCACACACAGTGGACTGAAGAAGAATTTCTTGCCGATCTTTGGAAAGCGGGTGATCATGGAAGGGTAGAAGACAGGGTTTTCTGGGGGAAATGGGAACATAGTTTTGTGGCGGTTGATGAAGCGGGTCAACCTATAGGGTACGTTCTTGCCTATGAAAGGCCGGGGGGAGAGATCAGCGGTGTTTTGGGAGCATCTCTATATGTCCACGGGATATCCGTTGATCCCGCGATGCGAGGCCGGGGAATAGGCGCGGAGCTGTTATATGAAGCGGCAAAGAAGCTTAACGAAAAAGGGTTTACACATCTGACAGGGGCAGGGGTTTCGAGGAACATATCCCTACAGGTTAACACAGAGAATACCAGCGCGATAAGATTGTACGAAAGATCCGGGCTCAAAAGAGTGGGATCCAAACAACTGGGCAATGGTTTTACTGACTACATTTATCTGGGGACAGCTGAAGAAGTAATAAACAGTATTACAGCCGGAGCGGTCAATACCTCGAAGGTAGATCTTACTCTCGGAAAGAACAAGAACACCGTATTGAATAAGGCTCCCCCGACGGACGAGGCTCTCAAACCGGTCCGGGAACCCATCGCGCGTCTTAAAACGAATTTCGAGGCAACAGAGTCGGGGCCTTTGAGAATGGAGCCGCGCTTGCGGGTCACCGAGATCGGGGTCGGCTCAAAGTGGGCATTTTTTGCCGTGGTTCCGACTGAGCATGGGCAAAGGGTGCCGGCTGCAGAGAGAATACGCGTTCAGATCCGTAGCGCGCTTGAGAATCTCGATCGTCTTCTGGCCGAAGGGAGGATTACCAAGGACGATATTTCCCGGATGCAGGTCTTTTTCGGGGATATTACGATGGAAGAGCGCGACGAGATCCGGCAGGCCCTGCTCGAATACTATGGCACCGGCGTCGCGCCTCCTGTTATCTCCTGCATTGAGCAATCTCCGGCGGACGGAAGCATGTTCGCGTTTGAGATCTCCGCCGCTTATGGAAAAAATACTGCCGTCTACCGGATTAGTGAGCATGTCGCTGCTGTTGAAAACGATGGTATGATACAGGTCTATGTTGGCGGCATCACTCCCGACCCGCTTGTACAAGAGGTTTCTGAAGGATTCTCGGAAGACAAAAAAAACGATCGCAGGACCGGTTACGGACAGGCATGGAATGTTATGGAAAAGACGCTCGCCGAATTAAATGCGGCGGAAACCGAACTCAAACGTCTTGGTAAGATCCCGGGATCCATGACGCTCGATTACCGGCAGGTCCTGCGTACCTGGTACTATCAGGAGAGGATCCTTGAGGATGATCCCGGAGGATACCAGTTCTATCAGGGGCTGAATGACGCCCGATACGACTTTTTTACTACCCGCCTCGGAGGCAAGGCCTTCCCGTTCGGAGAAGGGCTGATCGAAGGGGCAAGTCAGGATCTGGATTTTTGGCCGGCATCGACGGGAATAGGGATGTTGTCGCGCAAAGGCAAGGCGGAAACACCGCCGATCGTTATGGAGGCCCTCGCGACGATACCCAAACACGCCGGGCTGACCGGCATCCGGCTTGAGAGCGCTCGTCAGATGAACCCTTTTGAATATGACAAAGGGGTGCTCAAGTCGGGCGGTAAAAAACCGCCGCTTTGGTCGAGGGCAGTAACCTTTCTCGTGAATCCTTTCATTTTGTTTGGGGCCGTGCTTCCCCCCAAAATGATCGGTGCGCTTACGCTGTTGACCGGAACATGGAACGGCCTGCTTTCGCGGGTCTATCGGATAACCCGATGGCCGCGGCTGTTTCATTTCTTTTGGGATCCCGCAATGGGCGGCGAGATCGTAAGTATTTCCGGCACTGCATCCACCAAAGGACAGTACGTCAAGTATGTCGGAGACCCTGTGCGGCAGACGCTTTATATGCTTGAGAGCGTCCAGATGATGCTGACGCAGAGGTTGGGAGACCTTGAACATATTCCATTCCTGCGCGTCTATATCAAGCGGCCTCAGGATTACGCGGTCATCAAAAAGACCGTGGAGACAAAATTTCCGGATATTCCCGTAATTTTTACGAACGGCGATGTTTGCCGGCCGGACTGGCTTGTCGAGGTGGAAGCCTTCGCGTTTATTCCGTTCCGGAGGGAACATGTGCCTATAGTTCAAGCTGTCCGTCCCTTCACCGGTCTCATGGAAGAACATATCGGGATACTTTCACGGGAACAAGGTAAGGACGGGAACCTTAAATATCCCCGCATTTATGAAAGCTGGCTCATGATCAAGGACTCTTCGGCGTTTCGGGAAGCCGGGGAGAGCATCGATAAGTCGGAATACGCGGATGATTTCTCGCAAGCCGTAAGGCGCGCGTGGCGGGTTCTGGAAGAAGAGTCGAAATGGGCTCTCCGGCGCAACGCGGAGATCATGACCCCGCAAAATGCTCGTTTGATACGGCAAGCCCTCGACGTAGCCTTGCATCATCACATGAAGCGTCTTCAGAAAGTAGAAGACTCTATCGGATATTTCCTAAATGGATCCGAGTCCGAAATACGCTCGGAATACGAAGACACAACATCCGTTTTGGGCTCCGGAGAATTTGACGATGAGAGCATGGCACTCCCGGACAGGACGCCTGCAGAGGCCATGGAAGAAAGTTCCAGGCCAATCGCCCTCGGGAATGCCATATCCGGCAAAGCCGGACAGATACATGCCGAGAACATTAAGTCCGAGAATTTTCCGGTTATCGCCGAAAGAGAGATAATCTGCCACATAATAACCGACTCAATATTACCGCATGAACAGCGCGGGATGCTCAAGGTGTCTTTGGACCAGAACATGGATCGGTATGGTAAACATATTGAGAGGATAGCCGCTCTGTCAGGGAAGAACACCTCTGATCCGGATCTATATATTCGGGATCTCTCCTCCCTTATGGCAAGAAAACGGGCCTTATATGAAAAGCTCGGGTACGACAAAGTACGTTTCACTATCGCTTGCCCCGATGTAAAGCTCGTTGACGCGGTTATGTCAAGCGGAATTCCCGACGTAAAAGCTCTTGCCTTTGAGCCAAGAAACAGCCATAGGTTCAATCTTGTTCATGTGGACGGCATCATGCTGGCTCTCAGGGCGCTTTACGGAGGAGACCTGGATAGGATCAAGAAGGTATTTGAGTTTCTCTCCGGGGGTAGCTTGCCGAAAGAGTACGCAGGCATAACCGATATCGATACTTTCATAAGAAAAGTATCTTTTGTTCTGCCCGCGGCAAAAATAGAGAACGGCCGGGAACTTAAAGAAGCTTACAACCTTATCGCTAATAATATCTGGCAGGCGGCATAGGAAGTATCAGGCACGTTTCCGTTTTTGTTCCGAGAGTTGTTCTTAAAACCAAGCCCCGATTTGTTTTCAACCCAGAATTTATATTAGTAAGCGTTTTTGGAACCCTGTCTTCTGTTCTGCCGTGAAACCCGATACCATAAAGCCTTCTTACCCAGAGAAGGCTGACATGGAGTGAGCGAAATACAAACAGTTGGGACATAACTAATATCATAAACAATGAAAGTAAAAAAATAGGAACAATTCAACCATCTATTGATGCACATACGGAGTAATTCAGCGAGTTTGACCTTGCTATCGCTGAAAAAACGGAAGATCAATGGAAAAATTGTATAAACTATTTTTATTGTGGGCCACGGCAGAAGTGGATCCATGGTTCTGGCGTTCGTTTTGAACCGGCATAGAAATATAGGTTCCAAACCCGCTGCGATTAAAGAAGATGAGCCAATGTACCCTTAGAGGGGATATTTTTGGGTAACATTAATTATGAGTCAACGATTCAATTTTCTTCTGTCTTCAGTAACATTTAATGTGAGTCAATTCGGAGACCCAAAAACATTGTCTTCCGGATGTTTTTCGTGTAAACTAACGAAACGAGTGTGGATATTTCTAAAAGTAGGTCAAACAGGTTTGTTCGACCAATGTTGAAAAAACAAATTCCTGACAATTTACAATATCATGACAGCACAGGGTATTTATAAAATAACCGAAAATTTTGAAAAAGAAGTTGCAAAATACACAGGCGCGCCATTTTGTGTTGCTCTTGATAATGGCAGCAATGCTCTTTTTCTTGCTTTAAAATATATCAATATTGAAGGTCTTGAAATTGAAATTCCTTCACACACTTATCCTTCCGTTCCATGCGAGATCATACATGCCGGAGGGGCGCCTAAATTTGTAAAAAGTTCAAAATATTTAAAAGGAGCATATCAACTTAAACCCACACCTGTTTGGGATTCTGCGTTGCGATTTACTCATAATATGTATATTCCCGGGGCATATATGTGCCTGTCGTTCACTGGGCCTTATAAGCATTTGAAACTTAGCAAAGGGGGGGGGATCCTTACCGATAATAAAAAGGCGTATCAATGGTTCAAGAAAGCACGATTTTCAGGACGTAGAGAAAAGTCATATCACGAAGATGATTTAGACACCCTCGGTTGGAATTTTTACATGATGCCTGAAATCGCCGCAAGGGGGTTACTTTTTATGAAACAATTTTATACTGTAGAGGCTAACCCCCGGCCGCTCCCACAAAAGGACAAAGAGGTACCGTATCCTGATTTATCAAAATTTGAAATATATACAGGGGGGAAATAACATGTTTTTGAGCAGGGGGGAACTCCTCAAAATGGGGCTTTTAAATCTGGGAGAAAATGTACAGATTTCAGATAAGGCTTCAATTTATAGACCAACTAAAATATCAATAGGCAGTAATGTAAGAATAGATGATTTTTGTATTTTAAGTCCGGGAGAAGACGGAATTGAATTGCATAGTTATATACACATTTCATGTTATTCAGCTTTGATAGGAAAAGGGAAAATAACAATAGAAGATTATGGCATAATATCGTCCAGAGTTTTAGTATATTCAAGCAATGATAATTATGGTGGAGAGTATCTTATGGGGCCAATGGTTGATCCATTGTATACAAATGTTCACGTTGCTCCAGTGACCATTAAAAGATATGCTGCTATTGGATCTTCAAGTATCATTCTGCCTGGAGTCACTCTTCATGAGGGAGCAGTTGTTGGCGCACATTCTTTGGTGAAAAAAGATGTAGATGGATGGTGTGTTTTTGGTGGTGTTCCAGCGAAATTTTTAAAAAAACGTTCTGATAAACTTTTAAATCATATAGGGCTTCTCAATGAGCGGGAAAAAAGATAAAAATAAAAAACTACATGTTGGATGCGGAGAAAATAACATAAACGGATGGATTAACGCTGACCTGCAAAGTAATATCGCGGATATAGAATTAGATGCGAGAAAGACCTTTCCTTTTAGAAAAAATTCCATTTCTTATATCTATAATGAGCATTTCATAGAACATCTAACAAAAAATGAAGGTGTATTTTTTCTTTCAGAGTGCTATAGGATTTTAAAACCTAATGGAATTTTAAGGATTAGCACCCCTAATCTAAGATGGCTGGCAATGAGATATCTGAATAAAGAACTGATAGCTATTGGTGGGTGGAAACCGAAATCACCATGCGATATGTTTAATGAAGCAATGAAATTATGGGGACATCAGTATGTGTACGATGAAGACCAATTGACCTTTGCGCTTATGAATGCAGGGTTCAAAAATGTTTACCCATGTAAGTACAAAGAAAGCAAAGACAAAAATTTGGATTCAATAGAAAACAGGCCATTTAATAATGAATTAATATATGAGGCTGTTAAATAATGATCGCTGTTATAATTCCGACATATTGCAGAAAAGATGGGAAGACGCCTTTTTATCTGAAACGCTGTATTGATTCAGTTCTTGCACAGACGTGTCAAGATTTTAAGTTATTTGTAATTGGTGATAAGTATGAAAATGATTCTGAAATTATATCTTTAATTCCCCAAAATGCTTTGTATGAGAATTTAACCTATGCATATGAAAGAGATAAATATACAGGTTTTAGATTATGGTGTTGTGGAGGTGTGAATGCAAGCAACTATGGTTTGAAACAAGCGCTCAGTATGGGAATAAACTATATAGCTTCATTAGACCATGATGATTGGTGGGCTGAAGACCATCTTCAACTTTTTAAAGATAATACACCTTTTGCATGGGCTTGTACCAAATCAGTACATAAAAATGCGGAACATTTGCCAAACGTACAAACAGAGCAAAAAGTTATTCCATTTTTACCAAAACCAAATGGTATTGTGCGCTCATCTGTTTGCTGGAATTACGAATTATTACCATTTACGATTAGAAATGTATATGAAGAAACAGAAAAAGACTATCCGGGAGATGCTGATTTGTGGGGGAGGATGTCACAATATATTCAACAGCATAATTTACGCAGTATTTTTATTAATAGATTAACTTGTTTTCATGAAGAAGAAGTTTTTTAATACTCCCCTCATTTTCAGACTTCCCGTAGTCGGGTAAATTTTACACCATTTTACACCTTAACTACTGATCCAAAAATTGGGCAGTATTACACTATACGTAACATCTCAGTCATCTGCAGTAGAATCCTACGCCGTCGTCACGAGGAGCCCCCGAAGGGGGCGACGAAGTGATCCCATAATATGAAAATATTTCGGAGGGAGATTGCTTCGGCCCTATGCCAAGTCTGCCGAAATCCTGAGCCTCGTATGTTCCCACGAAACGAAGGGCTTCGGCCCTATGCAAAGTCTGCCGAAATCCTGAGCCATAGCATTTATCACGAACCGAAGGGCTTCACCCGCCTTCGGCGGGTTCGCAACGACGGGCGTGGGGGCGCTACATTTCCGCGGATAACTGAAATGTTACGTAGTATTACACTATACTGTTTGAATTCATTTTCCCGTCCCGTAGAAAATTTCCGCAGTAATTGTTAAATAACAAATAGTAAGAATATGTTATTTGATATTATTCAAATTTGTGGTATAATTTCGTTAGTAAAATAAAATCTAAGATTCTTATACAAAAGGCGGGGTATAAGCCCTGATTCCTAAGATAAAAATGTTTAAATTAAGACGTTACAATACTGTGCCGGGGATGTTGTTAAAGATCGCTTTAACGGCCGCGCTGCTGTTTAATGCGGTATCTTTTGATGGTTTTTCAATGCCGGTCGAGGCGCAGGATGCTCACCTATTGCAGGTACGCTCAATTTTCAACTCAATTTCCGGAGAGGTCGAAAGTGAGCATCAAGATCAGTTCCGCGTCGAAGCTGTAGTAATACTTAGCTCTATTCTGCAAAAAATGCCGGGTATACATGAGATCTCCCATTCCGACGGTATTCCTACCCTTCAATTACCTTCATTATCCGAACTTAACGCGCGTCTTGACGAATGGTTCTGGAATCTCGATCAAACGGCGCCTTATTCAGAACGCACACGAATGTTACGTGTTATTTCAGAGCCGCGGCTGCGTGAAACGGCGCCCGGGGAATATGGCGTTTCAGTAGATGTCGAAATTGCGGGTGGAAAGAATAAAGGCAAGTTGTACCGCATCAATTCAACTCATCGGGACATAAACGATTTGCGGTCCGATGAAGGCAGGATAACCGTAAGCCCAATAACCCATAATGAACAAAGACTATCAACAATAGAAGAGCAGCTTTATTTTTCCTTCGATGATAGAGGCGATATAAACGCGTGGATAGATGGAAATATTCCCGGTTATTTGGAAAAAGGCGCCGAGCCTGCCGAAATATCCGGCTCTGACCTCGGGGAAACAGGAATAAACGCGGAAGACACCGGGACACGCAGTACTTTTACTGTCGGCGGCGCGCAGTATTACACGTCGGTAGTCAGCGGTTACGTCGAGATGGCCGAGATTATCGACAGGTGGTTTGACGAAGCAGGCGACGAAAAGAGGGATTTTAAGAAACGGCAGTGGATGTCCGCCGTGTCGCCGGACAAAGATGGCACGGATGTTTTTCTTGTATGTATAAACGATATTTCGGGGAAAATAATCGGTTTGGGAGTTTCTTCCGCCGCGCCTATACCCGTGGTGGAGGATGGGTCTATCTCCGGATTAAGCAGAGGGTACCTCGGGAAATACTTTGAAATATCCGAAAATTACCGGAATTTGGGGCTTGGAAAGCTGCTTATAGCCAAAGCGGTTGAAGAGGTGATGACGTCTCTGAGATATCCGGAAGAGTTCGAGAGAGACGATATTGACCGCATAATTTTCGAATCTGTGATCATGAGCAAGCCGGTTATGATATTGTATCCGGCGGATCAGGAGGCGAAAAAGTTCTTTGAACGCGGGGATGTGGGATTTACACCCATGGTGGTTCGGGAGATCCCGGAACGCGAAGACGATGATCCGGAAAGTTTTACGGTATTCCACACTCTTTCCTGGGAATCCGCGATAGCTCTGGTTGAAGATGTCAGGGCTCTCGAGAGGCGCGCGGTTCCGGGACGTCTTTTGACGGAGCCGGATCCGGCAGAGAATTATAAGGTTGCCCGTATCGGCAAAAAAATAGACATTATCTATTTTTCGTTAAATGAAGGCCCGTCGGGCCCGGTTTCGATCGACGTCAAATTCAGGGAAGAAGGCAAACTGATCTTGCAGACAGCGGTTTTACATCTTACGGAAGATGTGTTTACTTTGGATAAAGAGACCATTGTAGATAATTCCCGATATGAAAAACCGCTTGTTCGGGCCATGGTCGATACTTTTGACGGTGATGTAAATGTGGTGTTTTACGAAGAACTGTACGCGGATATGCTTGGTCTGGTTTATCCTGAAAAAAAGATGATCGCGATCAACCGCGGGCTTTTTCATGTAAGAGCTATGGCGGTAATGCATGAGATAATGGAGTATCTGCTTTTAACGGGGAAAATGTATCTGGTTTTCGACTCCGATCTGAAACAGATAGAGGTTGAGGTTAAAGGAAAGACATTCGATCCTATAGATGCGGGCGAAGTTATGGATGAACTACGCGGAGAAGGAGAGTATTGGGTTGACAGAGAGAGTTCATGGCTGAATGATCCGGAGAACAGGCATTATCTTCTCAGGATACTCCAGCGCAGGATCTTTGGACAACTTGACAGCAGGCTTACACTCGAGGTGCGGAGGGTCATGGCAAAAAAAGGTTACGAGGATCTTATTTTACCGATCATGGCTATGGGCAAAGGTTTCAGGGATTTCGACCGCCTTGATGAGAAAGTCCGGGATGTACTGATATGGGGTGGTGTCGGCGAGAAACTTGCGGAATTCGCAGCTTCCATAGGAGAAGAGAACGCGGAATTTTTCTTTGAATACGGCGCGGGGGAAATACACAAGTTCGGACGGGAATTCATTTCGACGCGATGGAACGAGATCCTTAGAGCCGGGATACAGTCGGAGGAAAACGTCTTGAAGCTTTTTCAGGAAGGGTTTGGAGATTCGATCGGCATAGAGGCGATAAAAGAACATTGGGATATTATAAGAAAGATCTGCCGGAGAGCCGGAAAGAACGCGTATTATATTCTAAGGGACGGCCTTCCGCGCTTTTATGACAGCAGATCGGGGCTGCTTGATGATATATATTTTTCAGACAACCGCGAAAAAACACGAGAATATATGATGAAGATAAGCGATGTTCTTGTGTCAATAGCCAAAAACGCCGGGGATGATGCCGGGACATTTTTTGATAAGGGTTTCGAAACCGCGTTCAGGATATCAAAAACACCGGGTGATATTGAAAAAACGCTTGAGCTGTTACAAAAAACATCCTCTGAAATGTCCGGTATGGCGGTCAGAGCGGCCGGCTCAAAACACGTTTCGGAGAGGGAATACATATATGACGGTTTAAAAAGCTTAACGGACGGGTTTGGCGAGATCTTTGTCGCGGAGCATTGGAATGAGATAATGAAGATCTATGATGATCTTGGCGGAGAAGCGGCATCTTCAGTACATTTTTCCCTGCTTGCACTGAAAAAGGCCATTATTGACATATTCCATGGCGAAAAAAGCGGGAAGAACCTTGTAAAGATAGGGACCGATCTAAAGAAAATGAAGGAAGCTTCCGGCGAAGGTGCCGAAAATACGCGGCTTTTGCTGGAAAAGGGCCTGCCGGGTATGGCGGAGATCTTCGAGGAGGAAATTATCAGGCAGCAATGGGGAACCATCGTGGAACTTGCGATTTCTTCCGGAGATACCTCCGGTTATGTCCTGTATAAGGGGATCCCTCTTTTTGCCGATATGCTTAAAAAGAAAGATCGCCCGGAGGATCTCAGGCGGGATATGCTCGAGATAGGGAAAGGCCTTGCTTCTTTCGGGAAAGCCGCCGGGGAGGACAAAGTATATTTGTATGAAGCTCTTCCGCTTTTCAGGGACATGGCGGAGGAACTTGATCCTGCCGGTTATATACGGAGAATGCTGGTGAAACTTGGCGGACAGCTTGCGGTAATAGTTTCGTCAGCCGGCGGTTCGCGCGGAAAGCTTTTTAATGATCTTTTCCAGGATATGTTCGAAATATTTCCGCGTGAAGAACTTTACGAAAATTGGCCGGAATTGAGAGGTGCGATCCTGAGAATTTGCGGAAATACTACGGAATACAACAGATACAACATTCTTACCCTGATACTAAGCCGCGAACATTTAAAGACGCTCAAAGAGAAAGGCGCGGACCTTATCGGTCATCTTGATCTTTGCGCGGCTGTGATACGGGAAAACAAGAATTACTCGCTCAATATACTGGGAGGTCTGGTCGAAGCGGTCTCTATGGGAGAGGTTCCCGTGAACCCGGATGAAAATGAAAAAAGATCTATACTGGAATTCTCAGGACGCATGAAAAGTTTTACCGGGCTTTTGTACAGATTATACATGGAAAGAGGAGAAGAATTCCTCGGCTTTCTCTCGGACTTTGCCGAAAAGATACGCGACGATAGTATGGGCCCGGACGAAATAGACGGTTTTCTCCATAACAGCATATTCGAGGGGTACAGCTGGGATTCAAGGGAAGAGATAATGCTTTCGGCGATCGAGACCCGCATACCTCCTTCCGGGTCTTCGTCTCTTAAGAAGGATGAGATATTAGGGCAGATGCGGCGTGTTATACGTTCAGGAGAAAGGCGGGATGATGTTCCTGAGGCGCTCAGGAACAGAGATCTCGGCGGCGGGGAAAAAGACGCTATTCCGGTTGTTACGCGAATATTAAAACCGGATGAAAGCATAGAGTTTTCGGAAGAACTTACGGTTCTATTAGATACCAGAAAAGACGCCGAGAGCATAAGCGGCCATAAAAGAACCGCCGAAGCCGGGGAAGATTTTCTTATTTCGCTCAAAGAATATTCCGGATCTCCGGATGTTGAAGAGTTAAGAAGTAACTGTGAGAGGGCGTTTTATTCGTATGTATCTAACATAGGGACGGTTGCAGCTAAGATCGGGGCCGTTAAAGGGACGGGGTATCATGACCTTATCTTGCTGGAACAGCTTTTTAACGGTGAATTGAAGGACCTCTTAAATGAAGAATTAGGAAAGGTCCCCCGCGGTGAGCTTCCTCGGAAATCGGGACGCAAAACAATTCCCATATCCGACCCGGAACCATTAAAAGTCGCGATAGAGCGTATATGGGGCGGTAATCTGGATAAAGGGTCAAAGAGGGACGCTGTATGTCGGATCTTTTCCGGGAAAAACAGAGATGAGATCCGGGAAAAGATCATTAATAAAGTGGAGGACCCCGAACTTCGGGACTTTCTTGAAAATACGATCGACGGGATGGGACACCCTGATGTGATGACGCATTCTGAAATAAGGCATGAGATACTGGGAAGAGCTCTTGAAGAGATACGCCTTGCGAGGAAAAAATTCATCGAGTTCAGTGAAGATGATCCGTCTATTCTTGAGTTCAGGGCTGTTAAGGGTATTCCGCACGGTTTGTGGGGGCTCCCCACGGGGGTATGTGTCGCGGAAGACATGGATCTATGGGAAAACAAGGATTTTTTTCTGCTTGAGATGTACGATATCCGTAAACGCCGCGTAGCCGGCTATGCCGGGCTTTTATCCCTCGAAATATCAGGCGAGAAAGTTCTTATGGT
>Ga0172377_10004890_pt1 | contig 13746 bp, 9 predicted proteins | sample Pumphouse3metaG_FD_119749 | JGI IMG/M metagenome (GOLD analysis project Ga0172377, IMG submission 119749) | Leachate microbial communities from a municipal landfill in Southern Ontario, Canada - Pumphouse #3 metaG | ecosystem: Engineered > Solid waste > Landfill > Unclassified | place: Canada... | reverse complement strand
TTATTTTTATTGTCTATTTTTTGCTGATGTTGGGCGTAGGGGTCTTCTTTTACAGGAAAAACAGGAATATTGAAGATTATTATGTAGGAGGTCGGTTTATAGCAGGGCTTTTTGAATGGCCCTTAATGGCCATGATGGGTACCGTGTTGTATTGTTTGCGCGTATGGCTTTCGAAACGGCGTTGCCTGTTTTGCTCAACACCATCCTCCCGTCAGGACTGATGGGTATGAAGCTGGCAGCTTCCTGAAATGTCCAGACAGAACTTTCATGGTTTCGGGCCTTTTTGCTCATTCTTCTGGAAGTTCCCCTGCCGCCGGGCCTGAATGAGAATATATTCGGTATAGCCGTATCTGCGCTTGTTTACCTGCTTATCTGTATCTTTACAGAAAAATCAACTCATACAATCAAAACAACATGAAAAAAACACTTTACTTGCTGATCCTGCTGACCGCCTGTACTCCCGGGGACACTGTACTTGTAAACCAGTCAGGCTATTATCCGGGCCAGGAAAAAGTCGCCGTTGTGGATGCTTCTTTTACCGGTTCATTCCGGATCACAGACGTTATTACAGGCACTTCTGTATTTGAAGCAAAATCCGGGGACATAATCCCTTCCCCATTTTCGTCAAAAGTCCGTACCATCCTTGATTTTACATCTTTTAATCAGCCCGGTGAGTACCGGATCGAGACAGAAAACGGGTCCGCATCTCATGTGTTCACGATCGGGGAGAACGTGTTGGCCCCGCTGGCATTGACGGCTCTGGAAGCTTTTTATTTGCAGCGATCCACTCCCGGTCACCCGGACACACTGGTGCTGGTCCATGCATCGGCCGCTTCGGAAGACAGACCGGAAGGGACCGTCATCTCTTCACCGGGGGGATGGTATGATGCAGGTGACTACAACAAATACATAGTAAATGCATCCTACACCACCGGGCTTATCCTGGCCGGATACGAAAAATATCCCGGGTACTCACAAAATGACCGGTTACTTGACGAGATGATGTACAACCTGGAGTGGAGCCTGACCATGCAGGATCCCGCCGACGGCGGCGTATATCACAAGCTGACCACCCCGGAGTTCGAAGGATTCATCAGGCCGGAGGAATGTAAAAAGCCACGTTATGTGGTGCAAAAGAGCGTTACAGCCACTTTGGATTTTGCAGCATCCATGGCACAGGCTGCCCGTATCTATAAAAACGTAGAAAAGTATGCCGGACCGGCTATCCGGATGGAACAGGCTGCAGAAGCCGCTTTTCTATGGGCACTGGACAATCCCGATTCCTTATACAATCAGTTCAGGATGAACGAAAATTTTTCTCCTGCCATTCAGACAGGAGCTTATGGCGACCGTTCTGCCAGGGATGAATTTTTTTGGGCATCCTGTGAATTGTACCTGACAACCGGGAAGGACGCTTATCTGAAAAAAGCCATGGAATATGCCCCGGGAAAATTTACTGCACCCACCTGGGGGAATGTGGACGGCCTGGGTTATTTTGCCCTGCTGACCCACGACAAGGCTCCCCATGCCATGAAAGAGCAGGTGATTGCCTTCTGTGACAGTATCATTTCTTTAGCAACAGAGGCATCATTTGCCTCTTCTTACGGCAATTCCGCCAGGGATTTCTTTTGGGGATGCCTCTCTGAAAGCTGCAGCAGCAATGCCATATCGCTTTTGTACGGTTACCGGTTGAACGGGAACAGGGATTACCTCCTCCAGGCGTATCACAATATGGATTACCTGTTGGGAATAAATCCCCTGGGTTATTGTTATGTGACGGGAACGGGCAGCAAGAGCCCTGTCAATCCGCACCACCGTCTGGCAGCAACCGACGACATCCCCGGGCCGCTCCCGGGATTCCTTGTGGGAGGTCCCAACCCCGCTAAACAGGACGGATGCTTTTATCCTTCAGAATTACCTGATGAAAGTTACGTTGATGTGGTTGAATCTTACGCTTCCAATGAAATTGCCATCAACTGGAATGCTACACTGCTGCATCTTGCGATCGCCCTGCAGGAGTGTTCCCCTTCCCTTTGATACGCCACAATTGCCAGCTGTTCCATATGTTCTGCCATAAGACGTATGATGCAGGAACGACTGAGGCCATGGGATAAAGATACATCTGCGTCATCCATACGGCAAGCAATGCGTTTTTCTGTCCCAGCGCCTGACCGCCTCCCACCTGATCTCCGTAACGTTTGCCCAGCCATCTGCCGAAAGAGAATTGGAGGATACACTGCACCAGGGAGATCAATGACATGAGAAGGATCAGCGGAATGCCCGACCGGTCCTGGTGGTATATGAAATCGATCGTTTGTCCTATCACAAGGATCAGGGCAACGGCCCACAGATAAAATGGGATAGTCCGGTAACGGATGATCCCTTTTTTCATTCTGGGCATAAACCGCTGGCATATCACGGCAGCTGCCAAAGGGAACACGATAATCGGTGCTACCCTGCGAATGATCATCCAGGCCGATGCCCAGAAAGTCATGTCTGCAGGATGTCCGACGAATGAAAAGATAAGGGGGGCGGTCAATGCCAGAACCATGTTGTAAAGAATGGTGTAAGTGATCATGTTTTCCATGCGCGCACCCAGCATGACGGCAATCACAGTGGAAGAAACGGCAACCGGCGCGAGCATCCCCATCATGGCGCCCTGTGCAAGCACTTTATTGGCAGGCAGCAGCATGAAGTAAAACCCAAGGGCCGTTGCCAGCTGAAACAGCATCAGCCAGACATGCATAGGACGTATGCGCACTTTTCTGATATCGATATCACACAAAGTCATGAAAAGGATCAGGAAGATCAGATAAGGGGTGATGAATTGCAGGCGTGTACAGGTTTCATGAAAAAAGAATCCCAGTATGAGTGCAACCGGAAGGGCAAAAGGCCTGATCTTTTCGAACTGAAAAGCCTTGACGATCATCTTGCCCCCTTTTTGTCCCTTTGCCGGAATTGTATGGTAAGCTTCCTGACAATTTTGAAGTTATACAGAAATTCACCCGCGAAAACGCGGAGTACCGTGTAGGCGGGAATGGCAATGAGCATTCCTGTGATACCGCCTATGCCCGCCCCGGCCAGGATCACAAGAAAGATCTCAAGCGGATGTGCTTTTACGCTTTTTGCGTAAATATAGGGGTGAAAAGCGAGCAAGTCTATGATATAGGTAAGCAGAAATACAAGGAAAACCAGGACAAGAAACCATACGATGCCAAACGCGGAGGAGCCCGCATAATAATAATGCAGGAATCCGGTAAACAAAACTCCAAGGATGCCGGTCAGAGGTCCAATGTATGGAATTACAAAAAGCACTCCTGAAAGAAATGCCATCACAACCGCCATTCTCAAAGGGATGCCGCAAAGAAAAGTCCACCCGAGTGTGTTCAGTATGGTGACAGCGGCAATCTCGGCAAAGATACCGATAAAATACCGCGTCAGGAGGGCGTAGGAATTTTTCAGGGCCCTTCTCGCCCCGGGCTCATTCTTGTCACTGAAAAGACTTGCAACCATATTGGTGAAGATGTGCTGTTCTTTCAGGAAAAAGAATGTAATGAACATTACCACAAAGAAATTTATGAAAAAATTCACAGTGCGGCCAGCCAGGCTGGCAAAGAAAAACTCCAGGCGGTCCAGGTCAATGACAGGGGAAAGGACAGCCTGTATAAGACTGCCCACGGTAACGTGTTCGAGTGAATTATGGAACAATTCATCCAGAAAAGCGTTGAGTCTGTCCAGGGGAACGCTCAGCCGGGATTCCAGAACGGTGAGGTCAATATTCCCTATGGTGGCTGCAAAATCAGCCAGCACAGGCACGAAAAAGACAATAAATGCAATAAATACCCCAACCAGACAGAGTAATGCCAGAAAAGCACTCAGCCAGTCAGGCAGCTTGTGTTTCCCTACCTGAAGGTTTCTGAAAAATGAAACGACCGGTTTCCCTATCAGGGAGAGTGCGGCAGCGATCAGTATGTAGGTCAGGATGTTGCTGAAGTACCATAAAAGAAACCCTGCCACAGCAACGGCTGCGCCTAAGATCACATACCGGGAAAGGTTTTTCATTTATACATTGAAACGTCTTTCGATCACTTTCCAGTCAACGACTTCCCAGAACGCTTTGATGTAATCAGGTCTTTTGTTCTGGTAGTCCAGATAGTATGCATGTTCCCATACATCACAGGTAAGAATGGGGGTTTGTTTTTTAGCCAGCGGACACCCGGCGTTGGATTCCTGTGTTATCGCCAGATTTCCGTCATGTTCCCTGATCAGCCAGGCCCATCCGGAGCCGAAAACCGTGGCAGCTGCTTTCGAGAAATCGTCTATAAATTTGTCAAAGGTACCGAAACTTTTCTCGATGGCCCTGAGCAGTTCATTTTCAGGGCGTTTTTTTGCCTCATGCTGGGATTTGAATTGCTGAAAATAAAAAGTGTGGTTGAAGACCTGCGCCGCATTGTTGAAAATGGGACCGGCAGGCGCTTTGGCAATTATGGTCTCAAGCGGGGTATTCTCGTACGGTGTGCCCCCAATGAGATTGTTCAGGTTATTCACGTATGCCTGATGGTGTTTTCCGTAATGATACCCTACGGTTACTGAACTTATGGCCGGAGCCAGGTCATTGGCAGAAAAGGGTAGTGGAGGTAATTGATGTGTCATAATAATAGTGTTTTGTTTGAGACAAATATACTCAAAATTGCTTACATTTGCTATATGGAAATTATCCGATTGGGCAAAAAGAACGAAGCGCAATATACCCAGCTGGTGCAGGAGCAGCGTGACATTTTCCTCGAGAATGCAGCCCGCAACAGATTGCCGGAAGACCTGGAAAGAATAAGGCAGGCGTATGAATATGCCTACCAGGCCCACGCAAAACAGACCAGAAAGGCGGGAGAACCTTATATCCTTCATCCCATTGCCGTGGCACGGATCGTCAATGAAGAGATAGGCCTGGGGACCAATCCCATCATTGCGTCCTTACTTCATGATGTGGTGGAGGACACTCCGCACACCATCGAAGAGATAAGGGAGCTGTTCGGGGAAGATATTGCCTTCCTGGTAGAAGGTCTGACAAAAGAAAAGAAGGAACAATACGAACTTTCCATGCAGGTGGACAACATCCGGAAGATGTTGATGACCATTCAGTACGACATTCGCGCATTATTGATCAAGCTGGCAGACAGGCTGCACAACATGCGTACCCTGGCTGACATGCCCCTGAACAAACAAATGAAAATTACGGGGGAGACCGACTTCTTTTTTGCCCCTCTTGCCAACCGACTGGGACTTTATAAGGTCAAAACCGAGCTGGAGAACCTGAGTTTCAGGTTCCGGTCTCCGGAAGAATATGCGGGAATCCAGAAGATTCTGGAAGATTATGCCGTAGAGACCCAAAGTATCAGGAACCGTTTTGTGGCGCCCATAGAGCAGATACTGAAGGAGAACGGGATAGATGCAGTCATGACCCAGGATATAAGGAGCATTTATTCCATCTGGCGCCACATGAAGCAAAAACAGGTCCCTTTCCGGCGTCTTGAAAGTGTCTACGTATTCAATATTGTGTTCAGGCCCACGTTAGGCGGCACGTGCGACGTTTCTGAAAAGAACCAGTGTCTGCGGATCTATTCGCTGCTTACGGACCTTTATATGGAACGTGTAGGCAGTTTTCACAATTATGTGGACAATCCCAAATCCAACGGGTACGAGGCGCTTCACTGCATGTTCATGACAGAACACGGGACATGGGCGGAAGTGCATATAAAAAGCGAACGGATGGAAGAAGCTTCCGTTCACGGATGCATAGTCAAACGTCATAAAAATGTGGGTATCGGAGGCGTGGATGCCTGGGTTGAAGAATTCAGGGGAACGCTCAAGGACATGGTATATCATGACGGATTCAACAACAAGGACGGGTTCTTTCTGGAGGGGGTAAAAGCCAATCTCTACAACGACGATATCCGTGTGTTTACCCCCCGGGGGGAACAGATCCTTCTGCCAAGCAACGCCACAGCGCTTGATTTTGCTTATGTTATTCATTCCGAGATAGGGGATCATGCTCTGTTCGCGCGGGTGAACGGTATGCTTTGCTCCATAAAGACTGTGCTCAAAAGGGGTGACAGGGTAGAGATCGGGACCGATTCCAATATCATGCCCCAGAAAGACTGGCTGGATGCCGTTGTTACTTACAAAGCCAAATCCTGTATCAGGAGCGCACTCAGGAAGCAGAATATTTCCATTAAGCCGTCCCGGTATATTTTTGCTAAATGCTGTTCACCGCTGCCCGGTGATGAGTTGCTGGGGTTTGAGGCACAGGATGGCAGTGCGAAGGTTTATGTCCATACCAGGAATTGCGAAAGGGCTATCAAATTATCTACGGAACATGGGGAGACCATTGTCAATGTAGATCTGGAAGCCGATGAAACCACCTATTACCCGGCTCATATTCACGCATTCGGTGTCGACCGTAAAGGAATCACGTTCGAGATATCACAGGTCGTTTCGGAGGAATGGGGACTGAACATCAACAATATGTCCGTAACCACCCAGGATTCCCTGTTTGATTGCGACATCCATCTGGAAGTCAGATCTGCCAAAGAGATCAACAATATGATCAAGCGTCTGGAATCTGTACTGGGAGTAGAAGAAGTACGCCGTGTGACCATCAACAGGCGCTGATCCTTTTGCGCGCTTCCTTAAGATCTTCCGGAACATCTATCCCTTTTGCAAATCCGGGAACTTCGATCATTTTTACTTTCATGCCGTATTCCAGAAATCTTAAATTCTCCAGTTTTTCCGATAATTCGAGTGGGCCCGGGGTAAGCGCGGCAAAACGTAACAGAGCCTGCCTGCGGAAAGCATATATCCCTATGTGCCTGTAACATGGGGTATGAAAGGACCCCGGTTCGCGGGAGAAAGGGATCGGGGCCCTGGAGAAAAGGAGTGCGTACCCGTTCCGGTCGGTAACCACCTTGACCACATTGGGGTTTGTGAAGTCCGGTTCATGCTCTATGGGACACATCAGGGTAACGACATCCAGGGCAGAAGCTTCGGCAGCATTGAAAGCATTCAGCAGGGCTTCCAGGGGACCGGCAGGGGTAAAAGGTTCATCACCCTGGACGTTAACGATCACATCTGCCTCCGGAAAAAGGGCGGCAGCCTCGGCAATCCGGTCACTGCCGCAAAGATGCTCTTGCAGGCTCATCAGGGCTTCCCCGCCGTGGCCGGTGATCTCACGATAGATGTCACCGCTGTCTGTGACCACGGCCACTTTCTTAAAGAGGCCTGTGCCCACGGTCGCTCTGTAAGTTTGGAGGATCACCGTTCCATCCCCCAGTTTCTGCATGAGTTTTCCGGGAAAGCGTTCTGATCCGTAACGGGCCGGTATCAATGCGATGGCATACATATCATTCGAAGGTGTAATGGTTAAAATAGCGTCTTATGCTTTCTTTAAGATTCACCCGAATGCTGTCAATCCTGTAGGACAGTGCGGGGATCCCCTGGTCGGAAAAACGCATACGGCCCAGGTCTATTTCAAAATCTTCAGGAGTTCCGTGAACATCCAGACCAAAGCGGAAGGGTACCGGTGAGCGGAGGATGGAAATGTGGTAATGGAAACTTTTGTCCATGTGGTGTGATCCCGCTATGGCTGCCCTGTAACGGTCCATCTCCATGATAAAGGGGAAAACGTCGACCCTGTTATTGGCAACGGTAGCTTCAACCCTTATGCTGTCGATCAGGTTGAGGGCTTTTTTTCTGAACATCAGTTTGCGGGATATTTCGGAAAATGTTTCCCCGTCGAGAAGCACCAGACCGTCACCTTTGATCCGGCAGGCACCGGTCAGGGAGGAAAGTACCAGGTTCATACCGGTATCGAGCTGTGAAGTGGCAGATATCTGGATGTCGGCAAGACCTCTGAAAGAGCTGATCATGGGGAACAACGTATCCATGGAAGGCAGAAGGCGCGTTACCTCTTCCAGGAGGATATCGTGCATTTCCATGTCCAGGCCCACGGACAGGTCGTTTACGGAGGGAGTGGCATACAACGCATTGATGCGAATATCTCCGGCGTTGGAACTGGCCTGCAATTCGTCCAGTTGCAGATACCTGTCAGCCGCACGTAACATGCCGTGCAATCCCTGCATTTCCAGATGGCGGTAATAGGCGTTGGATACGGCCAGCACCACCTGAAGATCTACATTTCCCGGAACAATCAGCAGGTTGTCATAGGCTTCTCCCTGTCCGACCTTCTCGCTGATCATGGTTTCCAGCTGTTCCTCGGACCCGGCATGAAGTATTTCTTCTTTAAGCAGTTCCATTTCCGTACTGTCAAGCCTGTTCAGAAACGACGCTCCGGCATGTATGGCCTGGATCAGTTCGTTGCTGTCCAGGGTATCGCTCTGAAGATCGAAATTCAGGCCGAGACGGCCCCGCCCCATAAGGACCCTTCGGATGTTTGTCACATATCCGTTAAGTAACAGATCTGACCGGCCGGCCCTTATCTGCGTGTCGGTTATTTCCAGCCGGTCATCACGGAGACCCATATGCAGGGAGAGGATCCTTGTACGGAGAGGAAATACGGGTGTGACCACCTGCATCCCGGAAGCCTGCAGGGAGCCATTCACATCCCACTTTCGCAGTAAGCCCCTTGTCTCACGGTCAATGTCAAAGTCCAGATCGGCATATGAAAACTCATGCTGTGTATGTGTTCTGTCACGTCGTAAGGAAGTAGTGTCTCTGCGCCGGGTTCTGAGGTTGTGCGTCAGATCTGCCCTGAAATGCAGGTTGTTTATTCTTGCGCGGTGCACCCCGTAGGTTCCTCCTGCCGATCGGGCCTGGAGCGTTGCCTCGATCAGGGGAATTGCAGGATCCTGCGGATCGGGCATGATCGAGAAGTTCATATCTGCCCGTTGGATCCTTATCCGGGTGGTGTCGTTGAGAAACAGACGCAAAGATTTGCTTTTTAACGTGCCATGCAATGGATTTACCCGGGTTGTGTCCCGTGTGAACATGCCGGGAGTGCTCCCCGCTTTCAGCATGGTTTCTGAGAGTGTTGCCAGTTCCCGGCCTTTGAACCGGATGTTCAGACTGTCTGAAACCAGGTCCAGGTCCAGGGCTGTTCCCGGAGTAATCCCCAGTTGTATCCTGGTGGTGTCTGCCCTGCAGAAAATACTGTCAGCAGGCAGATCAAGGGTAAAACCGTTTGTTTGTAAATGTGCCGAGAGCATCACATTTCCCAATCCCGCCGGATCCAGGTCTTTAAGTCTGAAATCGGCTTCCAGGTCAACGGCGACATGTCCTTCCGCATTATGTGATTCCATGCCGCCTACCAGGGTAGACAGCCTGTCCAGACGGACATTCATATCTGCAGACACCCTGACTTCAGGGTCTTTAAAAAACGAAGACAACACTCCCTGAAGGGACAATTCCAGCGCAGGCCCTTCTGCTTCCAGACGGTTCACCGATAGGGTCCCGAAATCCCCTTTCCCCGGATCGTAGGAGGAGGACAGGACCGCCTTGAATTCCGGGAGGGTAATATCCGCGGGGAGGTAAGTAACCAGACCGGGACCCGCTGTTATCCTGGCAGAATAAACAGGGAATTGGCCGCTATCGTAATAGTAGGCCCCGTTCAGGATCACTTCCAGGTCTTTTACAGCCATGAACGACTCAACAGGTGTTTCTGCAGGCAACAGGTTACGGGGAATGGCAGCATACAACTGGTCAAACCGGGTTGAATCAATACGGCATATCCCTCTCAGTTCCAGGCTGTCTTCCCTCAGACCCATGAAACCGTTTATGTACAGGGGAACATCCCCCAAAACGGTTTCACAATCCTGAAAATAATAATCATCGAAATTGTTTTCCAGGGTGATACCTCCCTTAACCATGAAGGGTATTTTGTCAAACAAGGTCTTTTCCCCTACAATAAGCGTATTGGAAAAGGAGTGTATGTCCGCTTTGTATCCTGTTCCTCTGAAAGGTATAGCGGCAGTCATTTTCTCTATGCTTACGCTGTAGTAGACTGTGTCCCTGTAGTCGTGATAGGTGAAATGAAGCGTGTCGGTTGCGCTCAATTTTCCAAAAGAAAAACCATACCCGGGAGAGCGTGTATCACCCGTGTTCCTGAATATGTCCCAGTTGGAACGGTCTTTGCGGTCTGTAAACAAATGAATTGATGCGTGTTCCATCGAAATGCCGGGTATGTTGATCATGCGGTGCAACAGGGCGGCTGGGCGAAGTGTAACTTCCATTTTTCTGAAGACCAGGAGCGAGTCGGCCCATTTGTCCGTTCCTTCGGGAGCGGGTACGACAATACTCCCGTCGTTCAGGATAACAGATATATCGGGGAAGTTTTTCAGAACATGGACCGAGGCTGCCGATACCGATACGGAAGCGTCCAGGTACCGGTCCGCATAGCGATTGACCAGGTCCGTAAGACGGGCGGGAGAGAGAATAATGGCAACAGCACCCAGGACTGCAGCGATCACTCCCAGCAATGACACAAAAATCACCAGAATAACACGCCCCCCCTTTTTCATGTGTGCGAAATTACATTTTTTTATCCGTATTGCGCAACATTTAAGAGCTTTTACGCATCTTTGCAATATGAACAAGCGACTATCGGTCCCCCTGGTTTTTGTCTTGCTGATACTGCTGGCTGCAGGCTGTAAAAAGCAGGACATTGTGTATTATATCAAAGCACATCCCACGGAATTGCATTTTACTTCCGAAGGCGGACAGGATACAGTGGCAGTCACTTCCAATTCCGGATGGACCGTTACCATACCGCAGAACTGGTGCAAGACCAATTTGTCTTCCGTGGAAACTTCCGTTAAAACCGTCTTGTTGGGTTTTACCGTCGAGAAGAACCTTACCACGCAACCCAGAAGCCAGCAGGTGGTCATACGATCCAAATCAAACAGCAGTATTCACTCAGTCATCAATGTATCGCAGGAGGCGGGGAAAGACCCCGATGATCCGGATGATCCCGACGATCCGGATCCCGATACTGCCGACTCCTTGCAGATAGGCCCGGCTGCTATCGGGATTCCTTGTACAGGAGGTGATTACGACTTTTTACTGACAGCCGATACAGCATGGACTTATGTGGGCAGCAGTGCATCCTGGTGTGAGGTTGTGCCTGCGCTGGCATCAGGGGACAGAGGAGAATACCCGATGAAATTCCGTGCCGATACCTCTAAAAGTTCCCAGACAAGGACAGCCATGCTGACTTTTAAAACGGTTAACGATACGCTTGCCACCCTGCAGGTAACGCAACGTCCTTTGGGAATTTCCGTTCTGGAAGATCTGACAGCTTTCCGCAATGATGTGAACGCCATGAGGGACCTGAGACCGTGGATGGACAGTGACAGCACCGTACATTTGCTGGCAGATATTGATATGTCTCCCATATCAAACTGGGTCCCGATAGGACTTCATACCAATGCCTTGCCTTACAGCAGTTCCAACAGCTCATTTGCAGGTGTTTTTGACGGGAACGGCCATAAGATCAGCTATCTGAATATAAAACAAACTGCTTTACGGTCTATCGGTCTGTTCGGTTATGTAAGGGAAGCGGTAATCAGGAACCTCATATTGGACCATACGTGTGCCGTTACCATAGAACCTGGTTCGTACCAGAGCCTGGCAAGCGGGGGGATATGCGGGACACTGCTGGGCGGGCTCATTGAGAATTGTCATTTCATGGGAACGGTTAAAATTACGGGGAGCAGCACTTTTGCTTTTACGGGCGGTATTGCCGGCGTTGTAAACACTGATATTTCAAGTAATCCGGGCCATATTGTGAATTCATACAACAGCGGGAACATTGGGGGTCTGAAACGAACGGGCGGAATTGTGGGAATGCTTACAGGCAGTTTTATTACCGGTTGTGAAAACAGACCGGGTGCAGTTGTGAAGGGGACCGAGTCTGTCGGAGGTGTTTGCGGTTTTTCAGAAACCAGGGGGATCATCAGCAATTCCCTGAATTACGGCAGGGTGGAAGGCTCCCTCGAGATGACAGGAGGCATATGTGGAGACCAGTACAGCAACTCTTCCATTAACGATTGTGTGAACAAGGGTACAGCCGTGGTAAAGGGTACATCACGACTGGGAGGCATATGTGGCTATTCACGGGTTACCTCAAACATAAAAAATTGCCGTAATGAAGGAAATATCACGGCGGTTTCCGATATGGGCGGTATATGTGGAACACAATACAACAAATGTCTGATTCGGGATTGTACCAATACCGGATCCATTGTTGCCAACGGGACGGATGAAATAAAAAACATATGGATCGGGGGCATAGTGGGAGGCAGCATCAGTTCTGATGTGCTCAATTCAGAAAATCAGGGCACTGTTGCAGGGGCTGCCGCAACGGGAGGCATTGCGGGATATTTTGTGGCTACAGATAGCGGCTATTACACCATCAACGCCTGCACCAACACTACGCAGGTTGAGGGGATCAGATATGTTGGCGGCGTGGCTGGTGTGGTACAGGGCACAGGCCTTTCAGTGTATTCATCGTCCAATAGCGGAGCGGTGACGGCTACATCGGGGGCGGGCGGTATCGTTGGTAACCTGACCGACAATGCATCCATTGACCGTTGCGACAACACACAGACAGCCGTCATATATGCTTCCGTAGGAGCTGCGGGAGGCATAGCCGGCATGGTGAATGCTCCTGGATCATACGTGTCCAATTCCGAAAATAATGCCCCTGTCTCTTCCGGCAAATGGGCCGGCGGTATCGTGGCTTATTCCAGGGGGAAGGTTTCCAAATGTGTGAACACCGGAGATGTGACCACCCCGCTTACAAACGATCCCGTCCAGAACCCTGATGGGACTGCCATTGATAATATTACCGTTTCGGGAGGGATTGTGGGGATCGCCTCATTTTTTGTGGAAAATTGCGAAAATACAGGAGCCGTATCGGGTTATTCTGCCGGTGGGGTAGTTTCCCGTTTTACCGCTTCCAGTACCTATAAAATCAAAAATTGTAAAAACAGCGGACCCGTTACAGGCAGTAAGAGCGCAGGAGGCATAGCGGCTTCAAATACAAACGGGGGCAGTTTAGAACTTGACGAAAACACAGGATCTGTAACAGGATCGTATAATGTTGGAGGGGTGGTGGCAGAAAACATCAGGGGGTCTTTGACAGAATGTCACAACTCGGGGAAGGTTAGCGGGACCGAAACTGAAATGAACGATGATTTTTTTGCGATTGCGGGCATTTGTGCCATTAATGACGGAGGTAACCTGACCGGGTGTATCAACTCGGGCGCCGTAACGCGAATAAGTCAAAGCGGAGAATACAAGTTTGTGGGCGGTGTATTGGGGACGTCCAGGCAATATACCAGTTATTCGGGAGGCGTCTTGAAAGACTGTTCCAATTCAGGAACTGTCAGTGGATATCACAATCCCAAAGAAACATGCTTTACAGGAGGTTTTTGCGGATTTTATTATTCCGGATCGGTTCCACCTGTCAATTGTACCAATACGGGTACTGTAAACGGATTGCCCGCCGGTGATGACAACCTGTACGGAGGATTTTAAAACAGAACTGTAATATCCATAAAATGAGAGCTTTAAATATTGCCATCCTGGCTACCTTACTTTTTGTTGGCATGTCCTGTTCCCGGGGACCTGAAACACTGAAAATCATGTCCTACAACATCCGCCTGTCGCTGGTGGATGACGGGCAGCACAACTGGGATATCCGCAAGCCGGCTTCCATCACAATGATCAATACCC
>Ga0172377_10004889_pt1 | contig 13747 bp, 8 predicted proteins | sample Pumphouse3metaG_FD_119749 | JGI IMG/M metagenome (GOLD analysis project Ga0172377, IMG submission 119749) | Leachate microbial communities from a municipal landfill in Southern Ontario, Canada - Pumphouse #3 metaG | ecosystem: Engineered > Solid waste > Landfill > Unclassified | place: Canada... | reverse complement strand
TCCGACAGGTGGATACAAGACAGCGGAATTAGTGGGGACGACTTACCGGAATTGGTGGGGACGACTTACCGGAATTGGTGGGGACAAGTTCCGGAATACGCATATCCTCGGAGCTTATCGCAGAACCGTACTATGACGACCTGCCATCAAGCGATATTGTCTGATCCGGGGAGGGTAGAGAAGTGCCCGTTTTTGGCTGATCCCGCACCGGAATGGTGAATTTTCGGGAAAATATTGCGTCCCGGAAGTTCTTAGGGTAAACTGGCGATGTATGAGAGGTACAGATGGTGCTAAAAGTGTCAAAATGGGATTGTTTAGCGAGTGTTGGGAAAAGTAAATTCCTATCAGTTCAATCATCCAAAAATTAAACCAAAAAGATAGTTTAACGCAGGAAAATACATGAAAAATTATACAGTGTTATTAGATGAATTTAAGCACCGCAAAATTAACCTTACAGCAGGACCTGCGTGTTTTTATATAGAATCTGTGCAAGGATGTCCATATTCATGTGCAATGTGCCCGACTCGTTTTACCAAACCGCAAAAAGTTTCAGATGACTTATTGAAAAGAATAGAACCATCTTTTAAAGAATTGGAAATTTTAGCGATACATGGTAGCGGGGAACCGCTTTTGGGAGATATTTCTTATTTTGTTGATCAGTCCTTGAAGCACGATTTTATCGTTCATATGAATACCACGGGATTTTTCCTTACTAAAACAATAGCCGATACCTTATTAAAGGCAAGGCTTTCGATAAGATTTTCAATACATGCGGGCAAATCAGATACATATAAAAAAATCATGGGCAATAAATTTGAAAAAGCTTTGGAAAATATAGCCTATTTGGTAAGAAAGAATAGAGAAAATGATAGAAATGCTGACCTGTGGTTCAGCTTTATTGTTATGAAAGAGAATTTACACGAAATTGATGAATTTTTAAAAATTGCGCATGATATCGGCGTGGAACGTGTCAGATTTATGAAGTTAGAGCCTAATTCACAATCCTTAAGAGGCATACAAATGCCCGATAGAGCTTTTAAATTTAATTATTTCGAACAATGGAATTCCACGGTGGCAAAGGAATTTTTTAAGTCTTTACCTCATTATAAAAAGTTAGCATCCGACTTAAATATTAAAATCGTATTCGAACCTATAGAATTTTCCGCAAGGAGACTTCATTTTGTAAAAAATCGTATAAACATGGCGACCCAAAGGCGGTTTGGTGTTGCGTTATTTCCATTAATGCAGCGCAGGGGTATATGTGCGGCGCCATGGTTAGGGCAATTGATTATAAGACAGAATGGAGATGTTGCCCTATGCTGCGGGCTGCCTCATTCTTTAGGCAACATTAAGCATTCCACCCTTCGGGAAATTTGGAATTCTGAAGAGATAAAGAAAGTTAGAGAATCTTTTAGAAATAATAGGTTTCCCAGGATATGCCGTTATTGTCGTGGTATGGCCTTTACCACATACCCATTGAATTCTTTTTTTTATAAATTGAATGGAGGCAAATAAACTATGAATGGATATAAAAGAATAAAAACCGGGAATAAAAGTCTTTATTAATGCTAAGTATCCATGCTGTTCCCGGAGCCGGCTGCCATAAATATTCAGGAATGTTCCGAAAGTACGGGATAGAACTTTGATCTCCTGTATCCGCGAGGCCGGTATGCCTTGGCGGAAGGCGAGGACATGACTCGCCTCTTTTGAAAAGGAAAGATACTCTTGTCGAATAGCCATCTACTTTAAAGGCACAAGCAATAGACCCGTCTATAACTGGACGCATACAGGTTTTCTTTCACACTACAAATTGCCCAAAGATATACGATCTAAGGCTTCAGAGGTTGAGACATCGCTGGGGAAAGAGGAAAAGGAAGGGAAGAGCCAGTTCCAGCCCATTTACCTTGACCGATTCCCTATGTTTCTGGGATAATACTGCCTAAATGTCAGGCAGGGCGCATGGTCTAAACTTTGTTTATGTATTGTGAGATAGCGTACATCTCTCGGCGATTAAGGTCCACGGATACCGAGTCAACGGCAGCTATCACGATGCAAAGATATGAAGTTTGCAGCATCTAAAATATAGGAAATACCCATGCAGGTTAATATAAACCCTAAGGGACTGGTTGTCGAGGATGATGAAATAATATTGGACGTCTTGGTTGCACGCTTTGCATCCGAAAGATTTGATGCTATTACAGCGGTGAACGGCCAAGACAGAATGGATAAGACCTACTCGGAGAAACCGGATACTATGTTATTGGACGTAGTGATGCCTATACTTGGCGGTTTTCAGTTTGTGAAAAAGATCAAGGGGGCTGAAGCTCTTAGAATGAGCGCAGAGCCGTTTTGAAAGTTGCCGGAGCGCTGGCGGCCAAATAGCACAAAGAAAAAGGGGGTAAGGCTATGGGGTTGAAGGAAAAGGAAGATTTGCTGAACAAAAAACTAAAAGAAATAAAAGCAAAAGATATCATGACTCGGGAAAATATTGTTACGGCAAAAGAAGACGATCATCTGGCTCAGGTTGCCGATTACATGATAAGGAATAGAATAAGCGGTATGCCGGTAGTAAATGATGAGGGCAGGGTGTCAGGAGTTATAACTGCGACAGACCTTTTTTTGCTTATGGATATGCTAAAATCCGGAAAGATTGTTGAAAACACCCATTCCAGCCCTTATAACCCTACGGTGAAATTCGCGATGACGTATATTGTCATGAAGATAGATCCGGATACCGGGCTTGATGAGATAGCTGATATAATGAAACTCAGGAATATCCACACCTTACCTGTATATGAGGGCGAGACTATGGTAGGTATTGTAGGCAGGAGAGATGTGCTCAAGCATTTCTACGCAGCTCTCAAGTCAACTGATTCTGCATAAAATGGGACTTTCCCCAGATATTGTGTATCGCATAAAAGAGTGAAAACGCGACCTCTTATCCCTTTACGGAAAGTATTTCTACGTCAAATTGCAGGGTTTTCCCGGCCAGGGGATGGTTCATGTCTACCACAACGCTGTTGCTTTTGACTTCACGGATCCGGATGATCTGTGTTCCGCCGTCCCGCGTACCGGCCTGCATGGTCATTCCGGGTTCCATTTTCATTTCTGCCGGGAATTGAGACCTGGGAATTTCAACTATGGCCTGAGGGTTTATCTCCCCGTACGCCTGTTGAGGGGCAACAGTAACTCTTTTTTTCTGACCGGGTTTAAGGCCCTCTATTCCCTCGCTGAGTCCGGGCATCAGTTGTCCCTGCCCGTAAACAAAGGTTAATGGAGCCCTTTCTTTGGTAGAATCTACAGCTTGCCCGTCGACAATGAGCGTATAATGAAGAGAAACTTCCCTCCCGTCTTGTACAGGCAATTTAGCGGCTGCCTCAGCGGGTGAGCATAATGTTGATACAGAAAAAAGCAGAGCCATCAGAGCACAAACTACGGACTTCATATTACCTCCTTGGAAATTTTCATTACTGTTATTAGAAGAACAGTTATACTTTACACCCCAGACAAAAGATGTCAAGGGATATTCCAAAACAGCAGACCTTGAAAAAGTAAAACATCCGGCGGTATTGTGAAAAGATAGAATTGGCGATACAATGTCCCCGCAGATGCGGGCAGGGGAGAAACAATAAAAAAGTGAGGGAAAACGAGTGAAAATAATGTTCGTTTCTTCAGAAGCGGTGCCGTTCTCAAAAAGCGGCGGACTTGCGGATGTTTCAGGCGCCCTTCCCAAGGCGCTCGCGGAAAAAGGACATGATGTGATGGTGGTCATGCCCAGGTACTGGTGTGTTGGGAAGGAGGACAAGAAAATACTTCTCGGGTCAATGGGGGTGCCTATGGGCCGAGAGACCGTGTGGTGCAGTGTGCTTACGGGCATTGTGAACAGAGTGCGATATTGCTTCATAGAACATGAAGGATATTTCGGAAGAGCGGGTCTATACGATGACGGCAAATGGGAATATCACGATAATGCCGAAAGGTTCGGGTTCTTTTCAAAAGCGGCTATTCAGCTATGCAAGGATACGGATTTCCGTCCGGACATTATTCATTGCAACGATTGGCAGACGGCCCTTATTCCGGTGTACCTTAAGATAGCAGAGAAGATGGATCCGTTCTTTTCAAAAACAGCCTCGGTATTCACGATACACAATATAGGGCATCAAGGGGTTTTCCCGAGAGAGAAATACTCTTTTCTTGGGCTGGGAGAGAATAATTTTACCGAAACAAAATTTGAAAGCTGGGGAAAGGTACATTTCATGAAAGGGGGGATATTTTACGCGGATGCCATAACTACAGTGAGCCCCAGTTACGCGGAGGAGATACTGACTCCCGGAGGAGGAACCGGACTTGCGCCTTACCTTGAAAGGAGAGCGGAAGATATTACCGGGATACTTAACGGAGCTGATTATGACAGCTGGGACCCGTCTAAGGACGGGCTTATCCCTAAAAAGTACTCTGTAGAAGATCTTTCTGGAAAAGCGGAGTGTAAAAGAGCCTTGCAGGCGGAGTTTGGACTTGAGATAGTCCCGGAGGTTCCTGTTATAGGGATGGTGACCCGGCTTGCCCAGCAAAAGGGATTGGACCTTGTAGCTCCCGTCATAAGGGATATCGTCCGGAACATGATAGCGCAGATAGTTATACTCGGAAGCGGAGCAAAGGAAATGGAAGACTTTTTTGGCTATCTGCCCGCGGAATTTCCCGGAAAAATCGGCGCTTGGATAGGGTTTGATGAAAGAAAAGCCCATTTGATAGAAGCGGGTTCGGATCTTTTCCTGATGCCTTCGAGATACGAACCCTGCGGACTTAACCAGATATACAGTTTGAGGTACGGCACGCTTCCCATTGTCCGGGAAATAGGAGGACTGAAAGACACGGTAGAACAATATAACGAAACAAACGGCGAAGGTACGGGGTTCCGGTTTTTAAAGGCGGAACCTTCTGCCGTTTACTATGCCGTAGGCTGGGCGGTAAGCACTTTCTATGACAGAAGGGACCATTTCGAGGCCATGCGAAGGCGAGCGATGAAAAAAGTTTTTTGCTGGAACGATTCAGTGGTCAAATACGAAGAGGTTTACCGTAAAGCCGGAGAAAGAAGGGCCGGCTGGAAATGAAATTTCGGGAAAGATTTATTTTTTAGCGCTTTTAAGCATATCTTTAGCGTGGGTCAGGGCGATACGGCTTTCTTTTTCGCCGCTCATCATTTTGGCAAGTTCATCGGTTCTTGCGCCGCCTTCAAGTGTTGAAACCGTAACGGATGTTTTTCCCGATACAACCGTTTTTGATACTTTGATATGCCGGTCGGCAAAAGAGGCTATTTGAGGAAGATGGGTTATCAGGAGAACCTGTCTATCCAGAGAAAGCTCTTTAAGTTTTTTCCCGGTTACAGTTCCGAGCCGGCCTCCTATGTGTGAATCTATCTCGTCAAAGACGAGGCAGGGCACGGGATCAACATTAGTGAGAGCTTTTTTGAGAGCAAGCATTACCCTTGCGGCTTCTCCGGAAGAAACGATCTCAGCCAGAGGTTTAAGATCCTCCCCTTTATTAGGGCTTATGTAAAAAGCAACTTTATCCTTTCCCGAAACAGATAGCTCCGCCTTGTCGACGCGGCACTCGAACCGCACATCGGGGATCCCAAGGTCTTTCAGTTCCTTTTCAATTGTAGAGCGCAGAGTTTTAGCGGTCTTTTTTCGAACGCAAGTTATTTTAGCGGCGAGAACATCCAATGTTTTTGCAGATTCGTCTATTTTGGCGGAAAGAGAAGATGTATTGTGTTCGATGTCCGAAAGAAGATCGTACTTTTTTTTCATGGAAAGATAAGTTTTTCGGGCGTCGTCTATGGTAGAGCCGTATTTACGGAGTATGTCGTAGTAAATATCGTATTTTCGGTTTATTTCCGCCGCTTCCTGGGGACTGAAGGAAAGCGAGTCCAGGTAGCGGGTAAGGTTAGAGATGACGTCGTCGCAATTTTCCTGTATCCGGCCCAGGGTATTTGTAAGATCTGTCAAGGAAGGGTCTATTCCCGACAAAGAGCGCATTTTCGAAAAAGCTTTTTGGCAGCATGTAGAGATCCCCGCTTCATCGTTCGATAGAATATCAAGGGTTTCTCTTGCCAGTTCATATAGTTTCTCGGCATTGCTTGCGCGGGAACTTTCATCAAGAATGTCGTTATAGAGAGATTCCTCGAGAGGGACCTGCTCAAGTTCTTTTATGCGATGAGAAAGCGTGTCTAATTCCACTTCGCGGGAAGAAGAGAGGGCCTCAAGATCGGAAAATTCTTTTTTCAATGAAGCGTATTTCTTGAATTCATCGGCATAAAGAGTCTTTTCCCGGACGGCCTCGGACAATTTGTCTATGATATCAATGTGGGACGATCCGGAAAAAAGAAGCTGATGGTCGTGCGGGCCGTGAAGATCTACAAGGTGATCCCCGATCTCTTTCAGTTGTGATACCGTGACGGTTAGTCCGTTTATTCCGGTCTTACTCCTCCCGTCGGGAAGAAAGGAGCGCCTTATTATCAGGGTTGTTTCTCCGTCCGGGAGAAATTCCGAAAAAAGAGGATCATGTAAAAGGGTTTTGTTCTTAAAAAGGTCGAAAACTGTTTCCACCATACAGGGTCTTGAAGCATCGCGCACGAGAGAGGAACTCATCCTGTCTCCAAGGGAACAGCGCAGGGCGTCCACGATGATAGATTTTCCGGCGCCGGTCTCGCCTGTGAAAATATTGAGCTCGGGCGAAAACTCTATCGCAAGGTCGTCTATTAATCCGAAATTCTGTATTGTAAGTTGAGTAAGCATAGGATCTCTTTTTCGGCCAAGAAGTAAACGCATACATTCTATCACTTAACCGCGGAGATTTTCAATATACATATGTTCTAAAGAAAAACCCGGGACACTGGCGATCCCGGGTTTTGTTTATATGCGTAACAGGCTATATCTTTATTACATTAGCCGCCTCTTGTCCTTTTGGGCCCTCCTTTATCTCGAATTCAACCGCCTGGTTTTCTTCGAGAGATTTGTACCCTTCGCCGGAAATAGCGCTAAAGTGAACGAAAACATCATTTCCGTTCTCCGGAGTGATAAAACCGTAACCCTTTTTGCTGTTGAACCACTTCACTGTTCCTTTTGCCATTGTTCGTACCTCCTTTTGCGCGAAAGCCCGGGCAGGTCAAAAAAAACCGCAAAACGTTAAAACCTTAACGCTTCGCGGCAACGACCTTTAATACATTATCACCTCGATATTGTCCACACCCGATACTCCGCAATAACTTGTCGATAAATGAATTATACACCAGCCGCGCTCCATGTCAAGGGGGGCCGTGGGGTGCGCGAGGCGAGAACACAAGCTCATGTTATAAGGAGTAAAGCGCAGGGTCCTGAGAGGAATCATAAATAGATCGGGAAGAAGCAGTAGAGTTCTGCAAAATGTCGTTTTCACGTCGTTGCGAGGGAGCGAAGCGACCGAAGCAATCTCCCTCCGAAATATTTTCATATTATGAGATCACTTCGTCGCCCCCTTCGGGGGCTCCTCGTGACGACGGTGTAGGAATTTACCGCAGATGACTGAGATGTTACCTTATTATATTTATCGAGATTGCTTCGGCAATTTACTAAGTCTGCCGAAATCCTGAGCCATAGTATTTATAACATACGAAGGGCTTCGTCACTCACTTCGTGCGGTCCTCGCAAAGACGTTATAAAAGTTCATTTTGCAGAACTCTTGAAGAAGCAATTGAAAGGAGAACCCGATCTATTAAAAAAAATAAGCCCGTTGCAACAACGAGCCCATTCTTATTTTTTTGGTGCGCGAGGCGAGAACACAAGCTCATGTTATAAGGAGTAAAGCGCAGGATCCTCGACCGCGCCGGATGATGGAGCGAAGGATCCTGAAGGGGAAACGCAGTTTCCCGGGCAGGATCCTGAGAGGAATCATCAATAGATCGGGAAGAGGCAGTTGAAAGGGGATTCCGATCTATTGAAAAAAATAAGCTCGTTGCTACAACGAGTTTATTCTTACTTTTTTGGTGCGCGAGGCGAGATTTGAACTCGCACAAGGTTGCCCCCGCCAGCCCCTCAAGCTGGTGCGTCTGCCAGTTCCGCCACTCGCGCAAAAATTCTTCGGCCAGAGGGTTTGTCTCCGGAGAGATCAAACCTCCACAATTATAGGATAAACACTAAAAAAACACAATCACTTTTCGGTTCTCCCTTCGGCTTCGCCTCAGGACAGTTCGGCCAAGCGCTTTCATTTCACTATGTTCATGAAACTGCGGCCTCACTGCAGGACCAGACATTCAAAAACCAGGGGATGTTAACCCTGGGTTTGGAGGCATTGGCCCTTCGTGAAATGTTTTCTTTCTGGAAAACATTTCCCTCAGGACCACATAACAAAAAACCCAGGCATGTTAACCTGGGTTTTTTGTTATGTGGTAGCCCCAACGGGATTCGAACCCGTGTCGCCAGAATGAGAATCTGGTGTCCTAGGCCGGGCTAGACGATGGGGCCGAGACAATATAAGAAAGCACCGTACAGAGCAGGATATTATCATAGAGCATTTGCTTTGTCAATGGAAAGTAGGGAGGGGCCATATTCGCGGGAGACAAGATAGGGTCAAGACGAATAGAAGTAAAGAAGATGTTGAGAAAATAATAGGCGCTCTGCCGTCGATAAAGGCTCCTGCAAAAAGGAGATAGGCATAAACTTAAAGAAAAAAGACCAGAGCAAAGAATTCCGGAGCCATTCTGTGTTAGAATTAAAAAACTTAGATAAAATGCTTGATTTGTGTTGCTGGTATGCTAAAATGTGTTCAGGTTTATCGAATAAAAAGTTTGAAAAGTTCATTGTGGTAAAAAAACCTATTTGTAAGGACAAGTTGAGAACAAGTGAAAAACTGCATGTCTTTTGAAGATCAAAAACAATTTACGCCGGACGGCGCCTAAAGTAGGGAGGAAGGAATGAACATGAATTTTTTGAGAAAAAATAGTTCAGGGAAGAAGGTCTTAAGCGTATGCCTTGCCTTTATCTTTCTTTCCAATACGGTGCCGGTTGGAAATATCGGGGCATTACAGGTTCCCACTCCTTTCCAGGAAAATATCATGGGTTTTCAGGAAGGATCCGAGCTAAAAAGCACCTTGCTTACGATAAAGCGGGTGATGGGCGAACTGGAACGATTTTCAGATACTGATAATCTTCCGCCTCTTCATCGGATATTGACAAGATGCGAACCGGTAAGCGTCCGAGAGGTCGGTTATTACAAGATAATTCCCGAGATCCGCAATAAGGGCAAAGTCGTTACCCTGCCCAGAGACGAAAGTGAACTAAACCGGATCGTCATGGACGAGATCATTGTTCCCTTTGGTGATGTGGTAATGAGGTATACCGTGGGCGCTGACCCGCTTACCTCTTATAAGGGTAAGGAGGTTGCAAATATTTCCAGCCGGGATGTCCGGGTCCGTCGGCAAGGGAGCTTTATGAACGTAAGGCGTGAAGTTTACGTCCCGAAAGGCATTTTTACAGAAACAGAAATAGAAGAGGCATCTTCAGCGTATGAGACTCCCGGCCCGGCAACACCCCAAATACCCGATTCCTCTCCCATCGAAGGCGCGGAGGAACGTGAGATAAAGGTATCGGGGATGAACGAGGCCGGAGAGATCGCGAGAAAGGTATTCTTATCCGGCGTTACGATGACCGGGTTACTGGTAATTTCAGGAATGATCTTTGTTATAATAACGCAGGATTTCGATTTGAGCAACTTTATGTTCGGCATGGCCCCGGCTTTAACTGCCGCTATTTTAAGCGCGGCCGCACGCGGCCACGGTATTATCAGTCTTTCCACAGCCGGGGAAGAGGTTGGAAGGTCAGTCGAAAAACTGTACAGGCGCCCGGTATTCCAGTCTTTGGAACCAAGACTTCCGTTGGACGGGGCGGCTTTGGTGGATCCATTTGACGGGTTAGCGGCCTTAACGAGTTCCGAGGAAGCAGATACGATGTACACCTCCGATTCTGTTCCGGGGGGAGACGAAGGGTCCTTGTACCCGGACTTGAACATTATGATAGAAGAAGATCCGACCCCGGGGACGCAACTTGCGAGTAGAGAAGCAGGGTCTATAGAGGCGGCAGATGGGTTTTTTGAAGATTACGGAATTCACGAAGTATCGTTACAGGCCGAAGCGAGCTGGACTTCAGCGGTAATAGAAGAGAGGTACCCTTCCGGGCGGATCATGTCGAGGACGCTGGAAGAACACGATGATGAAGGGGTGATCTACTACGAATATGAGGATAGCGGCCCCGCGGGCGAAGAAAGGATAAATACGAAAATACTGAGTGAGGTCGACGGGAAAGGTAACATAATGTACCGGTATTTTTTCGGACCGGACGGGGACATTGTACGCTGGGCGGAGTACAAAGGCGGCGAAGATGCCGGCAATGTCGACGAATATATGCCCGGATATGATAATCCCGTAAAGTCGATAAGGGGAAAAACGGTTTATACGAAGGTCACCAGCGACGGACAGGGCATTACGCTGATACTATACGGTTACAGAGACGGCACCTATGACGAAAACCCCTGGGAGGAAATGCTCTACGGAGAAAACGGGGAGAATGTTTATGTGTTGAGGGAATATGTCGGTTCCCATTTGGAAAATATGGGCATACATGTTTCGGCGGACCCGGACCTGAGCATGACAGGCCTCAGCTCTCAGGACTGGGACTTTGTGCAACTTTATGGCACGGGCGGGCTCAGCGTTTACCAGACGGACCCGGTATTACCCTACGGCGCGTTGAACGGTACGGGAGAGGGATATCCCTTCACCTATCACGCCTCGGGCAATGTCCGCACAGTGTTCAAGGGTTCAAGCGAGGCCGGAGGGGAGTGGCACGTGCCCAAGGATACCATCAACAGGCAGGAACAATCTACCGGTGAAATATACGAGTACATGGATGAGGATTTTTACGCCGAGCGGCCCGTGCGCGGACTTATTTTGGAACTAATAGCCCAAGCCGACGGGGGCCCTTTTAAGGATCATCTTGCCGCGTTGAGCGCGGATCTTGCCGGGGCGAACGCGGCGAACATAGTGGGCATAGCCGGGTTTCTTGACAATTTGGAAAATACCGGTTTCATGCCGGCATTCAGGGAGTGTATACGCGACATGCACTGGGTGAGGCCTTATGAAGCCCATGGCCGGCTTGGAAGGATAACAAAGGAGAACGGCAGCTTCATATTGTTTGAGTACGAGGGTGGAACGGACAGGATAAAAGGAACGAGTGTTTATAACGTAATGGGCGAATTGATAGAGCGCCGGGCGGCCTCGACCGGGGAAAAACAATTTATTGTCGGGGGCAACATGCCATGGGTAAGGTACGGCGAGGATTTTGGAAGGCGCTATGACGGTAAGCATTTCGGTTTTTCACATGACCGTGACCCGCATAGCTGGGAAAAACTTACGGGAGAAGAGGAGTTAAGGTCCCGTCTTAAAAAATGGCAGGGTACGGAAAGTTCCCCGGGACTGGTACGGCTTTTTATGTTCGGTGACATGCGGTCGGGGTTTGTATTTGACGCTGCCGGTAAGCCCGTGGAGATCCATGATGAGGTTTACGATGATATGCGGATGCTGCTTAAGGTTTCCGGTGAACTTAACATAAGGTTAATTCCTGTTCTGTTCGATTACAGGATGGCGGATGGGGACGGTGAGAACGAAGCCGCGGAATACCCCGGGGTCATAACGGACACTGAAAAAACCGAGGCTCTTTTGGAACTGTTAAGGCCGTTTTTCGAGGAGTTCGGTAACAATGAGCGGATATATGGATGGGAGCCGATGAATGAACCGGAGATGTCGGCCGAAGATCATCACAATATCGTAGAGATGGCAAAAATGCAGGGATTTATACGGGGCATTGTTGAGATGATACATCAAGTAACTTCACGCGGCGGCACGGCGACCCCCGACAAGGTCATAGTCAGCAGTCTTACCAAAGAGGACATGGTTAAAAACTGGATGATACCCGAAACTCGTCTCCCGTTCGGGGACTTAAGCGGAGCCGATGCTTTTTCCAGTCACTATTACGACACCATGGCAGAGATCTATCATCCCTATGATTTCGGAAGGTTAGACTATGAGATTACCGCCCTGCAGGGACCGGCCCAACTCATGGATCCGTATCTGCATTTTTACGCCCCCGGATACATCACCGATAAACCTGTGAGAACCGGGGAGATCGATCCGACACGTGTTGTCAACAAAATGGACACACTGTCTTCACATGAAGGCAGCGGAGTTTTCTTCTGGGACGACAAAGGTAATATCATGGACGCTCGCGAGATCGCCGCGGCGCGAAATTGGTTTCCCGGGACGGTTTATACCTATCACACCAGTACCGGAGGGGTGCGTACGGAGAGGGGCTCGGATTTACTGGATGAGGGCTGCGTATATCGTCATTACGATATCCAGGGCAGGGTAACTGTAGAGATATTAGCGGGGACAGGAGAGCACGGCGTAAAGGCAATAAGTTACGAGTATCATGGCGACAGCGATGTGGTAAGCCTCAAGATAGCGTATCATACCGCCGAATTTGACGGTGACGAACATGTCCCGACCTTGACAAACGAGGTTTTCAGGGAGCGTTATGACAGCGCTGGTGTCCCCATGCCGGGTTCAAAAGAGTGGACGGCGACTTATTACGGCGACACATGGTACAGACGGTCTGAAGTATGGGACCCTTCTCAAGTGGGCGTTGGGGAATTTTTTTATAAGCAGTATTTTAACGAATACGCTCCCGGACGAGAGATGGCGGAGTTTGGAAGACACGCCTGGAGCGGAGGCCATTACGACGAAGCGTATCTGTATAGCTATGAAGGCGACAGTTATGGACGTTTTGGCAGATGGGTATGGAACGGAATTGACGCTACCGACCCCGATAATCCCGTATTCATTGGGTATGTCAGGTATGACAGCTGGGGCGATGAAAGAGTAGCCTACTATCCTCAGCAGGAGGAGGAAGGCTTGCACATGGAGGAAAGGGAACTATTGTCCGGTCCCGACGAAAAAGGCAATGTGTATTACCATTACATCAATGAACCCCCTCTCAAGAGTATAGGCCGGCAGAGGTTTGATATTGCGCATCGCGCCGAGGCTAATAAGAAAGACGAGATCGCGTTCAGTTATACCTATCACGGTGATACTCATATGGTCGAGAGAATAATATCCTATTCGTCAAAAGAGATGACAAATAACAACCGGGTGGCAGAATACATTTTCGACCTTTCCGGCAGAATAACCTCGGTATTGAGGTTTTCAGGAGAGAATGAGAGAGGAGAGGCGGGGTTCATCTTTTCGTATGCCGGTGACGGAGCCGTGCCGCGAAGGGTGATTTCGCGTGATCCTTCTAACAAGATCATGAACGAGTACAACTATGACGCGAGCGGTGTATTGAGTGTAACATACTCCGGTTACGACAACCTGAGACGCCCTACCATCGAGCTTTTGAGTATAGCTGATGAAACCGGATCGATAATATATAGAATGAATTATCACGGCGCCACTAATGTAGTTCGTGAAAAAGAGGGGTTCCGGCCGCATGAATTCGGTTTCAACGATCAGAATGAAGTTGAGTTGAATGAGATGGCGCGGGTCGTGAAGTACACGAACAATCTTGACGGGTCGCCTGCGAGCGAGGTTAAAGGCGGGGTAACGAAGACCTTCGAGTGGGATGATGAAACGATGACGGTAAGGATAACGAGCACGGAAGAACCGGGA
>Ga0172377_10004885_pt1 | contig 13753 bp, 11 predicted proteins | sample Pumphouse3metaG_FD_119749 | JGI IMG/M metagenome (GOLD analysis project Ga0172377, IMG submission 119749) | Leachate microbial communities from a municipal landfill in Southern Ontario, Canada - Pumphouse #3 metaG | ecosystem: Engineered > Solid waste > Landfill > Unclassified | place: Canada... | reverse complement strand
TCCTGCAGAATCGAATCCACGGTGATCACCGGAACCGACAAATGCGGTGACCGCAAACTGAATCCGGGCGAGGAGTGTGACGACGGCAACCGACGCGATTTCGACGGCTGTTCCGCCACCTGCTTCCTCGAGAAGGGTTCCTGCGGTGACGGCATCATCCAGCAGGCGCTCGGCGAACAGTGCGAACCCACCCAGCCCCGCAAGGACAGTGCCGATCTGCCGTACGGATGCGGGGAGAACTGCCGGTTCACGCTGAACTACTGCGGCAACGGCCTGCTCGATCCCGGCGAGCAGTGTGATGCCGGCAGCCGCATGAACAGCAACGAGCCGGATGCCTTCTGCCGTGCGGACTGCTCGCTCCCCCGCTGCGGAGACGGCGTGGCTGACAGCGGAGAGCAGTGCGATGACGGCAACGGAAAGAGCGGCGACGGCTGCGACCGGTTCTGTCTGCGCGAAGGCGGTGCACCCGTGAGCGTCTGCGGCAACGGACGACTGGAGGGCACGGAAGAGTGTGACGACGGCAATCGTGTCAGCGGTGATGGCTGCTCTGCGCTGTGCCATCGCGAAATTCCCACGGGTCCGATCATCGCTGCTAGCAGCAGTCCGCAGCAACCGGCCACCTCGTCTTCATCCTCGAAGGCATTGCAGTTCGCCGTTCTGCGCGCCTACACGCTTTCGACGCAACGTTCCCCCTCCATTCCGGGGCAAACCGGTCCCGCCACCGTCGTCGTGATGGCTGCGGGAGCCGCGGCAGGTCTCTCCTGGATGCGTCGGCGCCGCAGACGGTGAATACGCTCCTGTCCTCCATGACGATTCCCACTCTCCTCCGGCGCGTTCTTCTCCCCGGCCTGCTCCTGGTGGGACTCATTGCGGTGCTGGCCTGGGAACCCCCGCACTCGTCACAGCTCTGGCAGGCACAGGTGACATCCGGCTCCGGCTCCTCCGTGTACTCCGAGCCCTCTTCGTCCTCAGTATCTGCGTCATCCGTTGCCGAAACGGTGTCCTCATCCGCTTCAGGCTCTTCCGTCTCCACGTCAGAGGCATCCTCCTCCCTCTCCTCCGCATCAGCTGCTTCCTCCGTCCCGGTCGCCGGAAGCTCATCGGCCGCAAGTGTTGCGTCCTCCATGAGTTCCCCGATCTCCTCGTCCGCCTCCCAGGGAACGTCCTCCAGCGCACTCTCGACAAACGGCACCGTCATCGGATTGGAAGCCGGACTCTGCGCGCAGGTCAAGCCCGACCCCGCTACGGGCGAGAAGCTGGTGTACTGCTGTATCGATGAGGGACTCCTCTATCAGCAGGAAGGCACCGAAGAGGAATTGAAGAAATTCATGTCTCTGCTGGAGGCGATCGAGACCATGACCTCCAAGGAGGCGAAAGTCATCTTTGAAGCCCCCTACGACGGCAGCCTGCACCAGAAGTACGGCTGGACCACACTCTGCGGCAAGCAGATTCCCTGCGAGGTCTGCTCACAGGATCATATTTGCGGCAACGGCATCGTGGAGGACACGGAGAAGTGCGACGACGGCCCGCGCAATTCCGACGAAACCCCGGATACCTGCCGCGCCGACTGTACATTGCCTGCCTGTGGTGACGGTGTTGTCGATCGCCTGAAGGGGGAAAAATGCGATGATGGCGGTTCCAACACTAACCAGCCCAACCGCTGCCGCACCAACTGCGAGCTCCCCGCCTGCGGAGACAGCATCATCGACACTCTCAGCGGAGAAACCTGCGATTCCGGTACCCAGAATTCTGATACGGAACCCAACCGCTGCCGCACCGACTGCCAGTCTCCGCGCTGCGGCGACGGCGTGAAAGACTCGAATGAGGAGTGCGACGACGGCAATCGCGGGGCGAATGACGGTTGCTCCTTCTCCTGTGAAATTGAAGGGAAACAGTCCTCGTCTTCCGGCGTTCTCCCCCCGGCACTCCAGTGCGGCAATGGCATCGTGGAGCCCGGCGAAGAGTGCGACGACGGCATTCGCAATGCGAACGTACCGAACGCGTGCCGTCAGAACTGTGCACTCCCGCGCTGCGGCGATCGCATTCAGGACGACAGGGAGGAATGCGACGACGGCAATACACAGAACGGCGACGGCTGCACCGCTTTCTGCACGCGTGAACTCGTCCTCTCCCTCACGAACGTGTGCGGCAACCGGCTCATCGATCCGGGCGAGGAGTGTGATGCCGGCAGCGCGAATGCCAACGTCCCCGATCACTGCCGTTTTGATTGCCGTTTCCCGATCTGCGGTGATGGCATCAGAGACACGAATGAACAGTGCGATGACGGCAACACACAGGATGGAGATGGCTGCACGCGCGACTGCTTCAGTGAATTCTGCGGGGACGGCATACTGGAAATGGGTGAGGAGTGTGACGACGGCAACCTGATCAGCGGGGACGGATGCAACCGGCAATGCCAGAAGGATACGGGAACGCCGGTGGCCGCCCTCGTTGTCGCGGTCGGTTCCTCCCGCGCTTCACTCCATGCCGCCGCTTCGAGTCAGGCGGTTTCTGCCGCCCAGCAGCTCTCCTCCCCGACCGCACAGCGTTCTTCAGCCGCCTCCCCTGCTCACACTCAGCCGATCGTCGCGGCCGGTACCTCCTCCCGTACAAGCGCCCCATCCACAGGCGCTTCCTCGGCTGCCCTTCAAACCTCATCCTTAAGCAGCCTCTCTGCACAGGTGATTCCGTTCCAGACAACTGCCACAGAGCAATCCTTCCCCACCTCCACGTACTACTACCCTCAGCAGCTGACGTACACGTACACCTCTCCATCACTGAACGATACCGGCCCGGCAGCGCTCAGTATTGTGGCGATGGGAGCAGCCGCAGGACTGGCTTGGGCGAGACGGAAACGGAGGAATTAGGAATCGGAATTATTAATGAGGGAATTTGTGTGCTGTTTGTATCAAATGATACGTCGCGAAGTTGCGGGTGGCTTCGCCGGGCCCCGCAACTGGAGCGACACCTCTAAAGGGAAAAGAGAGCCCATGAGAGAAAAACCGCAGGTTTGTCTCTCATGAATTACCGTATCGGCCGGATCCACGTCTCCACGGACACATCTTTGAGCTGCTCCCATCCCTCCCGTCCACGAATCGCAGGGCAGTCCGTCAGACACACAGCCACCCGAGCGGAGTCGAGGAGCTGCGGATTGCCGACCATCTGCCGCACGCTGTACGGACCGTACTGCCACTGGTGTCCAAAAGGACCGGCGATGATCGCTGTAGCTCCGGCAGGAATGCCTGCCTGTTCAGCAGCCCTGTAGACAGCCGGAACAGGAGACGGTGCACCTTGCGGAAAGGCCAACGGAATGAGCACCAGTGCACAGGCGAGACTGATGAGGAGCGTCGTGCCTGTTCTGCGCATCAGCAGGGGCGATGATGCGAGACCCGCAAGCAGAAGCGGCGTGAACAAGACCGCGTAGTACGGACGGAACGAGAGGGTAGTGAACACGGCGACGAGCACAAGACTCAGCATGAGCGCCCACCGGCGAGACAGGACCATGCCGACCGTCCCGAGGACACTCAGAACACCGCTGCCCGCGAGAATCCACAACCAGACGGTTCCGCGGACGGCGACAAAGAAGGAACCGCTCCCCAGATTCTGCCCGCTCGCAGTGACCATGCTGGCGAAAGCGAGCGGATTTGTCCCCGTGTAGAGCAGGAGGAGAAGAACAGGACCCAGGAGCGCGATCAGCCGCTGCCAACGCGGTAGGCGCATGCGCCAGAATACAACGGCGACAACCGGCAGGAACAGGATCGCCTGGTACGCGGTGAAGAGTGACGCTGTCCACAGGAGCGCGATCCATCCCACCATCCGTTCGAGGTCTTCGCCCTTGAAGTACCAGTAGCAGAAGACAAGCATCTCCACCACAGTGATGGGGGCGAGCAGAATCTGCCCCGCAGAGACGAACACCGCTGCACTGAGCACCCAGAGCCCCGCAAGCAGGACTGTGGCTGACTTCTCTCGCGCAGGCGCAAAGGCGCGGGCCAGCTCCGCTGCGACAAGGAGAACAACGGCAAGGATGACGCGCCAGAGCATCTCCTGACCGGGGATCCACTGCGTAAACCCGATAATGCCGCGCGCGAGCGGAGGATGCGGATAGGGAATATTGAGCAGGTATTTTGCTTCATCTGTGGTCAGACCCTGCCATGCATGCAGGACGGCAAGCACGATGCCAAGGACCACAAGGCCGAAAAAAGGATTTAGAAAGCGTCGCATGGTGACCAGCCGAAATAATCGAGATTGACGCGGACACATTGGGCAGGGACGGACATGCGTCCATGCGGACGATACATCATCTCCAGACGCGTTGGAGTGACCTTGCGCAGCGAGAGGTCGGAAATAAGCCATCCTTCCGTATGCGAGAGGGATTCAAATGCCAGCTTCGTCCGTTCCCGCACCTGTGCATCAAGAACAAGGGTCCGCAAGTTCCACACCCGAACGCTCAGAACAATGCCGAGAGCGATGCAGAGGATGAGAAAGCCAATCCATGCCGCGCGCGCCCATCGTTCAAAGAAGAGTGTGAAGAGTGAGAAAATGAAATCCCACTGCACGCTGAGCGAGAGTTTGCTCTGGCCCACCGTGCGCGGCGCAAACGTGTAGGGCACTTCCGTCACCGGCGTCCCTCTGGGCAGACGCATGAGAATGTCGAAGAGAATTTTGAACCCCCTCGGGTGTAGTTGCGGCGCAATGCGCTCGAAGAGCGACCGATCGATGGCGAAGTATCCGCTCATGGGATCATGGACAGACAGGCGGCAGAGCAGCATGGTGATGCGCGTACTCGCGCGACTGAGGAAGGTACGACGCCGGTTCCACTGTCCGGTGCTTCCACCGGGAATATAGCGTGATGCGACAGCCACGCCGCGTCTGATCTGCACGGTTTCGACCAATTTCTTCAGGAGCGAAGCGTCATGTTGGCCATCGGCATCCATCACGGCAAGGATCTCGCCGCGCGCCGCCCGGAATCCCGCGACGACAGCGGAGGAGAGCCCGCGCTCGCCGCGGCGCCGGATGACACGCAAAGTCGGATAGAACGCACGCAATTCCTCGGCCTTGTGCCACGTTCCGTCGGGGGAATCGTCATCCACGATGATCACTTCATGCGGAATACCCTTGAGCGCCTCCTGCACGACCGGCAGCAGAACCGGCAGGCTCTCCACTTCGTTGTATGTGGGAATCACGAGCGATAACATCGGGAATAGACTATGGAAAGCGGAGGGGAAACGCTACTATCTCTGCGATGAAAATCCTCGTCACTGGATCATCGGGCACCATCGGCACGCGGCTCTGCGAGCGCCTGTTCGAGGAAGGTTTTGACGTCGTCGGAGCGGATTGGGAACCGAACAAATGGCAGCAGGACGTAGAGAAGGTGACGGTCCGCATCGACCTCAGGCACGAGGAGGAACTGAAAAAACTCCCGACGGACATCGATTGCGTGATCCACCTCGCTGCCAACGCCCGCGTGTATGAACTCGTGGAGCACCCCGATCGCGCACGGGACAATTTCCTCACCACGTTCAACACGCTGGAGTGGGCGCGCTTAAACGGCGTGAAGCGTTTCGTCTTCGCCTCCTCACGCGAGACGTACGGCAACAGCGGCGCGGACAAGTACCGCGAGGACATGGTGCGCGTGGAGAACTGTGAGAGCCCCTACACCGCCAGCAAGATCGCGGGCGAGGCGCTCGTGGAGTCGTATCGCCGCTGCTACGGGATGGAAACCGCGATCATCCGCTTCTCGAACGTCTACGGCATGTACGACGACTCCGAGCGCGTGGTGCCCCTCTTCATCCGGCAGACCAAGAAGAATGAACCGCTCGTGGTTTTCGGAAAGGACAAGAGCCTCGACTTCACCTACATCGACGACGCGGTGAGCGGAATTTTGCTCATCGTGAAGAACTTCGCGAAAGCGAACGGCCAGACATTCAATCTCGCCTTCGGCGAGGCGCATTCCATCATCGAACTCGCGGAACTCATCAAGAAGCTGATGAAGAGCACCTCCACGATCTCCGCTACCTCCTCCCGCACCGGCGAAGTGACGCACTACACGGCGGATATCACCAAGGCACGGACGATCCTCGGCTTCGATCCGAAAGTACCTTTCATGGAGGGCGTGAAGAAGTCGGTGGAGTGGTACGGGAAGCAGAGGTGATTAATTGACATTTATTAATAAATATTGTTTACTGTCAACATGCCCGAAAATCAGGAAAACCTCGGTCAGCGTGCTTTTGAGAAAACCTGTCGAGGCGAAGGCCTCACTCCTGACGAATCTCAGGCACTTGCAGCCAGCCACGGCGTCATGATTCCGCCGACCGTTCTTTCGAAGATAGAAAAGGAGGCCGGTAGAACAACAGAGCAGGCGAAGCGAGTGGTGGGTAATGTGCAACCAGATATGAACATGGGGAAAGAAAGGCAAATTGAGGAAAAAATTGTTCAAATCGAAGGTGCGTTTGCCACGTTTGAACAAACATTCATGCCTCTCGTGGAACGATCCGTGCGAACTCCAGAACTACGCGTTGCTCTTGCTAATCCTTTCCACATCATCAACGCCAACCGTGCGAATCCGTTGAAGAATTATGAAAAAGCAAAACAAAAAGCGCAGGCAAGCGGACTTCCCGTGGAAGCACTGATGCTTTCACTCCAGAACCCACGTCATTTCGCCTATGGAATCGAACCCCAAGCCCTTGCGGAGCATGCAGCCATGATTGGATATTCCCCGATGAATAGGATGCTTGCTGTGAACTCCGGCTGGGATCCGGAAAATGCTCTCGATCGTTTTGGGGTATATCACGAAACCGTTCATATGATGCATCAGGCACTGCATCGGAGAACAAATATTGAATCATTCGTCATGTTCTATGCCAACCAAACACGGCGCGTCGTCATTGATGAGGAATATGACGCATACGCATTGGAATTGGAGGGGCTGAATGTACAGCTTGATGGAGCATTGCGCCGAAGCGCGGAAGGAGGAAAAATGCCGGACACCGATGGGATCATGGAGGTGCTGCGCCTCCGGGAGGATCAGCGGATACCTCTCACCATGCTTCTGTGGTTTTCTTCGCGTTACTTCCCAGATGGAGCAATCTACCAATATCCAAAAGCCTACATTGAATTGGTGGACAGAGCTTGCCTGCACGACGGCTTTCAACTGTTCCGCTATGGACCGGATGGCCTGCCCGTCCCGTACAAATCACACTGAAGTCTTCGTCTCGTGATACACCATTTCGAGGTTCACTTCCCAAATGTTGGATGAATCCGTGCGGCCTGCGACGATATTGTCCACAGCCGTCATCGACGTGAGCATGCTGTGATCCTGGTTGTTGTAGCGGTGCATGCCATTTCTGCCGATGAGGAAGAGATTGGGGATCTCCTGAACGAATTCCCGGACGACGGAGAGCTGGTCGTAACTGCCGAAGTACGCCGGATACGCCTTGGGAATGCGCAGTACGCAGGCATCGAGGACGTCCTCGCCACGGAGGAAGTGAATCTGTTCCATCTCCTTGATGCCGAATTGGATCAGCTCCTGATCGGGTTTCACCCACAGGTCCCCTCCTTCGTTCACGAAGTACTCGAGCCCGATCCAGACCGTATTCTTGCGGTCGGCAACGAGATAGGGACTCCAGTTGTTGAAAATCTGCACCCGCCCCACGCGCACTCCCGCTTCCTGGATATAGATCCAGTTATCAGGCACGGCGGAGAAAATGCGGCGCCCGTCCTGCACGTGGAGCTTTTTGAGGAGAAGACCGATGGTGATGAAATCCCGGTACGGCAACCCCTCCGCCACCTCCACGACACGCTCGGGGGCACGCGGCGTCATCATCCCGATGAGATGCTTGATCGGCATGGTGGAGAAGACGTAGTCGCAGGGAAGTGTTTGGATGTCTCCCGTATGCGTGTCTTCCAGAGTCACGGATGTGACACGACCGTCCGTGCAATGCACTCCGGACACGCGCGTATGCATCCGCACTTCACCGCCGCACTGCCGCACCTGCTCGGCCACCGTCTCCCACATCTGTCCGGGTCCCAGTTTGGGGTAGAAGAACCGCGTGATGAGCGATGTTTCCCGTTCCTGCTGCGCCTTCTTGAAATCGCTGCTCATCAGATCCTTGACGGCATGGACGACGGCCCGTCGCAGCGAGAGCCCTTTCACGCGCTGCGCCCCCCAGTCCGAACGAATTTGGCTGCAGGGAATCCCCCAGACTTTCTCCGTGTAGTCCTTGAAGAACGTTTCGTAGAGACGCTTGCCGAAGCGGTTGATGAAGAACGCATCGAGATACGTCTCATCTTTATGGGGGAACATGCGCGCTTTGATGTAGCTGAATCCGATCAGGATCGAATTGAGGATGCCCAACCGGAACGCGACGCGCAGCGTGATGGCGATGGGATACGGGAAGAAGTGCCGCCGGTGGTAGATGCGGCTTAAGCGCGGACGCTGAAGCATCACTTCGTCCTCTTTCTCAGGATCCGGAGCGGTGCGGCGCACTTCGTTGCTGTTCTCCGCATGCGATACTGCCGTGCGGTACGAAGGCGGGACGCAGGCGGAACACAGATAGGTGAGGAATGCTTCCACCGCGTAATCGATATCATGCTTCTTCTCGGCCGTGTCGGCCGCGGGCTTCCCCTGCAGCGGCAGAATATTGAACCACCACTGCATGACGCGCTTGCTCTTCGAGAAGAAGCGATGCCCCCCGAGATCGATGCGATTGCCCTTGTGGTTGTGCGTCTGGGCGATGCCGCCGATGATGTCCGTCGCCTCGCAGACGATGGGACGAATATCCGTGCGTTTGAGGAGCTCGTACGCCGCAGTCAGACCCGCGGGACCCGCACCAGCGATGATCGCGATACGCTTTTGCACTCACTCACTTTACTCAATCTCCAGCCAAGAACCTAGGCCTTGGGCGGATTTCGGTAGACAATCACGCGCCTCGCACCGAAATTCCAGAAGAGCACGATAATCGTCGCGCACACCTTGGCGGTCATTTCTGTCCAGTGGAATCCATCAATGAACAGATAGAGCAAAAGCTCGGTCCACAGGAGCCCGAACATGGTAATGATGAAGACCACGGTGATCTCGCGCACCAGTTGGTTGGTTTTTTGAAAGACCCAGAGAATGGAGAGCACATAATTCGTGACAAAGCCGGTGCAGTACGCGAAGAACTGCGCGACAAGGTAGTGGATGCCCAAAAAACGCACGCAGAAAATGAAAACGGCGAAATCCACCACGGTCGAAATGCCCCCCACCCAGAAGTAGCGGAAGAACTGCACTTTCGTGGAGCGCGCCGGGCCGAAAATCCAGTGTCGATACCGTTGCATCCCGCCTACGGTACCATCGGAATTGACCGAAAACCACGGTCAAAATCACCAATCAATACGTCGCAAACTCCCCCTGTTTGCTCTAGACTGCCCGCCGGTGAAAAACCCTGTGCTCTGTATCGTCGGCTTGGGCTACGTCGGCCTGCCGCTGGCGCATATCTTCGCGAAAAAAGGTTATACAGTGTACGGCTATGACCTGAATGCCGAACGCATCCGCACGCTCCAGAAGGGCGAAGACTGGACGCGGGAGCTCTCGCCTGAACAACTGAAATCTGTGACCATCCGCTACAGCGCCGACCCCGCCGTCATCCGCGAGGCGGACATCGTCATCCTCGCCATCCCGACGCCGATTGACGAGAAAAACAATCCCTATCTGGAGCCAGTGGAGAGCGCCAGCCGCACAGTGGGCAAGCATATGAAGAAGGGAGCCATCATTGTCTACGAATCTACCGTGTGGCCCGGGACGACCGAGGAAATCTGCGGGCCGATCCTGGAGAAAGAATCAGGAATGAAATGCGGCACGGATTTCAAGTTGGGCTACTCCCCCGAGCGCGTGAACCCGGGTGACAAACAGCACACGATCGAGAAGATCAAAAAAATCGTTTCCGGACAGGATGCCGAAACGCTGGATGTACTCGCCGACCTGTACGGATCGGTGATCGAGGCAGGCATCCACCGCGCCGCGAATATCAAAGTGGCCGAGATGGCCAAGGCCATCGAGAACGCGCAGCGCGACCTCAATATCGCATTCATCAACGAAATCGCGCTCCTCTGCCACAAGGTGGGCATTGAGACGAAGGATGTCATCGATGCGGCCGCCACCAAATGGAATTTCTTAAAGTTCCTGCCGGGTCTCGTGGGCGGCCACTGCATCGGCGTGGACCCATACTACTTAGTCGAAAAAGCGCGCCAGCTTGGCATGGAAACGCAGGTCATCACCGCCGGACGCGCCCTCAACGACTCCATGAGCCGTCACATTGCTGAACAGATAGCAACATCCCTTCGCGGATGCGTCTCCCCCCGCGTCCTCGTGCTGGGTCTCACCTTCAAAGAGAACATTCCCGATACGCGCAACAGCAAATCCGGCGACGTGGTGAAGCACCTGACGCAACTTGGCTGCACCGTCGAAGTGCACGACCCGTACATGACGGTAGAAACCATGGCGAAGAAGGGGTGGGAATCCGGCTCCCTCGCCGCAGGTCCCTATGACGCCATCGTGCTCTTGGTCCCCCACCGGGAATACATGGGGAGCCTTTCAGCCCTGACCCAAGCCCTGAAACCGAAGGGGTTGCTGTACGATCTCAAATCTCTCCTGTCGCGAGAGGAAATCGAAAGAGATGGTATGAAATACATGGCACTCTAGCGAATGCTGAAGCCCACCCCGAAAGTTTTGACAGTAACTACTGTTTATTGTAATTTATCCATATGGCAAAGAGGTTCGAAGACAGCATGCTCGCTGTGATCGGTGGTGGCCGCGGTTGGGGAGCGAAGATAGTACAGGCAGGCAAACAGGCTGCTGCGGAAGTGGGCGTTGTCGAGCAAGATACAGATAATCAGACTCGTGACGATCTCCTCCGACACGCCGACAGTGTTTTCTTTGCAGCACCCGATACGGAGATCCCAACTATCCTCCGCGAGACGAGGGGGCTGCTCGGAGGCAAGCGTGTCCTTGATTGCGCCTCGAACAAGGGACCGTTCGAGGACATGCTCGTGGCAATTGCGCGAGAAGCGAGTGTCTGCTCCACGCATCCTCTCGTGCGTTCCGAAACCCCCACCCGCGGGCAGAACGTCCTCCTCATGCCTATTGGAGAGAGAGCGGAGCCCGCAACGACCGACGCAGAAACACTCTACAGAATACTGGGAATGCGGCTGCGGAGCTTCGACTTCCGCCACCACGGTGACTTCATGGCCATAGTGCAGTTTCTACCACACCTCATGCAACGAACGCTCATTGATACCCTGGGAAAGGTGCTGAGCGAACAGGGATTGACTCTCCAGGACATCGCCGACGTCGCACCAGCGAATTTCGGCATGACAGAAATGGGTATGGGACGCGTGGCCATCCAGCGTCCGGATGTCTCCGCCGGAATCATGGCAGAAGCTTACCGTTCACCGATCGGGCAACACATCCATCACATTGTTGCCGCTACCCTGGAACAGGTCGCCGCCATCGGTACGGATCGTGCAGCACTGGCTCAATTTGCACTGGAAAGTGCAGACCGCCTTGATCCCACGGGATCCTGGCGAAAGAGCATGAACCCGCTGACAGATACGGCCATCGAAGCGCGGGGGAATTTCAATCTTCGATCGTGCGTCCTCATCGTCGATGAAGACCGACCCGGCCTCCTTGTGGAAATCGCATCGCTCTTATCCAGTTTTGGACTCAACATGAATGCCATTCACTCGCACAGCCTAGAGAAAGAAACAAGCCGCGGCGTGCGTTTCCACATCGGCGTGGACCCAGTGGAAGTCGATTGGAGTGCCGTAGAGAGAGCATGTTCGGAAAAGGGCTGGCATTTCACTCGCATAGAAAGTAAATAATCTGGTTTCTTCTCGTCGCAAAGAAATCGAACCTCATCAATACCTACTTCTTCCGCGCCGCGACGTAATACCCCGATGTCATGATATTTTTCTCCGGCACCTGCTGCCGGATATCCCCGTATTCTCGCGTGAGGAGCCACCCGCACCATCGGGTGACCGCCGCGAGCAGGAACCACAGCATCTTGAACGGACGGAAACCAAGTGTCTCGCACTGAAAACCGATACGCTGCTCGAGGACCGCCAGCGTCTCGACGGTGGAAGCTTCTTCCGTGAGCTCCAGAATCTGAAAGTCCTTGAGCAAATGCCGAAGCCCATACTTCGTGAAGCGATAGTAATCCCCCGGTACATCGTGGAGCGGGAAGATGAAGCGCGTGGAGAGGAGCAGGAGCCCTTGAGGCTTGAGCACCCGACGGAATTCCGCGATAGCACGTTCCGGCGTATGCAGATGCTCCAGAACTTCGGTGCACAACACGATATCGAATGATGCATCGGGGATCTGCGAAAGATCGTGGGCATCCGCGATGATGTCCACCTTCACTCCATCCCGCGCCGCGATATCGAGTGTGGTCGTCTGCGGGAAGAGATCACGATACGAAGCGGCTCCGCATCCCACATCAAGTACGCGTCCTTCATTCGCATACTGTTGTAGAAAAGCCCGCAGCCGCGGACGCGTGATCTTTCTGGTCAAGCCGATGGCATCCAGCATTCTCATGAACGGAAACAGCATAGCAAGACAGAAAAGAGGGGTCGGAAGAAATCAGGGAACTTGGGCAATCATCCAAATGTAATCCCGCCGACCCAACCATCCCACAATGTTACTGAGTAGCCAGCACAAGCTCTCCTTCAGAGGACTCGTTGCCGAATCTCTCGAGCTTGGAGAGATCGATTGACCACTCCTCTCAAGGGACCGCGGAGCCGCAATTGACGGATTCTTCCAGCCCAAACGAATTTTCAATTCGCCCCATGGCAAAAAATTGCGGTCAAAATCTGTTGTCCCCTCGGCTAGGATCTCAAATCCCGCTTGTTTTAGAGATGAACGCAACGTAGAGGAGTTGAAATAGGAAAGATGCTGACGATAGATAAGCCGCCACTGATCACCCCATTTCCGTGCAGAGTAACTTTGAATGTTTGGGGTTTCGATGATTAGAAACGATCCTGGAGTCAAAACATTCCTCATCATTCGCAGGGTTTCAAATGGATCAACCAAATGTTCGATTACATGGAAGAGCGTAACCACTTTTATCTGCTGAGTGGAAAAACGCGCAGAGAACTCTTCCACCGTTCCCTGTTCGATGCAAAGGCCGCGGTTCCGCCCAAATGCCACACATGCCGCATTAGGTTCCAAACCCATCGGATCGAGATAATGACGGTCACGAACCGCAGAGAGAAACAGTCCCTCACCACAACCAATATCACATACGCGGTCCAAGGAAATATGGCGTGCAATCATCGTAACGCGATTGCGGCAGTTGCGTTTCCGTCGAAGAAGCTTCTCTGGTGATAAATCCACAACGGATGATTCGTATTCGGATGTAATGGCCCTATCGCGAAGCCAGAGAAAACCGCACGAAGGGCATTCCAGCGCAGGCAAATCACGCAACATACGTTCCCGGGGTTTCGAGGAACAGATCGGACATGAGCCAGCCCACGGAGGGACTGAGTAACTCATAAAATGCCGGAGGAACGCATCAGTTGTTCAACGGCATCCGTCACCATGGCAACCGTTGTGCCTTCCAAAGCCGCTTGTTGTGCTTCCGTGGGCACGCGAAGCGTATCAGCCACAAAGGAGCTGGGCTCGCAGGGAGGAGGTGGCAGGACGAGCGCCACACGCGGACCGACAGGAGGAGGCTGCTCCAATGGATCCACCGGACCGATGATATCCACGAGCGGTACTCCG
>Ga0172377_10004884_pt1 | contig 13754 bp, 13 predicted proteins | sample Pumphouse3metaG_FD_119749 | JGI IMG/M metagenome (GOLD analysis project Ga0172377, IMG submission 119749) | Leachate microbial communities from a municipal landfill in Southern Ontario, Canada - Pumphouse #3 metaG | ecosystem: Engineered > Solid waste > Landfill > Unclassified | place: Canada... | reverse complement strand
TCGAAGAAAAAAAATATAAACCTAAAGAAGCAGAGAAAATTAGATTAAGATCTGAGATGTTGGCTAATCAATATAATATACATGAAGTTAAAATGTTATTAAATAAAAAATAAATATAGTATTCACATATTTTGGTGTGATTATCTGTACTTTGGCTTTCTATTTTTTGAACAGTTGCTTTCAATTCTTTTGCATTTGATTCCAAAACTTTAAGTTTTTATGTCAAATAATGCGACAAAATAAAGATAAATAAATATATAAAATAATATAAAAATATATTAAAATTCAACTAATTTATAATGCGACAAAAACAATGACAAAAAACTTGACAAAATATGAACAATAAGCTATATTTTTAACAGATAAAAATAAAAGGGTAATATTATATGAATGAAAATATAAAAACTATACCAACTTTTAAATCAGGCAATTTTGTATTTAGTGCAAAATACAATCAAGAAGATATAAAAAAAATTGAATTCAATATACTTCTATCTTTTGGAACTATAAAACAGATTCCAATATTGCCGGATCTTACATCAAAACTAGAAGAAGAACTTATTAAGAAATCAATTTTTGGAACAGCTTCTATTGAAGGAAATAATTTAAGTCAGGAAAATGTTAATAAAATACTTGAAGGAAATAAAAAAACAGGATTTAATGAAGAAACAAAAAATAAACTCCAAAAAAACTTCATACAAGAAATTACAAATTTAAAACAAGCATATACTTATGTTAAACAGATGCAAATTTCTGATAAACCTTTACAACTTAACGAAGAAATTATTAAAAAAATACATCAGATGATTACCATAAATTTAGATAATAAAGATAATATTCCGGGTGTTTATAGAAATCATATAGTAAAAGTTGGGGATGAACAACACGGCGGCATAAATACTCCGCCTAAAATATTAGATGATGTCAAAAATTTAATGAAAGAATTTATTTTATGGATAAATTCAGAAGAAATAACTAAAAATATTGACCCGATGATTAGAGCATGTATGGCGCATTATTACTTAGCATTAATTCATCCGTTTGGTGATGGTAATGGCAGGACCTGTCGTCTTGTAGAAGCAATGATGCTTAAAAGTTATGGCTTTAAATTTGTTTATACGATGCTTTCAAATTATTATTATAAAAATCTTGATGAATATTTTTTAGTTTTTTCTCAGACAAGAAAGAATAAGGATAATGATATAACACCATTTGTAAAATTTTATTTAATTGGTTTATTACAATCAATAGATACAATTAAAAAGAGAATATATGGCTCTATTAGGTATTTGTCGTTAAACAAATATTATTTAGATTTGAAAAAAGATAAATCAATTAGTTTGAGAGAATATGATTTTTTAACTATTATGCTTGAAACATCAAAATCTGTAACAATTAAAGAAATTTTGGAAGATAATCAATTAAAAATAATTTATAGATCACTATCAGTAAGAACACTGCAAAGGGAACTAAAAGATTTATTAAAACAAAAATTACTAATGCTCGATAATAAAACACAAAAATACACAATAAATATCTATGTTTTATAAACAATATTGAAATAAAAACACTACAGAGAGGAGTTGAAAATAGGTTCAAGTCCCACTCTCGGCATTTGCTCTATATTTATCAAAAGACTAAAAATCACTTATTCTTTTTCTTATATCTGGCTTTTTCGATCAAATCGATGATTTTTTGGTCGCCGCTTTCTATAGCAAGCATAAAAGGTGTTACTCTGTTGTAGTTTATTGCATCAACATCAGCATCTTTATTCAGAAGTAATTTTATAATCGGTATATTTGTATTTTTTATTGCAAAAAACAAAGCACTTCCACCTGGGTTTCTTCGGTTTAATGTAATCATTGTATTAATATCAGCGCCATTATCTAAAAGAAACTTTACAAGTTCTAAATTATTGTTTTTTGTAGCTGTAATCAAAGCAGTTCCGCCAGAAATTAAATCAGATTTTACATTAACATCAGCACCATTATCTAAAAGAAACTTTACAAGTTCTAAATTATTATTTTTTGTAGCTGTTATTAAAGCAGTTCCTCCTGAAATTAAATTATTGACTGCATTAATATCAGCCCCTTTTTCTAAAAATAATTTTATAAGTTTCATATTGTTGTTTTTTATCGCAATTATTAAAGGAGTTTCACCTGAAATTAAATCAGTTATTCCATTAACATCGGCCCCTTTTTCTAAAAATAATTTTGCAAGTTTCACATTGTTGTTTTTTGTTGCAATCATTAAAGGGCTATCTTTTCCTGAACTTATTTGATTGATATCAGCTCCATTATCAAGAAGCATTTTTAAGAGTTCCATATTGTTGCTTTTTAATGCAATCATTAAAGGAGTTTCACCTTCACTCTTTAAATTAACATAAGCACCCTTTTCTAAAAATAATTTTGTAAGTTTTATATCATTGTTTTTAACTGCCAGTATTAAAGGGATATCTTTTGATGAATCTGTTTGATTAACATCAGCACCATTATCAAGAAGTAAATTTAACATTGGCATATTGTTGTTTTTTAAAGCAATTAGCAGAGGAGTTTCACCTTGTGTCATTTCAGTTATTACATTAACATCAGCTCCATTATCAATGAGAAATTTTACAAGTTCTATATTGTTATCTTTTACTGCTATGATCAGAGGCGTTTCAGTAGAAACTTTACCGGAAAAACCATTAATATTTGCACCTCTGGATAAAAGGAATTTAATTGCATCCATATCGTTTTTTTTGATTACCATCATTAAAGGAGTATAATTATTTTTGCAAAAAATATTAACATCAGCTCCATTATCCAAAAGTAATTTAGCGAGTTCCATATTAGTAATTACAGCAAAGGATAAAGCAGTAAATCCATTTTTTGTTTTTGCATTAATATCGGCGCCTTTGGTAATAAGAAATTTTACATGTTCTATATCGTTTTTTTCTGATTCAATTATTAAAGGAGTTCTATCCATGGAATCTATTGCATTAATATCAGAACCGTTAGACAAAAGCAATTCAGCAATATCTATCTTATTGTTCCGTAATGCAAATACTAGTGGAGTCCATCCATTTTCTGCTTTAGCATTTATATCTACACCTTTAGCTATAAGTAATTTTACAATTTCTTTATTAGTTCCTTCTGATGCTAACATTAAAGGTGTTCTTTTATATATATCTCTTGCATTAATGTCTGCACCTTTATTAATAATGAGTTTGAAAATCTCCATATTATTATAAGTCACAAAAGAAAATTCCCTGTTTATATTTTGAATATATTTAACACTTCCCAATACAATCATTAAAGGAGTCATTCCTATTGAATTTCTGAGATTTATATCAGCCCCTTTAGATAAAAGCAGTTTGATAATTTCTATATTTTCATTTTTTATTGCACAAAGCAAAGGAGTTTGTTCCATTTGAACAGGTTTTAAAAAAATATCATTTTGGATAGAATTAGATTTTTTTTCTGAAGGAATTTCTAAATGATCTGCTTTATTTAGAGTTGTTGCATTAACATCAGCTCCATTATCAATGAGAAATTTTATAAGGTCTATATTTTTGTTTTCTATGGCAATTATTAGAGGAGTTTGTCCTAGATCATTTATTGAATTAATATCATTATCTTCCTGCAGAGCTTTTTGTATTGCCGGAATAGATTCTGTTTCAACTATATCAAAAAAATCTTTTGCAAAAGATTTTGAGTTTATCATTATTAAACTAATAAATATAATGACTAAAAACTTAAAAAGTATATATCTATTCATTATGATTTTCTCCAATATTCTTTTCTAGTTTTATTTTAATAATTTTGTTATGTTAAATCAATTGAATGGTTTTAATTTATAATGATGTTCCATCCATCGTCTGGAGAGCTTCGATTCTTTTTTCAATCGGTGGATGAGTTGAAAATAATCCTGATAAAGAATTAAACAAAGAAATTTTTATTCTTAAAGGACTTTCTATACACATTGGTGCCATAAGTTCATTTTTATCAAAAGAGGCAACTCTAGGATTTGAACTTATTTTTTTTAATGCAGAAATTAATCCTTGAGGGTTTCTTGTTATAAGTGCAGCAGTTGCATCAGCTTGGAATTCTCTTCGTCTGGAAATGGCAAGCCTTATTAAAGGTGCTACGATTGTACCATATAAATATAATACTAGTCCGATTAAAACAAGTACTATTGCACCTTTATTGTTTTTACCGCCTCTGCTTCTGAAAGAAGATCTTAAAAGCAGTCCTCCGACAAATGTAAAAAAGCCGATAACGAGAATTATAATCATCATAAGTCTGGTATCTCTGTTGCCTATATGAGCCATTTCATGAGCGATAACTGTCTCTAATTCTGGCTTTTCAAGTCTTTCTATGATGCCGCTTGTTAATACAACATAAGAGTTGTTAGGGTTCCTTCCTGTAGCAAAAGCATTTAATGAAGAGTCGTTCATTATGTAGATTTTTGGCATTGGAAGACCGGCAGTTATGGAAATATTTTCTACTAATCTGATAATTTCTTTATGTTCTTCCGGGTCAGCTTGTTTAGAATTTGCAGATGACAAAATAAAGTTATGTCCCAAATAAAATGAAATCAATGTCCATAATGAAGATATAACAATTACTACGGCAAAAACTCCTAAATAAATACCTCTAACTTCTGATAATGCCGATATGGCAGTCATCGGCTGTCCTAAAGATGTTTGTCCTTTAGAAAACAATACAAAAACAAATAAAGAGATATAAGTTATTATTGCAAGACTTATAGGGAATAACAAAATTAAAAGAATAGTTTTTCTTTTATTTTCGTCTATAAAATCGTAAGTTGTTTTCATAGTTTATTTAAATGATACTTTTACAGGGTTTTTAGCTTCTTGTTCATTCTCACCAAGTTCAAAAAACTTTTGTTTTTCAAATTTAAATATACTTGCTATAAAATTGCTTGGGAAAAGCTCAATTTTTGTATTAAATGCCAAAACATTAGTATTATAAAATCTTCTAGATGCCTGAATTTTATTTTCAGTATCAATAAGTTCTCTTTGCAATTCAAGAAAGTTTTCATTTGCTTTAAGGTCCGGATAATTTTCGCTCAATGCAAATAATGATTTCAATGTTCCGCTCAATATATTTTCTGACTTTGATTGTTCTTCTATTGAAGACTTGTTTGCTGCCATTGCCATATTTCTAGCTTGGATAACTGCTTCCAAAGTGTTTTTTTCGTGGGCAGCATATCCTTTTACTACTTCAACTAAATTTGGGATTAAATCGTATCGTCTTTTTAAAAGGACTTCAATATCACTCCATGCTTCTTTAACTCTGTTTCTTAAAACAACAAATCTGTTGTATGTATTCAAAAAATAAAGACCTACAATAATAATTAGAAAACACAATAGTGATAAAATAACTACTAATGCTGTAACCATTTTAATCCTCCGCAAAAAATTTATATCAATTAATTGTATAAACTTTACAAATAGCAGTCAAATCAAATTAATATAATATGAATTTAAATTGAAAATAATAAAAAACAGGCAAATTTTATTTTGCCTGTTTTTCTATTTATTGTGTATGACCAAAATTATTGTTTTTTTGTTTTTGATGCTTTTTCAGGTTTTTCAGCTTTAGCTGGTTCTTTTGGTACTGCAACTTCTTTCTTACAAGAATGTTTTTCTCTAATAATTTTTTCTAATTCTTGTGCTACTAAAGGAGTATCTTTTAAATACTGTTTTGCATTTTCTCTGCCTTGACCAAGTTTTTCACCTTTATAAGAGAAAAAAGAACCTGATTTTTCGATAATATTTTCAGCAGCTCCAATATCAATTAAATAACCTAATCTGTCAATGCCTAAACCAAAAACAATATCAAATTCAGCTTGTTTAAATGGTGCTGCAACTTTATTTTTTACAACTTTAACTCTGACTCTGTTTCCTAAAACATCATCCCCTTTTTTAATAGTTTCTATTTTTCTTATATCTAACCTGACAGAAGAATAGAATTTTAATGCAAGACCACCAGGTGTAGTTTCCGGATTGCCCCACATAACACCTATTTTTTGTCTTAATTGGTTAATAAAAATTATTGATGCTTTTGATTTTGATATTGTTGAAGTAAGTTTCCTAAGAGCTTGGCTCATTAATCTTGCTTGAAGACCCATAAAAGAATCGCCCATTTCACCTTCAATTTCTGCTCTTGGCACAAGTGCTGCAACAGAATCTACAACTATTAAATCAACTGCGCCTGAACGGACTAATTTATCTGAAATTTCAAGACCTTGTTCACCGGAATCCGGTTGAGATATAAGCATGTTATCTATATCTACACCAAGTTTTGCTGCATATTCCGGATCCATTGCATGTTCAGCATCTATATAAGCTACAATTCCGCCTTGTTTTTGAGCTTCTGCAGCAATACATAATGCTAAAGTTGATTTACCGGAAGATTCAGGTCCGAAAGTTTCAATAATTCTTCCTCTAGGTATGCCACCAATTCCAATAGCGATATCTAATGGTAAAACTCCTGTAGGTATAACATCAATATCAACTTGTGCATTTTTTTCGCCAAGACGCATAATTGCTTCTTTACCAAAATCTTTTTCAATTTGTGTTAATGCTAAATTTAATGCTTTCAATTTTTCGTCTTTAATCATTATATACCCCCGATAATATCTTCTATCTTTTAGATATTATACTTACATTTGTATGTTTTGTCAAATTTTAATATTTTTCTTGGCAGATTTCTCTATAATTACAATATTTGCAGAAAAATCCGTTGTCTGTTTTTTTAAATTCTTCTTTAGATTTTGGAATGTTATTATCTATATCTTTGAGATATTCATACATTTGCTTAGTTTCTTCTTCTACTTGTTTTTTAAAATCTTCTAATTGTTTATCTGTTAAATCTATACTATATTCATTATATGTTGGTGATAAATAAACTATAGCTGGAGAAATATCTTGGGAAGAAACTGAAAAATGGTATCCCGCCCATAAAGCATAACCGGTTAACTGTTTAGAATGTTTAGTGATATCTTGCTTTCCTGTCTTCCAGTCTAAAATATATATTTTATTATCTACAGGTATAAGAAAGTCTACTTTACAATATGCTTTATAATCATTAATTCTTGTTTCACCAAATCCATCAGGTTCTATTACCCAGTTTTCGTTTGCACTAACCGCAGTTTCAAATATCCATTTTAATCTTTGACTCTGTAAAAAATTCTCTAATATTTTATTAACAGATGTGAAAATATCAGATGTGTTTATAGATTGTTTTTGTCCATAATACACTTCTGTAAAAGTTTTTTTTGTACAATATTCTTCTGTCATTTTTTGTGCATATTGAAGAAATTGTTTTCTAGCTATAGGCTTTGAAGTTTTTTGTAATCTAAACAGTAAATCTCTAATAACATCATGTACTATGTTTCCAACTTCAAGAGCAAAAGAAGTTAGTTTTTTTAATTCAGCTATTTTTTCCTGAGAATTTTCAGTATCATATTTTGCATAATATGAATAAAAATATTGTCTTTTACAATTATTGAAAACATCATAACGAGATACTGACCAGCCAAGAATATTTGTATAAGGAAATTTTTTAATTTTTGGAAGTTTCATAATTTTCGTATTTTATCATTTTAATGATTAATCATCAAACATTTACTTTATTTAAATGGAAATTAAAGAAGATTTTATAGTATTATTGTATAATATTAATATGAAAAATTATTTTAACATAACATCCGGTTTTAATAATATTGAATCCATATCTAAAATCAAACAAGCAGGGGCAACTGAACTTTATACAGGTTTTTTTGATCAAAATATAAATAAAAAATGGCCGATATCATTTAATATTTTAAACAGAAGAGGGGAAGATGCCAATTTTAATAATTGGGATGAATTTTGTATAGCAATATGTGAAGCAAAAAAATTTAATCTTCCGGTATATGTTACTTTTAATGGACTTTATACAGAAAAACAACATAGAATAATTTTAGATACAATTGATAAAGTTAGTGAATTAGATGGAGTAAAAGGAATAATTGTAAATGATATGGCGCTTTTACTTCTTTTACAAGAGAGAGCGTATAATAAAGAAATAGTTGTTTCTACAGGTGGTACAACATTTAATACTCAAACTGTACAATTCTATAAATCATTAGGCGCAAAAAGAATAATTTTAGACAGGCAATTACCAATAAAAGATATTGTCAATATAATTAATACAGACAAAACATTGCATTATGAAATTTTTGGTTTTGGCGGCAGTTGTTTTTTTATTGATGGTTTTTGTTCATTTTTCCATTGTTCAGAAAATTTAGATTACACTAAAAAAATAGTACATACCTACAATGTAAATCAATTTAATACAGGATGTCACTTAATAGAAAGTAATATCAAAAAATATCAGAAAGAATACAATTCAATTTATAAAAATTATAATGTTGTAGGAGAAAATTTTTTAGATAATATGAGACATAGCTGTAACTTATGCAATTTATATGATTTAAGAGAATTTAAAAATATATCATTAAAAATTGTTAATAGAAAAAATTCCACAGTGTCTTTTGTTGAAGTTGTAAAATTAGCGATAGACAAATTAAAAGTAGTAAAAACAAAATCGGAATACATAAAGTATTGTAAAAAAATATTGGAAGAAGAAAAAATTTTCAAATGTAAAGAAACACAATGTTATTATAAATAAAATAATATGAAAATAGAAAAAATAAAAATTATCAGCAATATAGATAATCTAAATAAATGTGGAAAATACAATAGAATTTATTTTGGCGATGAATTTTGCCAGATGAAAAATCCGCAATTAAAAGATTTAAAATATATTGTTTCAAATATAAATAATCAAAAATTCAGCATAGTCTTTCCATACTTAACAGAACAATATTTAAAACAAGTAAAACAACTAATTTCTTTTATATCAAAATATCCCGCAATATTTGATGAAATTATTTTTAATGACTGGGGATTATTTTATTTTATCAGGAAAAATTACCCAGATATCAAACTTGTATTGGGCAGACTTTTAACAAAACAGAAAACTGATCCATTTGCGACAGAAATAATTGCAAATAAACAAAAAATTATAGCCTCTGAAAATAATATATTTGTTCCTAAAAAAGTTTCAAATGAGGCAGTTGAATATTTTAGTGAAACTTTTATAAATTCTAAAATTTTTCAGAAATTTATGAGTAATCATAATATAGTAAGAGTTGAAATAGACAATTTAAATTGGGATATAAAAGTAAAATTACCAAAAAATATTAAAGCATCAATTTATTATCCATATGTAAAAATTTCTACAACCAGATTTTGCGGATATCTGAATATGTTAGAAAATAATTGCACAAAACAATGTGATAAATTTAATATTGAGTTAAACAAATACAGGTCACAATACAACTATATAATTAAGGGCAATACTGTGCTATTCAAAAATGATAAATTGCCAACTATTAAACAATTAGAAAAAAACGGTGTAGACAGGATTATTTTAAATGATTAGCAATAAAAATGTAGTATCAATAATAATTCCATGTTTTAATGCTTTAAAATATACAAAGCAATGTATTGAAAGTGTTTTAAAGTCCTCAACATATAATTATGAATTGATATTAATCAACAATGGTTCAACTGACGGAACAAAACAGTATTTTCAAGAATTAAAATTAAAACCAAAAGATAGTTTACAGAAAATAACACTAATTCAATTACAAAAAAATATTGGTGTTGCCAGTGCATTAAATTTAGGAATTTCAAAATCTATTGGCAAATATATATGTTATTTAAATAATGATGTTGTTGTAACAAAACAATGGATTGAAGGATTAGTCAGAGCTTGTAAAGAAAACAAAAATAATGCAATTGTAGGGACATTATTTAATGCTTTTGAAAATAAACAATTTATTAAAGAAGTTGAAAAAGACAAAAAAGAAATTGACAGAGTTGCTGAAACAATATATTTGTTAAATAAAAACAAAGTTAAGAAAGCAAAAACGATACATGGCTTATGTATGTTGATCAAAAAAAGTATTTTTTCAAAAGTTGGTTTTTTTAATGAAAGTTTTTATCCGTGTTTTGGTGAAGATATAGAGTTTTGTAAAAGAGTAAAAAAAGAAGGATATAATCTAGTAGATGCATTAGATGTTTTTATTTTTCATTATTGGAATAAATCTGTCAGGTCTAAAGAATTTAATAAACAGAATAAAAGCATTGAAAAAGTTATGCAAAACCATTATAAAAAATTTGCTATACCCAAAAAACATAAAATATAAAAATAATTAACAAATTCTTGGATACTGGTCTAAGTCGCTGCTGACAAGTTTTCTGTAACTGTCTAAAGGTGTTTTTATCCATACACCTGTTTTATCTTTAACAACTTTTCCTATTACTTTAGCATCTTTACCCAGAGGATTTTTTTTCATTGCCTGTAACACTTTTTCAGTATATTTGTGAGGTTGTATAGATAGTAGCTTGCCTTCGTTTGCCATATGAATAGGATCTAATCCTAAAACTCTGCAAAATGATTTTACTGCATTAGATATTGGTATTTCTTTTTCGTCTATTACGATTGCAACTTTAGAAGTTTGAGATATTTCATTTAATACCGCTGATACTCCGCCTCTTGTCGGGTCTCTTAATACATGGATTTTTTTACATACTTTTAAAATATCAGAAACTAATCCGTTTAAAAGATTGCAGTCACTTTTAATTTTAGTTTTAAAATTAAAATTATTCCTGTGCATCATAATTGCAGATGTATGTTCGCCGATATTCCCGCTTACTATAATGTCGTCGCCTTCACAAGCATTGCTTGCAGATATATCAATATTGTTTTCAACAATACCAATAGCTGATGTATTAATAAATATTTTATCTACTTTTCCTTTGTTTACAACTTTTGTATCTCCGGTAATAATTTTTACATTCGCTTTTTTTGCAGTTTGTGCAATTGATGCAGAAATTTTAAGTAAATCATTTTGACTAAAACCTTCTTCTATTATCATTGCCAAAGACATAACTAATGGCTTTGCTCCCATCATTGAAATATCATTAATAGTTCCGCAAACTGAAAGTTTACCTATATCTCCGCCATTAAAAAATATCGGATCAATTACAAAAGAATCTGTTGAAAAAACAAGTTTGTTATTAAATAAATTAAATAGTCCCGCATCATCCATTTTGTTTAAAATTTCATTATTAAAATTTTTCTTTATTTCTTTTATAAGTAAATTTGATTTTTCACCGCCTGAACCATAAGATAAGTCTATAGTTTTATTTATCATTATGTTCTCCATATTTATAATAGCTTGCACATACTCCTTCAGAAGATACCATACATGGACCAATTGGTGTAACAGGGGTACATTTTTTTGCAAAATTCTGACAATCTGTAGGTTTGTATTTGCCTGTAAATAATTTACCACAAATACAAGTGTTTTGATTGTCTGTTTTTCTATTTAATCTTTTAAATTTATTCAAAATATTAAAATTTTCATATTGTTTATTTAATTGTAATCCGCTGTTTTTAATATCTCCAAGGCCTCTCCACAGTGCATTAGCTTGGGTAAAGACTTTTTTTACAATATATTGTGCTATTGGATTTCCATTTTCACTTACGACAGAGTCATAACAATTTAAAAGTTTATAATTTTTTTGTATATACATATTATATAAGTTATCAATAGCTGTTTTTAAAGTAGTATGAGTAAATCCTGCTACTACACAAGCTATATTATATTTATTAGAAATAAATTCAAATGGTTTGTATCCTATTACTGCACATACATGCCCTGGTAAAAGAAAGCCGCCAACATCTAATTGTTTTGATTGTAATAGAGAATCTAGTGCAGGTATTATTGTTTTTAGCGCTGAGAATATATAAAAATTTTTAATTTTTTTTGCTTTAGCTTGAATAATAATACTGGCAACTAAAGGAGATGTTGTTTCAAATCCTACGGCGATAAAAATAACATTTTTTTTGCAATTATTTATTGCAATATTTAGTACTTCAGTTACAGAATATATTATTTTAATGTTATCTTGTGGTAATTTTTCTAATGATATTTCTAAATCGCTGGAAGGCACCCTTATCATATCACCGAAAGAAACAATAATGTTATCTTGGTTTTTTGCTAATTCTATTATGTAGTCAATATCTTCTTGAGAAGTTACACATACAGGACATCCGGGACCTGACAAAAAATCTATAGTTTCTGAATATATATTTTTAATGCCAAATTTCGCTATTGCAAAAGTATGTGTACCGCAGACTTCCATAAATTTAGCTTTTATTTGTTTAGTCATTTAATTTAAAATTTTGATACTTCTGTACCACAAGTATAATTCTTTAATTTATCTATTATTTTTTTATAATCTGATTCTACAATTAAATTGTCCAGATGATTTTGTTTCATAAAGCCATCAGAAACAGATCTGTTTAAAAATTTTACAAAGTCGTTAAAAAAGCCATTAATATTTAATAGCGCACAAGGTTTTTGATGTAGAAACAATTGTCTCCAAGTTAATATTTCTGTTATTTCTTCAATAGTTCCTATTCCGCCGGGTAAAGCAACGAAATAATCTGAAATTTTATACATGGTAGCTTTTCTAGAGTGCATATCTTGTACGACCATTAATTCAGTTACTTTTGTATTGCTGAGTTTTTTTTCTGAGAGAAATTTTGGTATAACCCCAATAACTTTACCACAATTATTAATAACAGTATCAGATATAGTTCCCATTAAACCTATATTTCCGCCGCCGTAAACAAGTGTTAAATCATTTTTCACAATTTCTTTTGCAAATTCTTCAGCAATAACTTTATATGTATTGTTTAACCCAATACTTGATCCGCAAAATACACAGATTGATTTGTTCATTTTATAATAATGTGTCCTTAATATCTTTTAACATTTTTAAAGCTTCTTTTTTATCTATTTTTTGTAGAGCAAATCCTGCATGAACCAATAGAAAATCTTTTATTGCAATTTGTTTTAGTAATCTGATATCAACAATATCTTCCAGACCTGAAAAATCTACAAGAGCTTTGTTATCAGCTAATAATTTCTTTACTTTACAAACATTTGCTATACACATATATTTTTCTCTAAATAATTAAAGACTATCTTAAAAAAATGTAGATAGTCTTTAAAATAAATTAATTTAAAAATTTATTACTTTTGTTGAATTTTTTGTAAAGCATTTTCTGAATATTTTCTTACTTCTTTGTTTTTGTCATTTAATAATTTTTTAAGAGGTTCTATTGCAGAATTTGCTTTTTGTCCCATATCTGCAAGTTCTGTGATAGCTCTAAGTCTTACTTCATTATTTTTGTCAGATAATAAAGTTATTAAGTCAGGAATAGTTTTTTCTGATGCCCCGCCAATATTCATTAAAGTTTCTCTAGCAAGTTGAGTAATTTTAGGATCTTTATCTTTCAATAATAATATTATATTTGGAATATAATCATTTGCTTCTTGACCCATTTTAGAAAAAATTGATAGTACAAGAGATCTTTCTTCAAAAGGTTTATCAGTTAAATAAGCAATTAATGGAATAGCTTGATCTTTAGAAGGAATTCCAATTTTATTTATAGCAACATAAGCAGGAGACTTGAAAATTTCTTGTTGAGCGGTTAAATCTATTAATTGTGGAAGACATTCCATAGAGTATTGTCCCATATTACCAAGGCATTCTATAGCTGCAACTTTAACAAGTTCATTGTCTTGTTTTAAAAATTGTTTTATTTTTTCCAATG
>Ga0172377_10004883_pt1 | contig 13754 bp, 13 predicted proteins | sample Pumphouse3metaG_FD_119749 | JGI IMG/M metagenome (GOLD analysis project Ga0172377, IMG submission 119749) | Leachate microbial communities from a municipal landfill in Southern Ontario, Canada - Pumphouse #3 metaG | ecosystem: Engineered > Solid waste > Landfill > Unclassified | place: Canada... | reverse complement strand
CTCCTGGTAGAGAAGCCAAATAAGCCTGAAGCTCAACCTGCAGCGTACCCGGAAGGAAGAGATGAGAGTCATAAACCAGGATGGGTTCGAGGTTGAAAGGCAACGCATCGCAATATTGCGAATCATTGCCAATTCCCGCAAAGCCATAGGAAGTAAGGTGATAGCCCGCACGCTTGGTGAGCAGTACGGTATTGAACTTTCCGAAAGAGGAGTGCGTTACCACTTGAACCTGATGGATGAAAGAGGTTTAACTTCCAAGGTCAGCCGCCGGGACGGGCGCCTGATCACGCCCAGAGGCCTGGAGGAACTCAATGATGCCATGGTTGCCGATAAAGTAGGGTTTGTAATTGACCGTATAGAATTGCTTTCTTACCAGGTATCATTCAACCCCTTCGAAATGAAAGGCAAAATTCCGGTAAACATTTCACTTATGCCTGCAAGAGAGATGGTTCGCGCTTTGGAAGCCATGGAACCGGCAATGCAATCCCGGTTGTGTGCGGGAAGGCTGGTGGCTGTTGCCGCGGAAGGGGAAATGCTTGGTGAAACCGTGATTCCACCCGGTTATGCCGGCATTGCTACAGTATGCAGCATTGTGATTAACGGAGTTTTATTGAAAGCAGGAATCCCTATCGATTCCCGTTTTGGGGGCATACTCCAGTTCAGAAATGGCTATCCTCTGAGATTTACCGATCTTATTGAATACTCAGGTTCTTCACTTGATCCTTCGGAAATATTTATCTCCGGCCGAATGACCAGTGTAGCAGAAACATCGGCAACAGGTGATGGCAAGATTCTGGCAAATTTCAGGGAAATACCGTCAATTTGTATGGAAAAAGCCGGGGAAGTGTTTGAAGGATTGGAAAAAGCCGGGATCAATCCGCCACTGATTACAGGAAACGCCGGAAAACCGGTATGTGGCGTGCCGGTTGGATTGGGGAAAGTTGGTCTGGTTCTTATCGGAGGCCTTAATCCAATAGCCGCTGCAGCCGAGGCCGGAGTGCAAATCAACTCCAGGGCCATGAATGGTTTGTTAGACTATGCCGAACTGGTTGATTTCCAGCAAATTAACATAAAGTAAATCAGCAGCTGTTAAATTCAGCAGGTTACTTATATTATAAAAGAGAGGGGGGTGAATATGGAAGAAAAGGAAGCGGTGCTGCGCGGGCTCGAACTGGCACTCAAGATGGAAGCCGATGGCAAAAAGTACTATCAATATGCTTCTTCAAACAGTACCAACGAAGCTGGCCAAAAACTGTTCGCTTCTCTTGCAGCAGAAGAAGACGAACACTCCAGGCGGTTTTACGAAATTTATAAACACATTAAAGAAACGAACACCTGGCCGGATGCCGGTATTAAAGCCGCGTCGGGCAAAAACATTCGGACGATTTTTGCTGAATCCCTGGCAGAAGCAAACAAAGAAGGAATCAAATGGGATACTGAGATGAAAGCGGTTGAAGCTGCCAGAAAAATGGAAGACGAGTCCATTTCTTTGTATACACATCTTGAATCTCTGGCAAGTTCTGAGGCAGAAAAAAGGTTTTTCGAGGATATTATTGCAGAAGAGCGTGAGCATTCTCTTTCTCTCAATGACTACGCCGAATACCTGCGGGATCCCGCAGGTTGGTTTGTTGCCAAAGAGCACCATTCACTTGATGGCTCATAAATAGACCATTTGATTGCCGCCATTAAATAATTGGAGGAAAGCATGGAATATACAGCTAAAGATTACCAGTATCTCAAAGGCATGCCTGGTTTTAGTGATGACCTCCTGGAGGATCATTTTACCCTGTACAAGGGGTATGTAACTAACACTAACAAGTTGCATGTAGCTCTGGTAGAAATGGCTGCTACCGATAGAAATGGAAGCCCTGAGTTTGCCGAATTGAAAAGAAGGTTTGGTTTTGAGTTTAACGGCATGAGGCTGCATGAATTGTATTTTGGCAATCTGGGCGTCAGCGGTAAACTCGACATGGGCACAGGTATTGGCAGGGCTATTGAACGTGCGTTTGGTACAAAGGAAGTCTGGGAGGCAGATTTCAAGGCTACCGGAAAAATGAGGGGAATTGGCTGGGTGGTATTATACCTGGATACCACAAACGGCGGGCTTTTCAACCAGTGGATAAATGAACATGAAACCGGACATTTGGCGGGTTGCTTGCCTTTACTGGTTATGGATGTTTTCGAGCACGCCTTTATTAGAGATTATGGATTAAAGCGGGCAGACTATATCGAAGCGTTTTTTGGAGCGATCAACTGGGAAGCTGTTGAAAGACGTTTAAAATAATTGGTTTTATGCGCAAAAACTATTGACACTGTGTGGCAATTGTTTTATCCTAGCTAACTAGCAACTAAATGGAGGTGAGTAATGCAGGGTTACTGCGTCAAATGCCGCGCCAAAAGGGAAATGAAAGATGCCCGGAGTATTGTTATGAAGAACGGGCGTCCCGCCACACAGGGTGTATGCCCGGTGTGTGGTACCAAGATGTTCAAGATTGGTAAAGCCTGTTAATCAGTTACGGAAACATTAGGTTTATAGCAGGCAGATATTATCTGCCTGCTATAATATTTTGGGGAAGATTTTACAGGAGCGCAAGTTGAATAACAGCCAGCCAGCAATCAGACAGATTATCAGGTTGCTGGAAAGCCAGTATCCGGATGCAAGGATAGCCCTTGGTTACACAAATCCCCTGGAGCTGCTGATAGCCACCATTCTATCCGCACAGTGTACTGATGTTATCGTTAACAGGGTTACCCCGGTTTTGTTTTCACGGTACCAAACACCGGCACAATATGCCGAAGCAGATACCGGCGAGCTTGAGGCTATCATTCACCCCTGTGGTTTCTACCGTAACAAGGCCAGAAGTATTCAGGGTGCAGCTAAAGTCATCGTGGAAAAATTCGGCGGAAAAGTACCTTCTGCAATGAAGGAAATCCTGACCCTGCCGGGTGTAGCCCGGAAAACTGCCAATGTCGTTCTATACAACGCTTTTGGCAAAGAAGAAGGCATTGCTGTAGACACCCATGTCAAACGATTGAGCCGGCTGCTGGGTTTAAGTTCGCAAAACAGCCCGGAAAACATCGAAAAAGATCTGATGAAAATTGTTCCCGGGGGACAATGGGGGCATATCACCTACCTGCTGATTGAACATGGCCGGAAAGTATGTATTGCCAACCGGCCGAAGTGTGAGGAATGCGCCCTGGCTTCACTGTGCCCTTCGTTTAAAGCTTAATCGGTACCAGGGGTGTCACTCAGGTCAAATATCGCACGAGCGTTGGTTGTGGTTTGTCTGGCGATCTCCAGTGTGGTGGTTTCGCGTATTCCGGCAATTATTTCTGCAGTTATCGGCAAATATGATGGATCGTTGCGCTTACCGCGGATTTTTTGCGGAGGCAGATAGGGGCAATCGGTTTCCAGCAGGAAGGAATCCGGGGGCAGCTGGGCCAGAACAGAGAGCAGTTTTTTGGATGAAGGGTAGCCGATATAAGCTCCGAAAGAAAGCATGAACCCCATATCGATATAGCGCAGTGCAGTTTCAAGGTCCTCTCCAAAACAATGCCTTATTCCATGCCACCGGCCGCGGGCTGGCAGAGTATTCCTTGTCCATTTTTCAACAACTGCCAGCATGTCCTGTTCTGCGGCGCGGCAGTGAAGAACGACCGGAAGGCACTTCAACCGGGCAATATCAAGCATTTCTTCAAATGTTTTTAACTGGGTATCCTTTTGTTCTTCTCCGCGGTAGTAATCCAACCCGATTTCACCGATTGCAACGATGGCGGAATTATCCGCCAGTTCAGCTATCTGTTCAACTGCGTTTTTATCAGCAGAAGCAGCAGACTGGGGGTGAATTCCTGCGGTAGCAAACAGACCGTGAAACAATCCTGACAGGCGTACTGCTTCCCGGGACGAACCGGCGTCTATGCCGGCATTTACAATTACTCCGACTCCGGCCTTTTGGGCATTTACTATTACCTGCTCGCGGTCCGAATCAAATTCTTCCAGAAACAGGTGTGCGTGGCTGTCAATAAACAAAACTACTCCAATCAAGGTCAGGGCAGGGAAATGATATTCTCAACCAGCTTTAAGAGAAGATAAGGCGCAATGCCCAGTAATATTATCCCCAGCCCGGATATAAGTGATATAAATCCGGGAGCGGCAGGCAGCTTGATTTTAGACTCACTGCAAGGTTTGCCGAGCCACATTAACCGGATGATTCTAATATAGTAATATGCTGAGATTACCGTATTTATAACTGCGATAATCATGAGCCATAACAACCCGTTGTCGATGGCTGATGTAAAAATAAAGAGCTTGGCCATGAAGCCGGCAGTAAGCGGCAGCCCCATGAGAGACAGCAACCCTGTGCTGAGGGCGGCAAACAGCACCGGGGACTTGTGTACCAGCCCGGAAAAGTCTTCTATACGATCGCTGTTTAAATAACGTGTAATCACAATTACAGCTGTGAAAACAGCAATTTCTGCCAGGGCGAAAGCCGCCATGTAAAAAAAGAGTTTTCCATCGCCTGATACCTGGTTTCCCATTCCAATAGCAGCGATACCTATCAGCATGTACCCGGTATGGACTATGCCCGAATAGGCAAGCAGGCGCTTGATGTTTGTTTGTTGCAGGGCAATAACATTGCCGAGTGTCATGGTAATGGCGCTTATAACAGCCACAGCGATACCCCAATCGTGACCGAGTTGAGCCGGGGTGGTAAATGCCATGCTGAAAACCCGCGCAATCACTGCTATGCCAGCTATTTTGGAACCAGCTGACAGATACATGGTTATTGGAGTCGGGGCTCCTTCATAAGCATCGGGAAGCCACATATGAAAAGGTACTGCTCCGACCTCGAACATAAAACCTGCCAGAAGCAATAATATTCCCAGTAACAAACCACTCGAGAAGGCGGGGCTGGAATGCAGGGCTATTTCGGCAAGGCCGGTACTGCCGGATGACCCAAAAATAAACGCCATGCCGTATAACATAATAGCAGAAGCAACTCCGCCGGTAAGCATCATTTTAAGCGAGGCCTCGCTGGACTCAGGGGTCTTAAGCATTCCAACCAGAATAAAAAAGGAAATGGTGGCTAGTTCTATAGCAAGAAAGGCTGATATCAGGTTGCCGGCGGCTGGCATCAGCATCATTCCCAGAAGAGCAAACAATACAAGCGCATGATATTCTGCCCAGTGGTTTTTAAGTTTGTCAGAGTAAGCGGTTGATGCAGCCACAACCGCGGCCGAAACCCCCAGTAACAGTATTCTGGTAATCCAGCTCCAGCCATCGATAAACAGCATGCCTTCAAATACTGGTTCAAAGAAAGTGTCTGAAGTACAGGCAATAATCAGCGAAGCGGTTATGCCGGTCATGGCAATTGCAGTAGTAACAACCGGCTTGCGGGAGATGAGGTCTGCAATAATAATAATTACCGCGCTGGCGGCAATAATAATTTCTGGTAAGATAAACTGCCAGTTCAAATTAAATTAACCTCCCCACAATAACGCCAAACCGGTTATGGCTGGTTTTAAAACCCCGGTAATAAAATGAGGGTAAAGCCCTATAGCCAGAATGCCGGATGCGAGCATACCAAGATAAAACTTTTCAGTAATGCTGATATCTTTCAAATGGTTGAAACCATGGTTAACCGGGCCGAAAAAAACTTTTAACATCATATTTAACATATAGGCAGCTGCGAACAGAATACCGGTAAGGGAAATAATGGCAATTGGTTTTGCCAGGGGTACTCCAGCAGAAAAGGTTCCCAGGTAAACCGAAATTTCTGCTACAAAACCGCTGGTTGATGGCACGCCCATTGCCCCCATGGCAGCTATGAAGAAAAGCCCGGCCAGTAATGGCATCTGGCGAGCAAGGCCGCCAAATTTGCTGATCTGCCTTTCGTTGGTATTGTGTATCAATATCCCGGCAGACGCAAACAGCATTCCGGTTATCAGCCCGTGGCTGATAAGCTGCAGGCAGGCACCGGTTAAGCCCGCTTCGTTTAAAGAAAACAACCCGAGGAGGACAAAACCCATATGGCTTATCGAAGAATATGCAATCAGGCGTTTAATATCGGTTTGCTTTAGAGTGATAGCCCCGCCATATACTATGTTGATTACGCCCAGAACCAAAAACAACGGGGCAAAGCGCTCTGCTTCAGATGGAAACAGGCCCAAACAGATTCTGAAAATGCCGTAGCCGCCCATTTTAATCAGGGCACCGGCCAGCATGATACTGGCGGCAGTGGGGGCATCGGTATGGGCATCAGGCAGCCAGGTGTGAAAAGGAAACACAGGGAGTTTTACCGCAAAACCAACCAGCAGCAGCAGGAAAATTCCTGCCAGGGGGATTCCCCCGGCCAGTAATGCAAGATCTGCGCTGTACAGTTCGGGAATGCTGAAAGTTCCGGCTGTAAAATACAGCATCAGGATTCCGGCCAGCATAAAGGCGCTGCCGAAAAGTGTATATATCACATACTTGGTGGCAGAGTACTCTTTGCGGCCGCTGCCCCAGGTTGATATCAGAAAATACAGGGGGATTACTTCAATTTCCCAAAACAGGAAAAAGAGCAGAAGGTCAAGGGAAGAAAATACACCCAGAATACAGCTTTGGAGCAGGAGAAGCCAGGCAAAAAATGCCTTTGGCCGGTGATCCACGCTCCAGGAGGCAAGAACGGCAATAAAAGAGAGAAAAGAAGTAAGGGCCACCATGGCAAGGCTCAGGCCATCAAGGCCGACGTGGTAGCTGGCATTTATTGCCGGTATCCATTGCGCTGAATCCGTGAACTGGAAACCGCCCGAAGAACGGTCATAGGCGGCAAACAGATAGCAGCTCAGAGCCAGCGTGATCAATGTAAAGACCAGGGCAACCCAGCGGACCGGACGTGCGTTTTTAAAAGGCAGCAGAGAAAGAATTAATGCTCCCAAACCGGGTAAGAATATTGTTAATGAAAGAATTCCCAAACTACCTTCCTTCTAGCTGATTATTACCATCATGAGGACCAGTATGGCTAACCCCGCCGCGAAAAAGAGCAAATAGGTTTGAAGCCTGCCGTTTTGTGCCCGGCGTACAAAACTGCCGGTTGAGCTGGTCAGACGTGCTATGCCATTAACTGCTCCGTCGATTATCCTCTCATCCAGTTTCTCAAAGAAACTGAATATCCCCTTATTTAATAATTTGTTGCCAATGATAATATTATAAATTTCGTCAAACCAGTATTTGTTTATGAAGAAAAAGTAGGGCAGGGCGAATCTGGAGGAAATTCTCTCCGCCGAAAACCATCTTTTAACATATATTGCCCATGCAAGGAATATACCGGCCGCAGCCATCAGCAGGGAAATCCATGTCAGCGAATGGGTAAAGACGCCGAAAATTCCGGTAGTCCATGCGTGTTTTGTGCCATCGCCCAGGAGAGAATCAATGGCCCCGGTAGCATTCAGCCACCCGGCGCAAACAGCCAGAACAGCCATAACAAGCATGGGCAGCAGCATAGCGGCTGAAGATTCATGGGGCTTGCTGCGGCCCCTGTAACTGCCTCCGAAGGTCGTAAACACCGCTCTGAACATGTAGAAGGCAGTGATAAAGACTGTTAACAGTGCAATGGCAAACAGCACTGGTTGCCCTTCAAGCGCGGCAGCCAGAATCTCTTCCTTGCTGAAAAAACCGGCAAGCGGCCATATGCCAGACAGGCTTAAAGCTCCAATAACGAAGGTAATGCAGGTCCATGGCATATAACGGGCAAGGCCTCCCATGTTGCGCATGTCGAGGGTGCCGGTCGAATGGTTGACAGACCCGGCTCCCATAAAAAGAAGGGCTTTGAAAAAAGCATGGGTGAACAGGTGGAACAGGGCAACTCCCGGCCCGCCAAGCCCGATACCAAGCATCATATATCCAAGCTGGCTAATCGTGGAATAGGCAAGTACCTTTTTTATATCCCACATGACCAGTGCTATGGTTGCCGCCAGTAAAGCAGTGATCCCTCCCACAATTGCTACGGTAGACAGCGCTGTCTCGGAATACTCAAAGAGGGGGAACATTCTGGCTACCAAAAATACACCGGCTGCTACCATTGTGGCGGCATGTATCAGAGCGCTGACGGGGGTAGGGCCTTCCATGGCATCCGGCAGCCAGGTATGCAGAGGGAACTGGGCTGATTTACCCATAGCTCCAAAGAATATTCCAAGGGCTGCCCAGGTTATTGCTGCGCTGGACACAATTCCGGAGGCTGCAGCCTGGTGGATTCCTTCTATCGAAAATGTACCGGTGGAACTGAACAGGATAAGAATTGCCGCCAGGAAACCGAAGTCTCCGATCCGGGTAACAAAGAATGCCTTTTTTGCCGCACTGGCAGCTTTTGGGCGGTGAAACCAGAACCCTATCAGGAGATATGAGCATAACCCCACCAGTTCCCAGGCCATAAACATAACAAGCAGGTTGTTGGACATAACCATGAAAAGCATGGCAAAGGTAAACAGGGAAATAAAGGAAAAGTAACGGTTAAGGGCGTTATCTCCACGCATGTAACCGATTGAATATATCTGAACAAGAAGGCTCACTGTGCTTACAACCACCAGCATGATGGCAGTAAGCGGATTGATAAGGAGCCCGATATCGACAGTGATAGCATTGCCGGAGGAAAACCAGTTAAAACCATCCAGTGAACTGGTTCCAGGCGCAGAAAGCATGCTTATTCCGGTCCAGAGTGACAAACCGAAGGACGCGGCAGTTGCACTTACAGACAGCAGGGCTGCGAAGCCGGATTTTAAACGTAAAATACGTAAACCCAGAAATACAATCCCGAAAGCTGCGAGCGGCAGTCCGGGTATCAGCCAGAATACTATTTCAGGTATATTACTCATCATTTACCATTTGAGAAAATCTGTCTTTTCTGTATCAACAGTCTGGCGCTTGCGGTATAAAGCAAGAATAATCGCCAGGCCTATGGCAACCTCGGCAGCTGCTACGATGATAATAAATATGGTAAACAACTGGCCGCCAAGCTGCAGGGGAGTTATAAAGCGGGAAAAGGCCACCATGGCAACATTTACTCCTGCCAGCATAATCTCGATGCACATCAGAATGACTACAGCGTTTCTTTTGATAATTGCACCTGTCAGGCCAATACAAAAAAGCAAGGCCGACAGGATTAAATAATGCTCAAGTCCCGGCATTAAGCTATTTCTCCTCCTTGAGAAGTACTATTGCTCCAATTATGGTGACCAGGACAAGCAGCGCTGCCAGCTGTATCAGGAAGATAAACCCTTCGTTGTTAAACAGAATAGTGGCCAGCGCTCCGGTAGTGGATTCGACAGGGGATGATGGAGAAAGCAGCCAGGAGGTGCTGCTTGATACCATGATAATCGCAGCTGCAAGAATACCAGTCACTGCCAGTGCGGGCAGACCAAGAATGTTTGACGGGCTGCCGCTGGTTATTTCGCGGGTAAGCATAATTGACATAATCATTAAAATGGCGACAGCGCCTACGTTGATAATAAGCTGTGCCGCTGCCAGGAAATCAGCGCTTAAAGTTACGAATATTCCTGCAATAGCAAAAAAGCAGAGAACCAGAAAAAGTACTGCGCGAAACAGATTTTTCTGCCAGATTACTCCAACTGCTGCAGCTACAGCCAGCAATGATAATACCCAGAATGCAATATGCATACCCATAAATTAACCCTTAAGCTCTCCCTTTATCAGAAGGGTTTGCTCCGGCAGGTTTTCCTCCAGTTCGGGGTGATTGTAAGCACTGGGCTCAACGGCTTCATTGAGAAGCATGTCTTTTTCGCCAAGAATAGTATCTTCCAGGAGGTAACCGGATCGTTCGTAACCGCGCCCCATGAAAAGGGCATTGAAATGACAGGACTCAACGCACAAACCGCAGTAAATGCAACGGCCGCCATCCAGCTGATAGGTGGTTACATTATACTGACCGCATTTCAGGCACCTGGAGGCTTCAGTTTCGGCAGTTATCTTATCCCAGCCAAGCTCAGCGCCATCAAAGGATGTTTTTCTCCTGTTGACGTCAATCATGGGGTACGCGGGCCGGCTTTCCATCAGTATAGTATCCTTTTCCGATTGTTGCCAGCAATCAGGAGGTGCCAGGATTTCAGAGATATCTCCATCCCCGCCCAGGGCACTGTCAATAGCGATTGCCGCCTTCCTCGCTCCGGCGATTGCTTCAATTATCGTTGCCGGACCGGTTGCGCAATCCCCTGCTGCAAAAATCCTGTCAACGCTGGTCATCATACTTCCGTCAACTGCAATGTTGCCCTTCCTGGTTTCAAATTCGAAGCCTTCACCAAAGATCGGCTTCTGACCGGTAGCAGCGATGATGTTGTCGGCATGGATGAGAAACTGGCTGCCTTCAATGGGTTCAGGTTTTCGACGGCCGGTTTCATCAGGTGCTCCAAGCTGCATTTTCACGCATTCAAGGCCCAGCCGTTCATCTTCAGGGATGATCTTCACTGAGCCGGTAAGAATTATCAGCCTTGCGCCTTCGGCTTCGGCGTCTTTGATTTCTCCCTTGTCTGCCGGCATTTCGTTTCTGGAGCGGCGGTAGAGGATGCATACATCCTCTGCTCCCAAACGCAATGCAGTGCGTGCGGCATCCATGGCGGTGTTTCCGCCACCGATTACGATTACCTTTTTTCCCAGTTTAACCTGCTTGCCCATGTTAACTGGCTTTAAAAATTCCACACCGCCCAGTACCCTGGGGTCGTCTTCACCAGGTATATTCAACGAAACACTCTGGTGAGCGCCGATCCCAAGAAATACTGCTGAAAAACCCTGTTTTAAAAGATTGCAGGGGTCGCTGATGGTTGTGTTCATGCTGAAAACAGCCCCGGCGTTTTTAATTTCTTCGATATCTTTATCCAGCAGATGGCGCGGAAGACGGTAGCCGGGTATTCCTATCCGGGCCATTCCACCAGCTTCAGGCAGAGAATCGAATACTGTAACCCGGTGGCCTTTCCTTGACAGATAATACGCAGCTGTAAGGCCGGCAGGCCCGGCTCCAACCACGGCAACCCTGTGCCCGGTTGGAGGATGTGTTCGAATATTCAGCTTCCAGATTCCTGTATCGTTATCAACTGCATAGCGTTTAAGCATGCGGATTGCAATCGGTTCATCCAGCTCTCCGCGGGTGCAGGCTCCTTCACATGGATGAGCGCATACATATGCACAAACCACCGGAAACGGGATACGCTCCCTGACAACTGCCACTGCCTCCCCGGTTTTGCCTTCAGAAACGAGGTGGATATAACGAGCGGCATCTACGTTGGCAGGGCAGGTGGAAGTACACGGGGCTACAAGGCGTTTTTCCCTGGCCCCGGAAGTTTTAATGGTTATGCAACCATGCGGGCACGAATCCTGGCATAAAAGACACGCGCTGCAATTTTCCGGCGACCAGCCCAATTCCGTACCGCGTATGCGTTTGGATACGTTAAGCTTCTCTTCCGGATACTGTGTTGTTACCGGTTTTTTAAACAGATGAGAGAAAGTTATAGCCATTCCCCTGGCGATACCATTCCCGAAATTAAGAACTGGCAACGGCTGCACCTCCCGGTCTGGCAAATCTGGCACGAACAAGCAGGTAAATTATCAGTAGGAGCAGGTTGGCCATGCCGTTAGCCCAAGCTGGAGCTTCCGGCCAGAACACTGCAATTGTCCCCGTAAGCAGGATATTTAACACAGCAAGAGGTAACAAAAATTTCCAGGCAAATCCCATTACCTGGTCGATACGTAACCTGGGCAGGGTTGCCCTGATCCAGACAATAAAACCAAACACCAGGCCGATTTTTACCAGCAGCCATACCATTGGTGGCAGCCATGGACCCTGCCAGCCACCCAGGAACAGTGTTGCGGTAAGGGTTGACAGGACGATTGCTTCGCAGTATTCAGTCAGATAGAAAGTAGCAAACTTCATCCCCGAGTATTCTATGTTGTATCCTGCCACCAGCTCTGAATCTGCTTCCAGAAGGTCGAAGGGGGTGCGGCTGATTTCAGCCAGGCTGGCGATAAAAAATACAAAAAATCCGGCAGGTTGCAGGATGATGAAAGGAATGGTTTGCGCTTTTACCATATCATCCAGAGACAATGAGCCGGTCAATATCACTACTCCGACCAGGGATAGAATAAGGGGTAATTCGTAGCTGATCAGCTGGGCAACCACCCGCATGCTGCTTAATAATGAATATTTGTTATTGGATGCCCATCCGGCTGTGAAAAAGCCAAGGGATGTTATTGAGCCCATAGCAATTACGAAGAGTATCCCGATGTTCAGATCAGCCAGCAAAGCCCCGTCAGCAACCGGTACAACGGCAAGTGTCAGGACTACCGGGCTAAAAGCGATAATGGGAGCCAGCCAGAAAAGCAGCTTGTCGGCTCTGCCGGGAATAATATCTTCTTTGGTCAGAATCTTGATGACATCGGCCACCGATTGGAGAACACCCATTGGTCCGGCGCGATTGGGGCCATAACGGAGCTGAAAACGTCCGACGAGACGGCGTTCAAACCAGATGAAAATGGTAACACTGGTAAGCAGGACTGCAATGATACCAATACCGAATATGGCCAGATGGAGCCAGAACCCGAAAGGCAGGTCTGAACGGATGCTTGCCGGAAACAGTAATAGCTCTGTCATCACCGGTCAACCTCGGCCAGGCAGATATCAATACTACCGAAGGTGATTATGGCATCAGCCAGCTTCCATCCGATCAGCATTTGACGCAGGGCAGAAAGGTTTATCAGAGAGGGGGCCCTGACATGCAAACGGTAAGGTTTATCCGAACCATCCGATACCACGTGAAAACCCAGTTCTCCCTTGGTGCTTTCAATATGGCTGTATACTTCGCCGGCTGGAGGCCTGAACCGAAGCGGAACCGGATTGAGAACCTTGCCCTGGGAAAGTTTGTTTACGGCTTGCTCGATTATCCTCAGGCTCTGGCGCAGCTCTCTTATTCGTACCAGATAGCGATCATAGCAATCACCGTTTGCGCCGACGGGAATATCAAAATCAAACCTATCGTAACCTGAATATGGATCAGCTTTGCGGATATCCCAGTTCACACCGGAAGCCCTGAGAAGAGGTCCTGAAACCGAACAGTTTATGGCTGTTTCCCGGCTCAGTATACCAACATTTTTGCTTCGCGCAAGTACAATTTCGTTTTCATTTAACAGGTGTTCATATTTGTTGATTTCAGCCGGCATATCAGACAAAAAACGTTTAAGCGCAGGTATAAAAGCATCTGGCAAGTCATGGCTGACGCCGCCAAATCGCATATAGTTATACAGCAAACGCTGGCCGCTGACCATTTCAAACAGATCCGTAATTTTTTCTTTCTGAATGAACATATAGAAAAACGGGGTAAAAAACGTTCCCATGTCGTTAAAGAAGGAACCGACAGCCAGCAAATGACTCATCATGCGTTGCAGTTCAGACATGATAACCCGAATATATACTGCTCTTTCAGGAACTTCGATTTCGGCAAGCTTTTCAACTGCCATGCAATAGGCAAGGTTGTTGCTCATGGAAGAAACGTAATCCAACCGGTCGGTCAGTGGTATTATCTGGCGATAGCTCTTTCCTTCTGCCAGCTTTTCTATACCGCGGTGCAGATAACCAAATACCGGCTCGATTTCGGTGATAACTTCCCCATCGATATGAGCCCTCATTCGGAATACACCGTGAGTGCTGGGATGAACAGGCCCCAGGTTTATAAATACGGAGTCAGTACTATGAGTCAATTCCATAGTCCTTTCT